>Ga0118677_10005692_pt1 | contig 21636 bp, 15 predicted proteins | sample AliMusrvi5mmetaG_FD_86154 | JGI IMG/M metagenome (GOLD analysis project Ga0118677, IMG submission 86154)
ATGCGTTTAGCGAAGCGGAATTCCAACGCCGCGACGCGGAAGTCTGGCAACTGCGCGTCGATACGCTGGGCGAGGAAAAAGCCCGCGAACGCAGCCCGGAAAACGGCAAACGCTCGCCGGTGGAGACTTACTAGGTTGCGGAGTTTTTTTTAGTCTCACGCAAAGACGCAAAGGCGCAAAGAAGAAGGCATTTGGAGCGTCGTAAGACGCGCCTCGTTCCCAAGCTCCAGCTTGGGAACGCCAGTGTCTTCGAAGCTCCCTCTTCGAAAGCGTGGATGCAACCTCCGGCCTGATTTCCAAGCAGCACATCCAACCCCAGAATACTTCTTTGCGCCTTTGCGTCTTTGCGTGAGAATCTTCCGTGCTCTCTTCCTAAATCTGTCCAGCCAACTCCATGAACCGCCGCGATCTCCCCATCTTTGAACTCGAGAAAGCTCTTGTTGCCGCGTTGGCGCAGGATTCCCGGCTCGTCCTGCAAGCGCCCACAGGCTCGGGCAAATCAACGCAGGTGCCGCAGATGCTCCTGGACAACGGCCTGCTGGGCGATGGTGAGGTGGTCGTGTTGCAGCCGCGCCGCCTGCCCACGCGGATGCTCGCGGCCCGGGTGGCCCAGGAACGGGGTTGCCGTCCGGGGGAGGAGGTTGGTTACCAAATCCGCTTCGATAAAGTTGCTTCCGCCAAAACGCGTATCCGGTTTGTCACCGAAGGGGTGCTCCTGCGGCAGATGCTCAACGATCCGAACTTGCGCGGCGTTTCCGCGATCCTCTTCGACGAATTTCACGAGCGCCATCTCTACGGCGACATCACGCTCGCCCGCGCGCTCGATTTGCAAGCCGCGCGGCGACCCGATTTGAAACTTGTGGTGATGTCCGCCACGCTCGACACCGCCGGGCTGGAACGCTACCTCGCTCCGTGCTCCATGCTGCAAAGCGAGGGCCGGACGTTTCCCGTGGACATCCAGTATTTACAGCGACCCGTGCGGACGGATCAAACGATGGTGTGGGACCTCGCGGCGGACGAACTGGAGCGGCTCGCGTCCTGCACGGAAGGCGACGTGCTCATCTTCATGTCGGGCGCGTATGAGATTTCGCGCACCATCGGCGCCATCCGCGGTTCTCGCGTGAGCAGCCAATTCATCGTGCTGCCGCTGCATGGCGAACTGCCCGTGGCCGACCAGGACGCTGCGGTGGCGCGCTATGCCAAGCGCAAGGTGATCGTTTCGACGAACGTGGCCGAGACCTCGCTGACCATCGACGGCGTGCGCGTGGTGATCGACGCGGGCCTCGCGCGCATCGCCCGGTTCGACCCCTATCGCGGCATCAACACGCTGCTGGTGGAAAAAATTTCGCGCGCGTCCGCCGACCAGCGTGCAGGCCGTGCGGGCCGCACCGCGCCGGGCGTCGCCCTGCGACTCTGGACCGAGCGCGAGCATCTGGAGCGCGCCGCGCAGGAACTCCCGGAGGTAAAGAGGCTCGATCTCGCCGAGGTAATCCTGACGCTCAAAGCGGGCGGCGTGGACGATGTGGCAGCGTTCCGCTGGCTCGAAGCGCCCGACCCGCGTTCGCTGGAGCGCGCGGAGACGCTGCTGCGCGACCTCGGGGCGCTGGATAACGCTACCGGGCGCATCACCGAGATGGGCCGCCGCATGCTCGCCTTCCCGCTCCACCCGCGCTACGCCCGCATGTTGCTGGCGGCGGAAGATTACGGCTGTGTGCGGGATGCTGCTCTCGTGGCGGCGCTCACGCAAGGGCGCAATCTGCTGCGGCGCAGCGACAACGCCACCGATGAGGCCCGTGAACGAGCATTGGGTGAGGGGCACGCCTCGGATTTGTTCCTGATGATGCGAGCCTGGCGGATGGCGGGCGGCAACGATGGTATCGCGCGTTCCCTCGGCGTCAACGCCATCGCCGCGCGTGAAGCGGGTCAGCTTTACGAACAGTTTTTGAAAATCGCCAAGGCGGAAAGATTGAGTATTACCGATCGAAGCGACCCGGAGGTCTCCACCGACGAAGCCGTGGCAAAATGCATCCTTGCGGGATTCCCCGACCAAGTCGCCGTGCGGCTCGACGCGGGCACGCTGCGGTGCGCGATGGTCCATGGGCGGCGCGGCGTGCTGGCGCGGGAAAGCGTCGTGCGCGACGCCCCACTTTTCGTCGCGGGCGAAGTGCGCGAGATCAGCGGCAAGGACGGCGTGCAAACGCTCCTCTCCCTCGCCACGGCCATTCGTGAGGAGTGGCTCCACGAGCTTTTCCCGGAGGCGTTCTCCGAGCACGTCGAGGTCTTCTACGAAAAAACGCTACGCCGCGTCATGGCTCGGCGTGAGAAGCGTTTCCACGATCTCGTTTTGGCGAGCGGACAGACCGACAAAACGCCCCCCAGCGAAGCGGCGGCGTTGCTCGCCCGCGAAGTGTTGAGCGGGAATTGCCCGCTGGAAAACTGGGATCACGCCGTGGATCAATGGATTGTCCGGCTCAACCGCCTGCGCGAATGGATGCCGGAGCTGGAACTCCCCGCGCTGGGGGAGGAAGACCGTGCGTCGCTCATCGAGCAGCTCTGCTACGGCGCGGCGACCTACAAGGAAATCAAAACGCGCGCCGTCTGGCCGGTCGTCAAATCCTGGCTCAGTTCGCAGCAAGAAGCGATGCTGGAAAAGTTCGCCCCGGAGCGGCTGGAAATGCCGAACGGCCGCAAATTTAAAATCGCCTACGATCCCTCCGGTCCCCCCAGTATCGCCGTCCGCATCCAGGATTTATACGGCGTCGAGCAGAGCCTCCTGATAGCTGCCGGGCGGGTCCCCGTGACGATCCAAGTGCTCGCTCCCAACCACCGTCCCATCCAAGTGACGCAGAATCTGGCCACCTTTTGGCGCGAATCGTATCCCAAAATCAAAGCGGAATTGCAGCGGCGCTACCCCAAGCATGTCTGGAAGTGAGATGAGATAGCGCTTGTTATTAGGATAACTTATTTTATCTCAGGCCTTCCTGTAGGGGAAATTACCGTAAAAACTGACACGGATTTTGCTTTTCATGCACCAAAATAAGTTTACTGTGCGCCTTCGTCAGCAGTGTTGGGGCAGGGGAGTTTGCGATTGAGTTAATCAGTGGCGACTTGAAACCGATGACCGGGGACCGTCACCGCAGTGCTTGGCAGTAATCAGTATGAACAACAAACTTTACGTGGGGAACCTTCCCTTTAACGTAACGGAACCCGATCTGCAGGACCTTTTTGGTCAAGCTGGCACCGTCAGTGACGTGATGCTGGTGCAGGACAAATTCACGGGCAAAAGCCGTGGATTTGCATTTGTAACCATGAGCAGCGAAGCTGAAGCCGAGAGCGCCATTGAGCAGTTCCACGGCAAAGCTCTCGAAGGCCGTCCTTTGACCGTCAACATTGCCCGGCCTCGTGAAGAGCGCCCGGCAGGTGGTGGCGGCGGTGGACGCTCTTTTGAGCGTCGCGGCGGCGGTGGCGGCGGCTACGGCGGCGGCGGTGGTGAACGCCGTGGCGGTGGCGGCGGTGGCCGTGATCGCGGTGGTGACCGTGGTGGTCGCTACTAAAAAACTCCTCTTAAAAAGAGTTTCAGGCCGGAGTCGTTGTTTCAAACAATGGCTCCGGCCTTCTTTGTGTTTGGAGCTTGGAAAAAGTTGAAGGGTGCGTGATGGGAGGAGCTAATACCGATCAATGTAGGCTTCTCCGATAGAGGTCGAGCGTGACGTCCCGTTCTCTGGCGTGATCCACGATGGGCGGCGGATAGCCGGGGGCGATGCGCACACCCGGAGCGGGCGCTTTGGCCAGGGCGCTGGCAGGGGTGTCGCGTAATTCCGGTACCCATGTTCGGATATACTCGCCCTCGGGGTCAAACCGCGCCGTCTGCGCCCACGGATTTTGGATGCGAAAATACGGGGCCGCGTCTGCGCCGGTGCCCGCGCTCCATTGCCAACCGCCGTTGTTGGAGGCGATCTCGCCATCCTCCAGATGCCGCAGAAAAAACGCCTCGCCCAGCCGCCAATCCAGGTGCAGGTCTTTGGTGAGGAACATCGCCACGATCATGCGCACCCGGTTGTGCATCCAGCCAGTCGCGGCAAGCTGCCGCATCCCAGCATCGACGATGGGGAACCCGGTGGTCCCCTCGCACCAGCGGGAAAAGGTTTTGCCCGGTTTCTGCCAGCGGAGACCCCGGAAGCGGGGCTGAAATTCGTGCTCCAGCACCTCCGGCCAATGCCAGAGGATGGCCAGGTAAAACTCGCGCCAGATCAATTCGCCCAGGAATTTGGAGGGACCGTTGCGCCGGGTGGCGGTGGTGGCGCTCGCCAATGCTTCGCGGCAGCGTTGAACGAGTTGGCGCGGGGAGAGCGCCCCCCAACGGAGATCGGCAGAGAGCCGGGAGGTGGCGTCGAGGGCCGGGACATCGCGCTCGGCGGCGTAGTGGAAAACGGGGTCTGCAAAAAACGCCTCCATCCTGCGCCGCGCCGCTGCTTCGCCGGATTCCGGAAGGCGCAGGCTGGAGACGAGCCCCCAATCGGCCAGGGTCGGCAGCGGGAGCGAGGTCACGGGGTCGGGAACGGGGCGAAACCGTCCGGGTGAGGGGAGCGGCGCGGGCGTCTCAAGGCGCATCCAGGCGCGGGAATAGGGAGTGAAGACCCGGAATGGCTGGCCGCTCTGCGTGAGCACGGTTTCAGGCTCAAGCACCGTCACCTCGTGAAAGCTTTGAACGCGGACGCCGTGCCGCCGTGCCATCGTTTCCACCCGTTTTTCCAGTGCCCGGCCTGCCGGATCGGGGCTGCGGTTGAAATAGAGGGCGTCCGCGCGGGTTTCGTGAAGCAGGCGCTCCAGTTCCGCTACGGCATCGCCCCGGCGCACTACCAGGCGGCTGCCGAGCCGTTCCAATCCATGGGTGAGCGTGCGCAGGTTGCCGCAGAGCGTTTCCTGCCGCGCAGGGCCGGTCCAGCGATGGGAGCCCCGCCAATCGCTTAGGATGAACACGGGGAGGACCCCGCCCGCGCCGTCCCGGTGGGCAGCAAAGAGCGCCGGATTATCCGCAAGCCGCAGATCGCGTCGGAACCAATGGAGAATCATGGTGGATGGGCTGAAGCCGCAAGGGGAGTGCAACGGGAGAAGGGAGATAAAACAAGAGTAAAATCCCCAATTTTAAACCTTAAAAACTTTTTTTGAACAAACGCACGGGACCCCTGTCTTAATATCCGTTGAGGGGGTGATTCGGGCCGTGCGCGGGTTTTTAAATAAAGGGGTTTGTTTTTACCGTGCGCGGCCCGAATCTTTTTTTCCAGATTGCGAAGGAACGATTCTCCGTTTAGGCAGTTAGAGCATGTCCGACTGCCATTCTTCCTCCGCCGTTGATCAAGCGATCCGCATTGCCCTTGCCGAAGACATCGGGCCGGGCGACGTGACGTGTGAATTTTTTGTGGACCCGGCCCAGACCGGCCATGCCCGCATCCTTGCCAAAGAAACCGGCGTTGCTGCCGGGGTCCGCTTGGCCGCCGAGGTCTTCCGCCGGGTCGATTCCTCCCTGCGTGTGGAGGTTCTTAAACCGTGCGGTAGCCGCGTGACGCCGGGCGATGTGGTGCTCGAAGTCGAAGGCGCGGTGCGCTCGATCCTCACAGCCGAACGCGTCGCACTCAACTTCCTGCAACAGCTTTCCGGCGTGGCGACGCTTACCCGGCGTTTTGTGGATGCCGTGGAAGCCGTGCCGGGCGCGCACGCGAAAATCCTCGACACCCGCAAGACCACACCCGGTCTGCGGGCGTTGGAAAAAGCCGCCGTCAAGGCCGGAGGCGGCACGAACCACCGTTTTGGCCTCTATGACATGGTGATGGTGAAGGACAACCACCTCGCCGCGCGCGACGATCTCAACTTTTTGCGCGCCGCCATTGCCCGGCTCCAGGCCGAGCGCCCCGGTGTGCGCGTGGAACTGGAGGCCGATACCGTGGAGCAAGTGCGCGGATTCCTGACGCTGGATGGCGTGGCCGTTATCTTACTGGATAACATGACGCCCGAAGCCATGCGCGAATGCGTGGCGTTGGCGGCAGGCCGGGTACAGTTGGAAGCCAGCGGCGGCGTAAACCTGCAAACCGTGGCTGCGATTGCCGCCACCGGGGTCGATTTCATCTCCGTGGGCGCGCTCACGCACTCCGCCCCGGCGGTTGATTTCTCGCTCGATCTTCAACGCGAATCGTGAGAGCGAAGCGGGACGCAATCCCATGGGCCCCATGGGTCCTATAAGACCTATAAGTCTTATTTTAGTTGTATGAAAACTTCCTCATTTCTCCTCAACGCCGATGCAATCCAAGCGCTGCTGCCCTCCCCGCGCCGGATCGGGCGCGAAATCCTCGTGCTGGAGGAGACGACTTCGACGAACGACGTGGCCGCGCAGCTTGGCCGCGCAGGAGCGGCGGAAGGGGCGGTCATTTTCGCGGAACGGCAGACGGCTGGGCGCGGACGGCTGCAACGTAAGTGGGAATCGCTTGCACACAAGGGGCTCTGGTTCTCGCTGCTTCTGCGGCCTGCGTGGGCATTCGCCGATTGGTCGCGCCTCACCACTTGGGCGGCGGTGGGCGTTGCGCGAGGTCTGGAGGAAGCGCTGCCCGACTGCCACGCCGCCATCAAATGGCCCAACGATATTTATCTCGCTGGGAAAAAAACCGTCGGCATCTTGTGCGAAAGCGCCGCTGGGCCGGGAGGCTACGCTGTTGTTGGCATCGGAGTGAACGTCAACCATGTCCGCGCCGATTTCCCGGAGGACTTGCGCGACCGGGCGACTTCCCTGTGCGAAGCCGTCGGACCGAACTCCACTCCGCTGGATCGCATCGCTGTTGCTGCGGCGATGTTGCGAAATTTGGATGCGCTGTATCCCGCGTTGGAGTCCGATTTCGCCTCCGTTGTAGCTGAAGCCCAGTTCCGGAGCTTCCTCATGGGTCACCGAATTACCCTGCGCGGTGCATTGGAGCACGGCACGACCTCCGAAGCCACCGCTGAAGCTTTGGAACCCGACGGCAGCCTGCGGGTTCGTTTGGACAACGGCGAAACGCAGATCGTCTCCGGTGGCGAGGTGAGTGTTTCGGTTTCTATCCCACAAACGCCACAGGTTCGCAAAGAGCCTTGAGATTCTCCACCGGCGTTCCAACCGGGATTTCGCATCCGGCGTTGACCATGAACGGATTGCCCGCCTGTTCGTAGTTCTGGAGCACGGTTGCCCGGATGCTCTCAGGCGTTCCCCGGAGCACCCCCGCCACTGGGTCGATGTTGCCTCCCAAAGTGATGCGCTTGCCGAGCGTCTTCCGTGCCTGCGCGAGGTCCACCATGTGGTCTACGTCCAACACATCCACGTCGAGGGATGCGATGCCGGGCAGCAGATGCGTGATGTTCCCACAAATATGGAGCCGCACCTTCGCGCCCATGGCATGCAGTCCGCGCACGAGCCGCTGCTCATGCGGAAGAATGTGCGCCTCGTACATCTCCGGCGAAACCTGGCTTGCTACGGCGTCGCCGATCCCAATGGTCTCCGCCCCGCAATCTACCTGGCGTTGGGCGAAGTCGAGCGCCACGTCCACGCAGAGCGACATCAGCTCGTTGCAAAAGCCGGGCTCCTCATACAGGTCCACAAAGTAGTTTTCTACGCCCCGCAAATCCCCCGCCTCCGCCGCAGGCCCTTCCACCCAGCCCATGATGGAATACTGGTCGCCAAACTCCTGCCGATAGGTCCGCACCGCTTCGATCCGGTCGCGCATCCGTTCCGCCTGCATCGGATCGGGCCGCACCAGCTTGCCGAGGTCGAGCGAATCCTCCAGCGGATGCTTGCGGCAATACGGCACTGAATCGCGTTCGTAAATGATCTCCGCGCCATATCCCTGCGTCTCCCGGTAGGGATCGGACATGGTGTTCATCTGGTCGATCCCGAAATACCGGGCGCACTCGCTGTTCGCCTTCGTTAACATCCGGTAATCACGGGCGAATTCGCCGTAATTCGAGCCGATGAACTCCGCCGCATATCGCATGAGAATGGGCAGGCGGGCGAGATGATCGACGGGTTCGCCCTGGATCGTGCCCAGGTAGCGCTGCAAGCTGGTCATAGGGGGTAACATGCGAACGAGATAGCATGGATCGCCGCCGCGCTGCCAGATATATCCAAGCGCCATCCCGGAATCGCGCCCGGAGGTTGCGATCCGCCAATGCGCTTACGTCAGCGCCACGTCTTTGCATGCCCGCAGGTCGAGCTTGCCGTTGGTCAGGATGGGGATGACCGGCAGCCGCTTGATGACCTTCGGAATCCAGAGCGCTGGAACCCCCATGCCGAGCAGCTTGGAGCGGAGCGCAGGCAAGTCGATGTCGAGCGTCGTCAAGAGAATGATTGCTTCACCTTTGGCGGCGTTGGGTATGCCGACGATGCAGAGCGAGCGGATTTCCTCGCCGCCGCCACCCAGCGCTTCGCGGATTTTCACCTCCAGCGTCTCGTGCGGCACCATTTCGCCGCCAATTTTGGAGAACCGCGCCACGCGGCCTTCGATGTAGAGAAACCCGTCGTCGTCGAATCGACCCAAGTCGCCGGTTTTGAACCAGCCATCCTGGAGAACTTCTGCGGTCTGCTTTGGGTCGTTGAGGTAGCCCTCAAAAATATTCGCACCCTTGACCCATAGCATCCCGGTTTCGTGGAGTGCGAGAAGGTGTCCCGTTTCGGGATCGCGGATCTGCCCGGCAATACCGGGGGCGAGCTTGCCAACGGACCCAGGCCGCGACGACGGCTGCACTTCGTCTTCCGGCTTGGATTTGGGCGGTTCGGGAAGGTTGACGGCGGCCACGGGCGCGGTTTCGGTGAGCCCATAACCTTCCAGCACTTCCTTGCCGAATTTCTCCTTGAAGGCATTGGCGACATCCCGGGGAAGTTTCTCCGCGCCGGTGACGACGAGGTCCACGGTGGCAAGCTGCTTGGGCGTGGCCTTGCGCAGATAGGCACGCAGGAAAGTCGGCGTGGCCAGCAAAACGGTGACTTTGTATTTCTCGATCAATTCCGCGTTCTTTTCGGGATCAAGCGGATTGGGGTAGGTGATCATCCTCAGGCGCTCAATAAGCGGAAACCAGAGGGTGACGGTGCAGCCGAAGGAGTGGAAAAGCGGGAGCGAGGCGAGGATGCCGTCGCGGGGGGTAAGGTTCAGGAGTTCGCCAAATTGCGAGACGTTGGCGAGCAGGTTGCGATGGCTCAGGACGACCCCCTTCGGCTCGCCCGAGGAACCGCTGGTGAAGAGGACGACCGCTTCCTCGTGGTCTCCCCGCTCGGGAATACCCAGCAGCGGGACAAGCCCCCACCAAGGGGTCACAGCAACGACGGCCCGCCAGAAGACGATCCGGGCCTTCAGCGGCGGGAGGATTTCGTCGAGCAGCAGGAGGTTGGGAGGCAGGGGGAGATCGGCGAATTTTTTCAGGACTGGCCCGGCGGTGATCAGGTCGTGCAGGTCGCCGATGGCGATGGCGGACTCCATCACGGCGCGTCCGGCGGTGAAGTTCAGGTTCACCGGGACTTTGTCAGCAAGCATGACCGCCAGGTTGGCGATCACGGCGGCGCGTCCCGGCGGTAGCACAACGGCGATCCGCTTTTTAGGGCAATGCGCGGTGAGATACCTGGCCAGCACGATGGCGGCGGCAAGGACCGTCCCCCGGCTCGTGCGGGAGCCATCCGTGCCGTCAATGACGACGGTTTCAAACTGATGATGCTTGAGACCGCGCACGCAGGCAAAAGCCAGGTGACCTTTGAGGAGTGGGCGCTCCTGGTAGGCGGCCTCGCCCAGTTCGAGCATCCGCTGGCGCAGCACGGCGATATCCGCGCGGTCATGCGCGATGGGCTCGCCGAAACTCAGAGTGACAGGGTAGGGGATGCGCTTGGGAAATTTCTTGAAATACTTTCCCCCTTGGAACGAAAAGATGGAGCCCCAGAGCTGATCCAGCCAGACCGGCACTACGGGACACTCCGCCGCGTGCGCTATCAATTCGTAGCCGCGCCGCAGCCGCAGGAGCATCCCGGTGCGAGAGAGTTCGCCTTCGGGAAAGATGCAGACGATCTCCCCGGCCCGAACGAGCGCGGAAGCTTCGCGCAGGGCATCCTTGGCTCTGCGCGAAGTGATGGGGATGGCTCGCAGCATCCGGAAGATGAGGTGGAAGAGCGGGTGCCGGTAGATCGGTTCATGCACCAGAAACCGGATGGGCCGTTCGCACGCCGCCTGCAACAAAATGGCGTCCATCCAGGTGACATGATTGGGCACCAAGAGGCAACCGACGGCAGGCAGGTTCTCGATTCCACGGATGTGGAGGCGATAGACCACGCGCACGAGCAGTTCGGCGAGTTTCAGAGGGAGGCTCTTTTGAAGCATGGAACGCCAAAAATTAACCGGGAAACCGTGCCGGGTCGAGCCGAGAGTTTTCAGTAAAATCTTGTGTGAAGAGGTGTGGCCTAATAAATACGTTTCCATGGTAAAGCCGATGATCCTGCTGTATTGCGCGATGCTCGTTGCGGGTTCCACACTTTCCGCCACGGAACTGGAGCAGTTGGAACAAAAAGCAGAAAAAGGAGAAGCCTTCGCTCAGAATAAACTCGGGCGCATGTATGAAACCGGCAGGGGCGTTCCTAAAGACGAAGTAAAAGCTTTTGAGTGGTATCAAAGAGCCGCAGTTCAAGGTGATGCCATGGGTCAGACCTTACTCGGTACTATGTATGCACGCGGCAAAGGAGTTCCCAAGGACGATGTAAAAGCTATTGAGTGGTGGCAAAAGGCTGCTATTCAAGGCAACGCCCTAGCTCAGACTGCCATCGAGACCACGCGCGCCAGTGATGGCACAGGAGTTCCCGAAGAAGACGCAAAAGCCTTTGAGTGGTTACAAAAAGCCGCTGGCCAAGGAAACACCTTGGCGCAGTTCTCGTTGGGGTTTATGTATGAAACAGGCAAAGGCGTTTCCAAAGACGCAGCAAAAGCCGTAGAGTGGTATCAAAAGGCTGCCATTCAGGGCAAAGTCGGCATTCAAGGTAATGCCGACGCTCAATTCAACCTCGGGCTCATGTATGCAAAAGGAAGAGGCGTCCCCAAAGACGATACAATAGCCTTTGAATGGTTTCAAAAGGCTGCGGTTCAAGGAGACGACAGAGCCCAGTTCTATCTCGGATTCATGTATGCAAGCGGGACAGGCGTTCTCAAAGACGATGCAAAAGCCTTTGAGTGGTATCAAAAGGCCGCCGCCCGAGGCAAAGCCGATGCTCAATACAATCTCGGGCTCATGTATGTAAACGGTAAAGGCATTCCAAAAGACGAAACAAAAGCCTTTGAGTGGTGGCAGAAAGCCGCAGTTCAAGGCGATGCCCTAGCTCAGGACTCCATTGGGTTCATGTATGCAAAAGGCATAGGCGTTCCAAAGGACGAGGAGAAAGCCATTGAGTGGAGGCAAAAATCCGCTATTCAAGGCAACGCCAAAGCTCAGGTCGGCCTCGGGCTCATGTATGCAGACGGGACAGGCGTTCCAAAAGACGATGCAAAAGCTGTTGAGTGGTGGCAGAAAGCCGCAGTTCAAGGCAACGCCAACGCGCAGTTCAATCTCGGGTTCATGTATGCAAAAGGAAGAGGCGTTCCCCAAGACGATGCAAAAGCACTTGAATGGTATCAAAAATCCGCTGTTCAAGGAGATGCCAAAGCTCAGTTCGGTCTTGGGTTCATGTATGCAAACGGAACAGGCGTCCCTAAGGATGACGTCCGGGCCTATGTTTGGACTAAGCTAGCCGCCGCAAACGGTGCTGGAAAATACGCCTTTGAGTTAAGGGATAAACTGGAACAGACGCTGAGCGCAGAACAGAAAGCAGAAGCTGAAAAACTCTCAACAGAACTCTCCGCGAAGATTCCGAGAAAGTAACAGCATTGAGGGCAACAAAGCCCCCGGGCGACCTACACCGCCATATAAAGAATCCGCCCGCACTGTTCGCAGTGCGTGATTTGCTGGGCGCCCTTGACGCGCACGAGCGTCTGGGTGGTCAGCTTCATGTGGCAACCGGTGCAGACTTCATGTTCCAGTGCCACCACGACATTGCCGCCCTTGGAGGCGAACAGGCGGTCGTATTGATCCAGCATGTCCTCGTCGAGGCCCACCGTCAGTGTGGACCGTTCGGCTTCCACTTGCTTGAGCGTCTCGCCGATGGCGACGATTTTAGCATCGAGATCGGCGATCTGTCCCGCCACCCGACTCTTGGCTTCTGCGGTTTTCTTCTCGGCATCGGCGACGAGAGGCCGCATCGTTTCGATGGCCTCCATCACCTCCAACTCGTGGTCTTCAATCTTGCTGATCTCCAACTCGAAGTGCGAGATCTGCTGGGCAAATGCCTGGAACTCCTCGTTCTTGCGCGTCTGCATTTGCTGGGTTTTGAATTTGTTAATCTGCTCGCGCTTGCCTGAGGCTTCCACTTCGAGGCGTTTTTTTTCCACCTCCAGCTCCCGCATCTTCGCCTTGGCTTTCTCTGAACCGGCGGCAGTCGCCGCGAGCCGGGTTTCCAAATCAGCCCGTTCCAGCGGCGTGTTTTTGAGTTCGGTTTTTAGGGTCCGAATCCGTTGGTCGCGATCTTGTAAGACAAGGAGTTTTTCGATTTCCGGGAGCATCCTTATAAGGTTGTCATGTCCCGCGCCGCTCGTCAACGCCGGGAAAGAGGGAACCGAAGAGAATCTGCGGATTCCCTTTTTTCCGGCGCGGTGTTATGTTTTAACCATGCCGACGCCGATCAAATGTCCCATTTGTGGACGCGAGAACGATTTTTTTGCCGACCCAACGGGGCCGTTTTGCTCAATCCGCTGCAAACGGGTCGATCTGGGTAACTGGTTTAAGGAGGACTACCGGTTTTCCGAACCATTGCGCCCGGATCATCTCGAAGGCTACGAGTATCTTTCCGGCCCGGCGCTGGATGAGCCGGAGGAGTGAGGGAATTGCTTCTATCTATCCGCAGCCGTTGATGCCGTGGGGCTTTTTGCCGCAACCGCAGGAGTCGACGGGGCTTTCGATGGCATGTCCGTTAAGTGCCTGCTTGTGATAGACGGTGACGAAGATCGGCGGCAGGTTGCGCAGGCAAAATTCCGAATGTACCCGCGGGAACATCGTGGCATGGCGCTTGAGCTCGTGCGTGCATTGGTAAATGACGAAGGCAGAGAGAGGGTTGGGTGCCAGCGATTCGTGAACTGCTTTGAGGAGGCGGCGCTTGGTCGGCACATCGAACATGGAGAACGGAAGGCCGGAGATCACGTAGTCGCAATATTCCAGTCCGCGTCGCTGCAACTCCTGCTTGAGATTTACGGCGTCGGTTTCGATCACTTCCACCCGGTCGTCGTGGGCAAATTGCTGGCGCATGTGCTCGGCCAGCACGGGGTCGATCTCGAAGAGGAACAGGCGAGAGGCGGGATGCATTCTCCGGACGATTTCCCGCGTGTGGCAGCCTTCTCCTGGCCCCAGTTCGACGAGGATGCGCGGCTGCGAAAAATCGCACTTGGCTGCTACTTTTCGGGTTAATGTCAGGGAACTTGGGACGAGGTAAGCGACCTGAAACGGGCGGGCCAGAAATCGCTTAAATAATAGAACACTCATTGATAAAGGATGGATACGGAAGAGGAGGCTATTCAGCCGATGACCGGGCGGGCTTTGTGCCACGGCGTGCTTTGCTCATAGGCGTGGGCGATTTTTAGAAGCTCGGCTTCGCGGAAGGGTTTGCCGATTAATTGCAGGCCCGCCGGGAGCGGCCTGCCGTCCACTTGAGCGAACCCGCACGGGATGCTCACGCCGCAAACGCCTGCCAGGTTGACCGCGATGGTGAAAATGTCGGCGAGATACATCCGCAGCGGATCGTCCGAGCGGTCACCGATCTTGAAAGCCGGTTCGGGCGAAGTTGGGCAGATGATGGCGTCCACCTTTTCAAACGCCTGGGTGAAATCCTGCCGGATCAGCGTGCGCACTTTCTGCGCGCGCAGGTAGTAGGCGTCGTAGTAGCCGCTGCTCAGGACGTAGGTGCCCAGGATGATGCGCCGTTTGACTTCCGGGCCGAACCCCTCTTCGCGCGTCCGCCCGTAGTGTTCCAAAATGTTCGTTGCCTCCGCCGTGCGATGGCCGTAGCGCACGCCGTCAAAGCGCGCCAGGTTGGCCGAGGCTTCTGCCGTGGCGATGATGTAATAGACGCCCACCGCGTGGGCCGTGTGCGGCAGGGAAATCTCGACGATCTCCGCGCCGAGCGACTCGTAATGCTTGATCGCATCGCGCACGGCTTTGTCGATCTGCGGATCGGTGCCGCTGATGAAATACTCCTTGGGCATCCCGAGGCGCACGCCTTTCAAATCCTGCCCGAGCTGCGCGGTGAAATCCGGCACCGGCTCGTTGAGGGAAGTGGAGTCCATCGGGTCGCGCCCGGAAATCGCGTTGAGGAGCAGGGCGCTGTCGCGCACGGTCTTGGTGAACGGGCCGATCTGGTCGAGCGATGAGGCAAACGCCACGAGCCCGAACCGAGAGACGCGCCCGTAGCTCGGCTTCAAACCCACACAACCGCAAAGCGCGGCAGGTTGGCGGATCGACCCGCCAGTATCCGAGCCGAGCGCGGCGAACGCTTCATCCGCGGCCACGACTGCTGCCGAGCCGCCGCTGGAACCGCCGGGAATGCGCGAGGTATCCCACGGATTGCGCGTGACTTGGTAGGCGGAGTTTTCCGTGGAGGAGCCCATGGCGAATTCGTCCATGTTCGTCCGTCCGAACGGGATTGCGCCCGCAGCCCTGAGCCGGGCAATGACCGTGGCGTCATACGGAGCGGTATAACCTTTCAACATCGTGGAGCCGCAGGTGCATTGCTCTCCTTTGACGTTGATGACATCCTTAATGGCGATCGGCACGCCACCCAGTGGCAGACTGACGTCGGCGGTTTTTGCCGCGGCAAGCGCGGTGGCAAAATCGCGGGCCAGATAGCCGGAAATAGAACCGTCTACAGCAGCGATGCGGGCTTCGAGAGCTTCCAGAGCCTCCACTGGAGAGACGGCCTTGGAGCGGAGTTGCGCCTGGAGTTCGGAAACAGAAAGGGAAGTCAGAGACATGGCGAAGTTTCTTTCTAGTCGATCACTTTTGGAACGGCGAAGAGCCCGTTGGCCTGGCGCGGGGCGTTGGCGAGGGCTTGCTGGGGCGTGAACCAATCGCGCGGCTCGTCTTCGCGGACGACGTTGAAGACTGGATTGGCATGGGCTGTCGCTTCCACCTGGGAGACATCGACCTCCTTGAGCTTCTCGACATACTCCAGCACCTGCGAGAGCTGGGCTTGGAATTTGGCGATCTCTTCTTCGCTCAGATTCAGCCGGGCCAGGCTTGCAGTGTAACGCACATCAAATTCGGCATTCATAAATGGAATCGAAAATGAAATCAGGAACCGGGCAAAGCCGAAAGATTATTTTAAGACGGAAAAATAATGAAAAAACAGAGGGAGATTGTGAATTCCGCTGATAAACGCACAAAAAGGCCCGGCCGGGTGGCTTTCGCACTCCCGGCCGGGCTCGATTTTAGACTATCGGGGTCAAGTGATGCTTAGAAGCTCCACTTGATGCCGCCTTTAATGCTCTGCTCGACATAATGGGCCTGGCCCACTTGCACGTCGTAGTCCACAAACGTGGTCAGCATGTTCCGATAGGTGGCGTTGATACCGACCCCGAGCAACGCTGCATTGCGCTCGGGATTATCCGTGCGCACGGAGAAGGCGCTCAAGCCGGAATCCGAGAAACGGGAGACGATGGCCCGGTTGTCGTCGAGGAATTCATACTGCCAGGCGGCCCGTACTTCTGAGGCGGCGACCCAGTTCGTTGTGAGTTCCTTGCGGACTTCCATGCGGACACCCAAGCGCGAGCGCAGGGAGTTCACATCCTGTTTGTTGATGGCCAGGTTAGCGGCTCCAGCACCGTTTTCGGTGAAGCTGCCGACGCCGAGGTTCACATACTCAATGCCCGCGAACGGTCCAACCGTCACGTCTTTGCAGACAGGATGGTCGTAGCCGCCATCGAGGTTAAGCACGTATTGGGAACCCGCCGCGTGGCCGTTGGCCGTGCGGGAGATGCCGGGGAAGCTAATGGTCCGATTGCTATCGTAATTGTTGTACAGATAGGCGAGGAGGCCGTTTCCGTAGAAGTTTCCTTCATGGTAACCGCCGTAAGCGCCCGCGCTGTAGGTGTCGACATAGGCGCTGCTATTTTGACCATCGAGGTCCGCGTCTGTATGGGAATAGCCCAACAGCAAGCCTGCTGTGAGTGAATCCGTGACTTTCGCGTCAAGGCCCGTAATGAGGCCCCCCGTGGTGAAGTTGCCATCCTGCTGCCAATTATTGCGTCCATCCACATTGGCGAAGATGATATCGCCACTGATGAAGGCTCCCCAACGCTTGCTTTCAGGCGCGGTATCCTTCAAGTCCACACTCTTGCCGTCGCGGCTCATGGTGGCGGTTCCCATTGCTTGCTTGTGGTCGCTCATTCCCAGCTTGCTCTGTGCGATTCCGCTGGAAATGCCGAGCCCGTTGGAGTCGAAGCTCTCGCTTCCGCTGCGCAGGTTGTCAAGGCGGCGGTCGATTTCCTGGGTGAGCAAGTTGGCATTGGCCAGGGCGATGTCAGTATAGACCTGATAACGCTGGGGCGAGAGTTGCTCCAGCCCGCGCGGCACATTGCCGCTCTGGTCCAAGGCAGTGAGGAGCTTGAACATGTCGCCGGTGGGGTTCACCTTGAAGCTGTCCAAGTTTGCGCCGATGGCCTTTTGGTTCGGCGTCTTCCCCTGCTGTTGGTAGGAGGAGGTCGCCAGTTCCACGATCAACGGATCGTAGGTGTAGGTCACACCGCGAACGGTGAACGTGCCACTGCTGGGCTGGCCATTGAGCGCTGTGCCCAACTGCGCGCGCAACACGTTGGCTGCATGCGAACTGACACCGCTGAAGGCAATCTTCAGAACGTTGTTGGAGCCGGTGGCAGCGATCAGACCATTGAGGCTGGAGTGACCGTTGAGGCTGATGACGTTGTTGTTGCCGCCGGTGATCAGGATGGCAGAGCCGCCGGGGCCAACGTTAATCGTTCCCCAGTTGATGATGAGGTTGTTATTGACGTTGCCGCTGTAGGGCCATTCGCCTCCGTTGAACTCGATGCCAGTGGTCGCGCCCAGTCCGGAGGTGGTTCTAACGATAATGCTACCCTGGTTGGTGACGACGTTATTGTTCGCGTTGCCTCCATACGGATACCCGCCTCCGTTGAAGTAAATCCCCTTGGCTGAACCCGTGCTGGAGACAATGATGAGGCCATTGTTGGTGACGATGTTGCCGTTGACATTTCCTTCATCCCAACCCGTAAATGCCATGCCGTAAGCTTGCTGCGGGGCACTTACGAAGAGGCGTCCATTATTGACCACGATGTTGTTGCTGCTGTCGCCCAAGTATTGGCCATCAAAGCCGATGCCGTAGGCTGTGCTCCTTGTGGAAACAACATTGATCGTCCCGTTATTAAGGACGAGGTTGTTATTTGCGCTCGTGGCGTTTTCGGAGACAAAGCCAATCCCGGCTGCAGTCCCTGAAACGACGACCTGGATCCAACCCTCATTGTTCACCAGATTGTAATTAGAATCCCCGTTGTTGGCTGCCAGAAACAGAATTCCCGCGCCGCTATTATTAGAAAGCGAGTCGCCGGAAACGTCAATGATTGCACCGCGGTTGATCACGGCGTTCGCGTTGCTTATGCCACCGAAAGATCCACTATATGTTGACGCGTTAAACAGAATGCCTGCGGTTCCAAGATAACCATACCCGGTGCCGCTGATGATGACGCCGTCGTTTTTGACGACGTTGGCATTGCTCGGAACTAAATGAGTCCCGGTGAAGAGCATTCCGTAGCCGGTGATGTAGTCAAGGCCACCCACCTGAATGTTTTTTTCAACATGCACCTGATTATTGGAATAGGTGTAGCTCTGAACAGCGGGAGCGACGGAGGTGCCGCCGCTGGATGTACCCAGCATTGCCAGGGCTAGGCCCACGGCTGGGATGATGGAGTTTTTTAGTATTCTCATGGTTTTTGGTTGGTTGTCGTTTGGGTTGTTTTTCTGAGAAGGAAAGAACGAGAGGGAGAACAGACTGGCGAACCTTGCGCGATGTTTTTTAAGAATATGGGGGCATGCTATTGCCCATATATTGCTAATGGCAAGTCATTTTTTGCATTAAAATATTTAATATCAGAATGCGATTTATACGTAAAAAACCCCATCCCCTATGGCATGGAATTTTGAAAAACCAACAAAGGATGGTGCCAATTCCCGAAGAAAATGGGATTCTGCCGGAGGCTTGTCATCCTGAGCGAAGCGAAGGATCTCCCAAGCCACTCCAAGCACGGTTTTCTATTGGACCTCGAATAGTTTGCGAGATCCCTCGCTCCGCTCGGGATGACCCCCTTGCAAAAGTCCGTTGATCCTCGATAGGAGGTATGACTTTCTACAGCCCGAGCTTGCGGAAGGTCTCGTCGATGTGCCGGAAGTGGATGTCGAGCGAGCAGAACTCCTCGATTTCCGCTGGGGTCAACTTTGCCATGATCTCGGCTTCATCCAGCAGGTTCTGTTTCAGCGAACGCTCGCCCTGCCACGTCTTCATCGCCGCGCGTTGAACGGCTTCGTAGGCGGTTTTGCGTTCGATGCCCCGCTCGGTCAGCTTGAGCAGGATCGCCTGTGAGAAATAGAGCCCCTTGGTGATCTCCATGTTCCGCTTCATGTGCTCGGGATAAACGATGAGCCGATCCACCAGCTTGGTGGTGATCTGGAGCATGTAATCCAGCAGGATCGTCGAGTCTGGCATGATGACCCGCTCCACGCTGGAGTGCGAAATATCGCGTTCGTGCCAGAGGGCGACGTTTTCCAGCGCGGCGAGCGCGTTGCCGCGCAGGAGCCGGGCCAGCCCACTCAATTTTTCGCCTGTGATGGGATTGCGCTTGTGCGGCATCGCGGAACTCCCTTTCTGCCCTGGCGAAAAATACTCCTCCACTTCCAAAACCTCGGTGCGCTGGAGATGGCGGAACTCCGTGGCCCAGCGGTCAATGCTGGAGCCGATGAGTGCAAGCGTCTGCTGGAACTCTGCGTGCCGGTCGCGCTGGACCACCTGCGTGCTTAACGCGGCGGGGATGAGCCCGAGCTTGCGACAGACCATCTCCTCCACGCGCGGGTCGAGATGCGCGTGCGTGCCGACAGCCCCGGAGAGCTTGCCCACGCGGATGCGTTCGCGGGTTTGTTTGAGCCGTTCGATGGCGCGGCCAAATTCGTCATACATCAGGGCCATTTTGAGCCCGAAAGTGATCGGCTCCGCGTGGATGCCGTGGGAACGCCCGATCATCGGCGTGAGTTTGTATTCCTGAGCCTTCTTGGCGATGGCGACGCGCAGGGCTTCGAGGTCTTCCAAGAGCATCCCGCACGCTTCGTTCATCTGCACCGCCAGCGTGGTGTCGAGCACGTCGGAGGAGGTCATCCCCTGATGAATCCAGCGCGAGGCAGGCCCGACATAGCTTGCCACGTTTTCCAGGAAGGCGATCACGTCGTGATTGGTTCGCAGCTCGATTTCCTGGATTTTCGCCAGTTCAAAGCGGGCCTTCTGGCGGATGGTCGCGGCGTCCTCCTTGGGGATCACGCCGATCTCGGCCTGCGCTTCACAAGCGAGGATCTCGATTTCCAGCCAGATTTCGTATTTGTGCTGCTCGTCCCAGAGGGCGCGCATCTTCGGAAGAGAATAACGGTCAATCACGTTGGGGAGGATATTGCGCCGGGCGGCACAGGAAAGGAAAAATTCGTGGGGAAGGCGGAAAAGAATCTCAAGCCAACCTATCGAGGATAAACGGACTTTTGAAAGAGAGTCATCCCGAGCGAAGCGAGGGATCTCGCCCGCTATTCGGGGTTCAATAGCAAACTGTGCTGGGAGTGGCTTGGGAGATCCTTCGCTTCGCTCAGGATGACAAGCCTCCGGTAAAGTCCCATTTTCTTTGAGGGTTGGTATCAGGCAAGGAGGGGAAACCCGTGCGGAATTCCCCTTTGGATTTCTTCCCTGACGCAGCGGTGTATGGGGGTGAAAAGATTTGTTTTTTCAGGGAACGCCTTATAAGGTTCACAAAACGGGTGTGCCATGGGGGACTTGCAGGATGCCAGTGCACCTGCCTGTGGCTCCAAGCCTCCCGACGGTTGCAACCATCCCACCCATCCAGAAGACAGCCATGACTGGTTCCAAATTGCCCTCCGGCATTGCTTTTAAAACCTTGGCCATTGTCTTCTTTGTCATCGTTACTCTGATTTTATTGGGAGGGGGTTATTGGGTTTACCAAGTCCAGGCCAAGGCAATTCACCAGAGTAGTTACGAGACCATTGCTGCCATCGCCAAGATGAAGGTGGGGCAGATCGCGCAATGGCGCAAGGAACGCCTCATGGACATTGCGAGGGAAGCCAGTTCGTCGGGGTATATCGATCCATTTACGAAGATCGCGGCGCATACGGAGACTCCTGCAGTCATGGATCGAATGCGGCATGCGATGGCTAGGGCTCGAAATGGCGAAATGTATTCCCACACCATTGTGCTTTCTTCCTCCGGCCAGGTTCTCTTGAGCACCGGGGACGACTCCGCCCCGCTCGATGCTGCCACTCAGCGGGCGGTTACTGCCGCGCTTGCCGCTCCCGGCGGGGTAATCTCCGACTTCTTTCGCGCTCCGGACGGCAAGGTGTATATTGATATCGTTGAGGGAGTCCGGGATGCCAATGGAAACGTGCTGGGCTTCATCGTCTTGCGATGCCGGGCAGCCGACTACCTCTACCCACTCATCCAGTCCTGGCCCACACCCAGCCGCAGCGCTGAGACGCTTTTGGTTGAGCGTCAAGGGGAGGAGGTTGTTTTCCTTAATGAACTGCGCTACCGCTCCCAGACGGCTTTGTCCCTGCGCGAGTCCTTAAGTCAGACGGGGCTTCCCGCAGTGCAGGCGGTCTTGGGGAAGCGCGGCATGTTGGATGGCAAGGACTACCGCGGCGTGGAGGTGCTGGCTGATCTTCGCCCCATCCCCAATACGCCTTGGTTCATGGTAGCCAAGGTGGATCAGGATGAAATTCTGGCCGAGTTGAGTTATCGCGCTGCCAGCATCGGCGTTATCGTGGGGGCGTTGATCCTGCTGGCTGCCGCCGCGACAGCCTTTGTTTATAAGCGTCGGCAAGCTGGACTTTACCGGCAACTCTTGGAATCGAAAAGCCAAAGGCAGGAGACACAGGAACAGTTCCGCGCCACCCTTTACAGTATTGGCGACGGGGTGCTCACGGTGAATACCCAGGCATGCATAACGGGGATGAACCCCGTGGCGGAACGGCTCACTGGCTGGACCGAAGCCGAAGCGTGCGGCAAACCCTTGGATGAAGTCTTCGTGATCCTCAATCAGGAGACGCGCACCCCGGTCGCAAATCCCGTGGCCACCGTCCTGCGTGACGGCGTGGTGGTGGGCCTGGCCAACCACACCGTGCTCATCGCCCGCGATGGAACCGAGCATGCGATCGCCGACAGCGCCGCGCCCATCCGCAATGAACAGGGCGTGGTGAACGGCGTGGTGTTGGTTTTCAGCGATGTCA
>Ga0118677_10005693_pt1 | contig 21634 bp, 16 predicted proteins | sample AliMusrvi5mmetaG_FD_86154 | JGI IMG/M metagenome (GOLD analysis project Ga0118677, IMG submission 86154)
CTGATCCCGCTGATCGGGCTCGAGGCGTTCTCCGACTGGTCGCAATGGGCGAAGTACGCCCACAACTACCTGAGCTTCCCCTTCACCATCGGTGTGATCGTGATCTTCCTGATGTGGATCGGCGGCAACATCCCGAACAAGGTCGACGTCGACTGGATCAAGCGCGGCGGCGGCCTCGTAGGTGACGATCATCCGCCGGCCTATCGCTTCAATGCCGGTCAGAAGTTCATGTACTGGGTCGTGGTGCTCGGCGGCGGTGCAGTAGCCGCCACCGGCTATCTGCTGATGTTTCCGTTCTACGCGTCGGGCATCGAGGGCATGCAAATCGCCTCGGTCGTGCACTCCGTCGTGGCCGTGCTGTTCGTCGCCGCCATGATCGCGCACATCTACATCGGCACCATCGGCATGGAAGGCGCCTTCGAGGCGATGGGCTCGGGAACCGTCGACGTCAACTGGGCCAAGGAGCATCACAGCCTCTGGCTCGAGCAGCAGAAGGCCCGCGAGGCGGCCGCCAACGCGCGTTCGGCCGCGGCCGCGCCCGCGGAATAGAGGGGGATCAGTCCATGAAGGCCTTTCTTCTGGCAGTCGTCACTGCGGTCGTGATCGCGGTGGTCTGGGCGGGCGTCGCAAGCGCTGGGCCGGGTCTGTTCGGGTTGCAGCGGCGGGTGGGCGACGCTGTGCGCGCTGCGGGTCTCGCCACGGGTCTGGTGCCGGCGAGGAAACCGTTCCACCCGCACATTACCGTGGGCGGCTGCAAAGGGGTTGGCTCCGCGGCGCTCCAAGCGTTGCTTGAGCGCCACGAGCACAGCGAGTTCGGTAGCTTCGAGGTGAGCGGTATCACGCTCTATGCCAGCATTCTTCATCCCCACGGGCCGGAGCATCTGGCCGTGTTCCGGCACGGCTTGGAATCGGCGTGATGCCGCCGCATGCAAACACAACGGGCTCCGGCAGGGATGCCGGAGCCCGTTTGATTGGTTAGATGGCTGCGGCGCTCAATCCTCCTCGGGAATGCGCATGCCGTAGAACGAGCGATAGACGAAGATCAGCGCGACGATGAAGAAGAAGCCGCCGATCATGTTCTTGGTGGTTTGGTTGGTCATGGTCACAGCGATTTCCACGGCGAGCAGGCCGAAGAGGGTGGTGAACTTGATCACCGGATTCATCGCCACCGACGAGGTGTCCTTGAACGGATCGCCCACGGTGTCGCCCACCACGGTTGCGGCGTGCAGGTCGGTGCCCTTTTCGCGGAGGTCCACTTCCACGATTTTCTTGGCGTTGTCCCAGGCGCCGCCGGCGTTGGCCATGAAGATGGCTTGGAACAAGCCGAAGAAGGCGATGGCAATGAGGTAGCCGATGAAATAATAGGGGTTGAAGAACGGCAGCGCCAGCGCGAAACAGAACACCACGATGAAGATGTTCCACATGCCCTTCTGCGCGTACTTGGTGCAAATGGCCACCACTTCCTTGCTGTCCTTGTCGGTTGCGGTGGTGGCATCGAGGTTCATGTTGTCCTTGATATAAACCACGGCGCGATAGGCACCGGTGACCACCGCCTGGCAGGAGGCGCCGGTGAACCAGTAAATCACCGAGCCGCCCATGATCAGGCCCAGAATGATTTCAGGCTGCACGATGCTCAACGCACCGACAACCTCCTTGAACGGACCGCTGACGCCGGAGGCGACCTGGGCATCAAACAGGTTTTGCAACAACATGATGATGCCGAATACCATGGTGGTGGCACCGACCACGGCGGTGCCGATGAGCACCGGCTTGGCGGTGGCCTTGAAGGTGTTGCCCGCGCCGTCGCCTTTTTCGAGTTGATACTTGGCGTTTTCAAAGTCGGCATCGAAACCGAAGTCCTTCTTGATTTCCGCGGCGATGTTGGGCCGGCCTTCGATCTGGCTCAATTCATAGACGGATTGGGCATTGTCGGTCACCGGCCCATAGGAGTACACCGCGATAGTCACCGGGCCCATGCCGAGGAAACCGAAGGCCACCAAGCCGAAGGCGAAAATCGGCGCGGCGAAGGAGAATTTCGCCGGCATGATGGCCATCAGGTCGGGATTGATCGAGAACTGCCAGGCGGCAAACATCAGTGTCATGATGACCAGGCCCATCCAGAAGGCGGAGAAATTGCCCGCCACAAAGCCCGACAGGATGTTGAGCGAGGCACCGCCGTGCCTGGAGCAATTGGTCACTTCCTTGACGTGGCGGGAGTTGGTGCTAACGAAGATTTTGGTGAATTCCGGAATCAGCGCGCCGGCCACCGTGCCGCAACTGATGATGAGTGACAGCGCCCACCACAGGTTGGGCAACGCCTTGCCGTCGAACATGAAGTCACCTAGCAAAACCTTGCTGGCCAGGAAGGTCACGCCGATGGACACCGCCGAGGTCAGCCACACCAGATGGGTCAGCGGTGCTTCGAAATCGAAGTCCTTCTTGCCGCCGAACATTGCCTTGCTGATGACTTCGTTGAGCAGATAGGAACCCAGCGAAGTGACAATCATGAGCACGCGCATCACGAAGATCCAGACGATGAGGGTGGCACAGACTTCTTGTTTGGCGGCAAGCGCGAGGGAAAGGAACGCAATGAGCGCCACCCCGGTCACCCCGTAGGTTTCAAAGCCGTCGGCGGTCGGGCCCACCGAGTCGCCGGCATTGTCACCGGTGCAGTCGGCGATGACGCCGGGGTTTTTCGGATCATCCTCGGGCAGCTTGAAGACGATTTTCATCAGGTCCGAACCGATGTCGGCGATCTTGGTGAAAATGCCGCCGCAAATGCGCAGCACCGAAGCGCCGAGGGATTCGCCGATGGCGAAGCCGATGAAGCAGGGGCCGACGAGCTTGTTAGGCAGGAAGATCAGGATGCAGATCATGAAGAACAATTCCACGCACACCAGCAGCAGGCCCACGCTCATGCCGGAGCGCAGCGGAATGCCGAGAGTGGCGAGCGGATTGCCCTTGAGCGCGGAGAAGGCGGTGCGGGAATTGGCCACCGTGTTGATGCGGATGCCGAACCAAGCGACGCCGTAGGAGCCGAGGATGCCGAGGATGGAGGCCGCGAGGATGACTGCCACATTCATGGGGGAGTTGCCTTGTTGCAGAACTCCGAAGTAGTAGATCATGCAAGCCGCGATGAGCAGCCACAGGATTGCCAGGAACTTGCCCTGGTTGAACAGATAGGTCTTACAGGTTTCCCAAATCGTGTTGGAGACCCGCGCCATGCTGTCATGCACCGCCAGGTTCTTGGTTTGCTGGTATTGGAGCAATCCAAACAAGCCGCCTAGCACGCAGACCGCGAGGCCCACGAGCATCAATGTGTGTCCGCTCACATCGCCGAGCGACGCAAACTTCACGGTGTCGAGGTTTGGAATCTTCAAGTCTGCCTCGCTCGCAAATGCGCCGCCCGCACTCGCGAGCGAAAAGGCTGTGGTCAGTAGGAGTCCTTTCAGGTGTTTCATAAAATCGCTGGACTTTGGTCAGCCGACCCGCAATAGGCTAGTGAAATCTCGGATTTTTTTGCTCACATCCGCCGCTTTCTTGCGCATTTTTGGCCATCGGCGAGGGGGCACGGAGGAAATGCGGCGGGCGGCGCAAGAATTGCGGAGTTGCGCCCGTGCGGCGAAGCGTCGTTCGGCAAATCCGCTTGCATGGGGGGGGCGAATTGCGTAGAAAGCGGGTGTGAGAGCAGGCCCGGTCAATGATGTTAGGAAAGGAAATGACATGTCCAAGCGCGCGACGATTGCAGTGCTGGCAGCGGCGGTGGCCGGCCTGGCGACGGCGAGGGCGGCGGAGCCACCGCTGGTGTTCGGTCTGGAGTTTGCCACCTATCTGGGCGGCTCTGGCGGCGAACTGCTGCGCGACATGACGGTGGACGGCCACGGCAACATCTATGTCGCGGGCATTGCCGGCGCGGGGGATTTTCCACGCACGCCCGGGGAGTTGCCGGGCCAATCGAAGGGCGGCGGTGCGATGGTGGCCAAGTTCAGCCCCAAGGGTGAGCTGGTTTGGTCGAGGGTTGTCGGGGGCCTCGGCGAGAGCAGTTATTTCTATAGCGTCAAGGTGGACAAGGACGGTGCGGTGGTGGTGGCCGGGCGCATGGCGCCAGGGTTTCCCACCACTCCCGGCGCGTTCCAACCCAGCGCCCAGCACAACTGCGGCTTCGTCGGCAAGCTCAAGCCCGACGCCTCGGCATGGGTGTGGGCCAGTTATGTCGGCAGCGGATACGCCGCGCGCGACATGACGATGGATGACCAAGGCGACATCTACTGCATCCTGGACTACTTCGCCGAGAGCAAGGAAGTGCTTCCTGCCGCGTGGTTCGCCCGGGCCTATCAGAAAACGCCGCGCGGCGGCGGCAACCATTTCGGCAGGTCGGATGCCGGCGTCATCAAGCTTTCCAACGACGGCAAGGTGCTCTGGGCATCGTGGTGCGGCGGCAGCAAGGGCAACGATTGGGTGGCCTCGCTCGGCGTAACTGCCGATCATTGCCCGGTGGTGTTGCTGCGGACCTACTCCAAGGACATGCCGACCACGCCCGGTGCCACCGGGGCCTCGGCCGCGCCCACGGGCGATGCCGGCGAAGGCTGGCTGGGCAAACTCTCGGCCGATGGCGCGCGGCTGATCTACGGCACTTACATTGCCGACGCCGCGCCGCGGACGCACAACCTCGTGCTGGACAGCCGGGGCAATTGTTTCATCTGCACCTGCACCAAGAAATGGCCGGTGACGCCCGGTGCCTTTCAGACGAACTTCGGCGGCGGGCCGGAGGATTTCGGGGTGGCCAAGTTCTCGCCCGCCGGCAAACTGCTGGCCGCGACCTATCTGGGCGGCAATGGCGACGAGATCAACGGTCCGGACCAAATCGCGGTGGATGCCACAGGCAACGTGGTGGTGGCCGGCAGCAGCAGTGCGACGGATTACCCGGTCACCGCCGGCGCCTTTCAAACCCGCAACGCCGGCGCCGGCGGCAAGTATCCTTACGATGGCGTGGCAACCATCCTCTCCAACGATCTGAGCCGGGTGCTTTACTCCACCTACATCGGGGGCAGCGGCGACGAGATGGCCCGTGCCTGCTGCATCGGCACCGACGGCACCCTGTATGTCGGCGGCGTGACCACCAGCCGCGATTTTCCGGTGAAAAACGCCTGTCAGAAAACGTACGGCGGCGACCCCGGCTTCGGCTCGGTTCCTAACAACGGCCGGTTTCCCGTCGGCTGGGGCAACGGCGACTGCTGGCTGGCGAAGTTCCGCTTGAACCCTTAGGTTGGCTGTTGGCCGCGGGCCATGACGACCTTGCCGGTGCGCACGGTTTCGATGATCTCGAACTGCGAGAACATGGCGACTGCGGAGTCGAGCTTGGGGCTGTCGCCGGTGATCATGACGATCATCGAAACGGGGGTCAGATCGACGGTTTTGCCGGAGAAGTGCTCGGTGATTTGCAGGGCCTGGGAGCGTTCGTTGGGCGAGCAGCGGATTTTGATGAGCACCATTTCCTTGGTCACCGAGTTGTCGAGCGTGTGTTCGGAGCAATGGATGACATCGATGAGTTTGGCGACCTGCTTGACGATTTGCTCCAAACCCTCGGGGTCGCCGGTGAGGCCGATGGTGATGCGCGAGAAGCGGGCGTCGCGACCTTGGGAGACGACGAGCGAATCGATGTTGAAGGCGCGGCGTGCGAACACCTGACAAATGCGCATCAACACGCCGGGGCGGTTGTTGACATAAACCGAAAGGGTATGCGGCACCTGCCTGGGCGAGGCGTCAGCCGGAGTCGCGGTGGAAGTGGGGGTGGGTTGCATGAAGGGATACGGGTTGGCGGTTGGAATGAATGACGCGGCTCACGTGGAACCGGTCGGCTTGGCCATCTTGTGTTTCGGCGGCTCGATGAGCATGTCTTCGAGGGCGGCGCCGGAGGGAATCATCGGGAACACGTTGTCGGTCTTGAGGCACTCGGCGTGGATCAACATCGGCCCGTCGTGATAGGCGAGGGCTTTCCTCACCATGCGGGTCACGTCGGCAGGGCGCTTGATATGCACGCTGGGGATGCCGTAGGCACCGGCGAGTTTGCAGAAGTCCGGGTTGCCTATCAGATCGACGCCGGACTTGCGGTCGTCGAAGAACAACTCCTGCCATTGGCGCACCATGCCGAGATAGTGGTTGTTGAGAACCACGATTTTTACCGGCAGCTTGTGCAAGGCGACGGTGGCCAGTTCGGAGCAGGTCATTTGGAATCCACCATCACCCGAGAACGAGATGACCGTTTTGTCGGGGCAGGCGAACTGCGCCCCGATGGCGGCGGGAAAGCCGAAGCCCATGGTGCCCGCGCCGCCCGACGAGAGCCATTCGTGCGGCCGGTCGTTGAGGAAGAACTGCGCGGCCCACATCTGGTGCTGGCCCACATCGGTGGCCACAATCGCCCTGCCCTTGGTTTGTTTGTAGAACTCCTGGATCACCTGCTGCATCCGCAGGCCGCCCTGCTTCTTGTAGTTGAGCGGATATTTCTTCTTGTAGCCGTCAAGCGTGGCAAGCCACGGCGCGGTCTCCAACCGGGAGATGCGCTTGTTCAATGCGGCGAGCACCGCCTTGGCATCGCCCACGATTTGGATGTGCGGGCGGATCATCTTGTTCATCTCCGCCGGATCGATATCGACGTGGATGATTTTCGCGTTCTTGCCGAATTGTTTGGGCTTGCCGATGATGCGGTCGTCAAACCGCGAGCCGACGTTGAAAATCAAGTCCGCCTCGCAGATCGCCTTGTTGGCGTAGGCGGTGCCGTGCATGCCGATCATGCCTAACGAAAGCTTGTGGGTTTCCGGAAACACGCCCTTGCCCAGCAACGTGTTGGTGACCGGGCAGCCGAGGGTTTCGGCAAACGCCATCAGCTCCGCGCTGGCGCGGGCGATCATCGCGCCCTGGCCGGCCAAGATCACCGGCCGCTTGGAGTGGGAGATGAGTTGTACGGTTTCGTCAATGAGTTCCAGATCGATGTCGAAGGCGCGCTCCGGATGATACCCCGGCAGATCCAGTGCGGGGTCCAGTTCGCCGCTGAACGGACCCTGCGAAACGTCCTTGGGCACATCGATGAGCACCGGGCCGGGCCGCCCGGTGGTGGCAATGTGATGGGCCTCGCGGATGATGCGCGGCAGGTCGTTGGTCTGCTTGACCAGGAAATTGTGCTTCACCACTGGCATGGTGATGCCGAAAATGTCCGCCTCTTGAAAGGCGTCCTTGCCGAGCATCCAGGTCACCTGCTGGCCGCAAATGACCAGCATCGGCACCGAGTCCATTTGCGCGGTCATCAGGCCGGTGACCGTATTGCCGGCACCCGGACCGGAGGTGACCAAGACCGCGGCGGGCTTGCCGGTGGCCCGGCCGTAACCATCCGCCATGTGCACCGCTCCTTGCTCATGGCGCGACAGAATGAACTTCATGTTGGTCTTGACGGTTTCCAGCGCGTCAAAGATCGGCAGCGCCGCGCCGCCGGAATAACCGAAGATGTATTCAATGCCAAGATCATCCAAGGTTTTGATCAAGGCTTGCGCGCCGTCCAGTTGCTCTGTTTTCATGAAAATCGGGGTTCGGGTGCCAACTTGGGGTAATCTTTCCACACTGGCAACAAAAATTAGCTGATTTTCCGCCAAATCGACCGATTGATCAGAAAATTTTCGTTGAAATCGTGTTTTTTTGATGCCATTTTGGCCTTCCGCATGTTGGCTTTGGAAAAACCGGTGATTTTCGGCGGCGAGTTGCCCTACGGCGGCCCGGCGGAAAATGTTTGTAAAAATTCTTTGACAATGGTGTGATGCTGGGTATTTATACTAGCTTAAAATCGCAAGACATGAGTAAAAATGCCGTCACGCCCCGATTATTGAGGATTCTAGCAGTGGCTTGCCTTGGCTGGCCCGGGTGGCTTGGGGCGTGGACGCCGGGAACCTATCCGGTGGGTGGCAGCGGTTTCACGGTGGACGTGCAAGACCGCAACGATGTGGTGTCATTCTGGCAGGGCGTCTATCAAGCCTCCGAGGGTTATCAAGACCGCCTCGGCTGGAGTGGCAATTACACGGCGGCCAGTCCCTACACCAATGCGGAGGGCACGACGGCCGGGGCGTTTGTCACGGACGTGGAGCGGCGGCTCAACTTTTATCGGGCGTTGTGCCAGATCCCGGCCGGAGCCTCTCTGAACTCCGGGGCGACGGTGCTGATCGATCCGAGCGATCCGACGAATCTCTATGGTCCGACGACCACGCCGTCGCTGGCGGCGACCACCACCAAGGCCGCGGCCGCCCAGCGTGCGGCCTATATGCTCATCCGCACCTATGGCTACAGTGTCAACGGTGCGGTTTACCCGCCTTTGGGCAATGCCACCGCCGCGATTTCGCACACCCCGCCGGCGGCCAATTGCGTGGCCTGGACGACGGCCGCCTGGAATGCCAATCATACGGGCGATCTGGCGCTGGGATTTTACGGGCCGGGGGCGATTGACGCGTATCTGGCGGAAATCGCCAGCGGCGTGGATCAATGGAACACTGCGGTGGGGCATCGGCGCTGGGTGCTGGATCCGGGCTCGACGGACTTTGCGAGTGGCGACACGCCGGGATCGTTTGACCCCGCCAGCGGCATCATTCGCCCGCCGACCAACGTGTTGGTGGTGATTCCAAAAGCCGCCGAAATCGCCACGGTGGCGCCCCGGTTTGTCACCTATCCGTCCGCGGGCTTTTTCCCCGCGCCGCTGAATTCGAGCCTGTGGTCGCTGAGCTATCCCGGGGCGAACTTTGATTCCGCCAGCGTGGCGATGACCACGGCCGGCGGTGCTGCGGTAAGCGTCGTCGTTACGGTTCGAGGCGGCAGCTATGGCTGTCCGGCCCTCGTGTGGCAGGTGCCCGGGGCCCAGGCCGTCACCGCCGTGAGCGCCGACACCCTCTACAACGTGACGGTTTCCGGGATGACTGGCAGCGGGGTGCCACCATCCTACTCCTATGCGGTGATCCTCATCAATCCCAACCAAATGACCGCCGATCAAGCGTTGTTCGGCCCGGCCACGCCGCCCGTGGCGACCTCCGCGTCCTATCAAATCAACCCGCCCTCGAAAGCCGAGTCGATCCAGGTCAATTGTTTCCAGCCGCTGGCCACGGCGTGGATCGAGGGGGCGGAGGACTCGCCCACGCCCGCGGTGATCGCCAATACCGCGTCAAGTTATGCCTTCCGCTCGACGGCGAGCTTTGCGGGGTTCGGACCCATTTCGGGCACCAAGTCGTTTCGTCTGACATTTCCGGTGTGGTATGATCCGCGCCTCAACGGAGTGCCCGCGCAATCGTTCGAGCTGGACCGCGACCTGGTGGCGGGGTCGGCCGCCACCTTGAATTTCAAGTACCGGCGCGGCTACATGTCGCCCGGGACGAGCCTGCTGGTGGAAACCAGCAGCGACGGCGGGGTCACCTGGACCCAATGCGGCGCGGTGACGGGCAATCCTACGGGGGTGCTCGACGGCGCGGCCACCAGCGTGGCGCTCGCGTTGGATGCGTCGAGCGTTCCGCTGCGGGTGCGCTTCCGCCTGGCGTTGGCGCCGGGCCAGGGCTTTTACGCGGATCAATACTACAATGGCTTCGACTACACCACCGTCCCGACCGGCATTTTCATCGACGACATCAGCACCACCAACTGCCAGTGGCTGAATCTAACGCAAACCAACGAGCTGGCCGCCACCGCCACCAGCTTCGTCCTCAACAACGCCAGCGCCGGGGTGACCCTAACGAACAACCTGGCGTTGCGCCTGAGGATGCGCACCAAGCTGGGCAACCACTGGATGCCATACGGCCCGCTGAAGCCCCTCGTGGTGAGCACCGCCGATCCAACGGTCGCGCCGCTGTTCGACCCGCCGGGTGGCGTGTATGCCGCCGGGCAGGCCATCACCCTCACCAGCGAAAGCGCGGCGACCATTCACTACCGCCTCAACGGCGGTGCAGAGATTTCCGCCACCAGCCCCGTTGCCGGCATCAGTGTGCCCGCCGATACCTCCACCCTGACGCTCAGCGCCTACGCGGAAAATACCGGCAAAGCGGCCAGCGCCAGCGTGAGTGCCGGTTACTCGAGTTCGCCGTTCATGACTTGGATGAACACGTATTTTGCCGGGGTCACCGATTCCGGCATTGTGGGACCTGCGGCGGATCCTGACCACGACGGCCAAGCCAATCTCATCGAATTCGCGCTTGGCGGCGATCCGGCCGCGGCTGGCGGCCGCGCCAAACTCAATGTGCTAAGCTCCGATGGCATCTCTAAGAAGCTCCTGGTCACCATCGCCGTGCGCGCGGGCACGCCGAACTTCACCGGGACTCCCTCGCCATCGGCCACCCAGGATGGCGTCACCTACACCATCCAAGGTGGACTCGACATGGCCACTTTCACCAGCCCGGTGTCCGCCGTGGTACCCGCCGTGACCACCGGCTTGCCAGCGGCACCGGCGGGCTATGAATACCGCAGCTTCAAGCTCGATGCCGCCGACGGACTCCCTGGCACCGGTTTCCTCCGCGTTCGCATCACCGCGAGTCCTTGAGCCAGAAACCCCAGTTGAAATCCGAAATCCGGTGCTCAATCCGTGGTCAACTCTAGCCGGACCTGAGAATTGAACCTCCAATTTCACATCCATCCCGCCGCCCCAACGCAATTGCGCCGGGGCGGTTTCCCACCCCGGCGCAATCCCGAGTCAACCCATTTGGCAGTGATTAGCCGGGTTCGTGGTAGCCTTCCTCACCGTGATCGCTGAGGTCGAGGCCGATTTCTTCATTTTCCTCCGTCGGCCGCAACCCGAGAACGGCCTTGACGATGAAGGCGAGGACCAGGGTGCCGACCACCGCAAGCACAAGGGTGATGCCCACCGCTTTCAATTGCTCGAACACCAGGCCGCCATCGGCGACGAGTTTGGCACAGCCATTGGTGGTGGCTGCGTTGGCGGGAGTGGCGACCAGCAGGTTGCCATTGACCGTGTTGCTCGCCAGCAAGCCGGTGATGATCGCGCCGAGCGTGCCGCCGACGGCATGGACGCCGAAAGTATCAAGAGCGTCGTCGTAGCCGAACATTTTCTTCACTGTGGTGCAGAAGAACAACGGCACCGAACCGGCGAGCAGACCGACGATGAGCGCGCCCATCACCGTGATGAAACCGCAAGCCGGAGTCACCACCACCAACCCGGCAACCGCACCCGAGCAGAAACCCAGGATCGAGGGCTTGCCACGGGTAATCCATTCCAGCATCGGCCACACGAAACACGCCACCGCGGTGGCCACGGTGGTCGTGGTGAAGGCATTGGCGGCGATGACGTCGGACGCCACGGCGGAACCCGCGTTGAAGCCATACCAACCCACCCACAGCATGCCGGTGCCGATGGCCACCAGCACCATGCTGTGGGGTGCCATCACCGTCTTGCCGAAGCCCCTGCGCTTGCCCAGGATAAGACACAGCACCAGCGCGCTCCAACCTGAGGACATGTGCACCACCGTGCCGCCTGCAAAGTCAATGGCACCGATCTTCGCACTGCCATTCCATACGCCGTTCATCAGGCCATCGGCACCCCAAACCATGTGGGCCAGCGGGAAGTAAACCACAAACATCCATAAGCCGATGAACAGCATGATGGCGGAAAATTTCATGCGTTCGGCAATCGCCCCGACGATCAACGCCGGGGTAATGATGGCAAACATCAACTGATACATTGCAAACACGTTGTGGCTGACCCAGGCGCTGTAGCCAACGTTAGGCATGCTATCCACACCCTTGAAGAAACAATACTTCATGCTCCCGAGAAACGGCGCCCAGCCGGGGGCTCCTTCCGCAGGATGTTCGCCGAAGACCATGGAATAACCACACACCACCCATAGGATCGTTACCAATCCCGCGCAACCGAAGCATTGCGCCACGACCGAAAGGACGTTCTTGCGCCGCACCAGGCCGCCGTAAAACAAGGCCAAGCCCGGCAGCGTCATGAACAGCACCAACGCGGCGCAGATCATCATGAAGCCGTTGTGGCCAGGGCCCGGCAGACCCGTGAGCTTCGACTTGTATTGCTCTTCGGGTTTCGCCGTGGCCGCTGGGCCGGGCGCGGCGTTGTTGAAATACTGTTCCAGGTCGGCGACCCGCTGGTCGAGGCTGGCGTCTTTGGGTGTCGCTGCCACCGCTGGTGCAGCCGCAGCCGCAGGTGCCGCCGTCGGGGGTGCCGGGGGGATCGCCGCCGGGGGAGCGGGCGCGCCCGCGTCCTGAGCCGTAACCCGCGGCGCTAGGGCACCGAACGTCAAACAGGCAAGTAAGAGTGGCATGAACAATTTCATGATTCCGGGTTTGGACAAGTATCTATGGCTCATGGGCATGGTGGTTGGGGTTGGTCGTTACGCCGCCGCAATCACAGGAGACGCCCATGACCACGACCGCAGACGCTCCTTAGCAAACCGCGTGCCAATTTCCTCCTGCTGCAAAAACATCCCTCACCAAAAAACCGCCGCTGCCAGATTGGCCATGCCCTTTGATGCCACGTTCCCGCGGCGCATGGGAATTTACCCGGGCGCGAAAAAGGGCTGGACAAATCCTTAGGATTGGTGGAATATCACGCCTGAGGGACAATCCGGTGCCTTTGTCGAGAGTGTCGGAAGCGATTCCGACATCCTCGATGAGTTCCGGCACCCGGTTTGGACCCTCCTGCAAGCAGCAACCGCACCCCACCCCATCCGATGCGCAACTCCCGCAATATCCTTGGCGCTCTGGCCGCTGTGTCCGCTCTTGCGGCCGGCCACGCGATGGCGGAAGTCGAGTATGAACTTCACTCCGGCTACTCCAACGAGTACCTGTTCCGCGGCCTCAATCTCGGCCAGAACCTCGTCGAAGTCGGTGCCGATGTGAGCGCCAAAGTGCATGATTTCGACCTGAGCGCCGACGTCTGGTATGGCTCGTTCCAGAACAACTCGGTGCCCGGGCTGAATAGCCCCAACCAGGATGCGAGCGAACTCGACCTCTACGGGCAGGTTTCCAGGGACTTCGGCTGGTGCGCCGGATCCATCGGCTACATCTATCGCTATTTCGATAGCAACGACAACACCCTCAACACCCAGGAAGTGTATTTCGGCCTGTCGCGCCAAATCTTGGGCATCGACACCTCGCTGGTCTATTTCTGGGGGGTCGAAGGTGACAACAACGGCTACTCGGAATTCTCCCTCGCCAAGCGCTTCAGCCTGAGCGGTTGCCTGTCCCTCAACTGCGGCACCGCCCTGGGCTACCTCGTCGAGCAAGGCCAGTTGACCGCCCTGACCAGCAAATTGTCGCTCGATTGGGGCTTCACCCACACTGCGACCCTCTCGCCCTTCGTGAAATGGTCCATCGCCCTGAGCGACGACCCCGACACCGCCTACTACGGGTCAAAGAATCAGCTCGTCGGCGGCGTGCTGCTGCGCGTGAACTTCTGAGCGCGGGAGGACGCCAAAGGAGCGCGGGCTTCAACCCGCGTGTCTATCTTTTCTTGGTTCGGGGCTTGTGTCTCCCGCCAGGGGATCAATTGGCATTGCCGCCATGCCCTGCCGCGTCTAGGCTGCCCCTAGCATGTCAACGCAATCCCTCTACGAACGGGTCGGTGGCGAGGCCGGGGTCACCCGCCTCATCGGCATTTTCTATGACCGCGTGCTGGCCGACGCGCAACTGAGCCCGTTTTTCGCGCGGATTCCGCTGGAGAAACTGCGCAGCATGCAGGTGGAGTTTTTCACCTCGGCGCTGGGCGGGCCGCTGCAATACTCGGGCCGCCCGCTGGCCCACGTTCATCAGGGCCACGGCATCACCAAAGACCACTTGCGCCGCTTCACCGAACACCTCCTCGCCACCCTCGAAGCCCTCGCCCTCAGCCAACAGGACATTCAGAGCATTTACTCCCGCATCGCCTTGGAAGCGGACGAAATCGGCGAGGACGCCGCGGGTCTGGGCAGCGGCTGCGAAACCGGCTGACCCCTCATTCCTTCTCCGGCTTCAACTGCAACACGGGCCGTTGGTTGCGGTGGATCCAGACGCTCTGCACCAGGCCTAACAAGAACATGCAGATCACCACAAAGGTGCCGGAGTAGCTGACCAAAGGCAGCGGGATGCCCGTGATGGGCAGCAACAACACACACATGCCGATGCTCTCGAAGACATGCGCGAAAATCAGCGCGACGATCAGCGAAACCAGCAGCCGCCCACACATGTCACGGCTGTAAAACGCGACAAACAGGCACTGGGTCAACAGCACGGCATAGGCACTGAGCAGCAGCAAACTGCCGCGAAAGCCCAACTCCTCGCCAATGACGACGAAAATATAGTCGTTGTGCGCGGTGAGCTTCGAGGGGTAACCCTTGGCAAACAATGAGTTGCGCTCGGCCGGCGCGCTCCAGCCGACGCCCTTCCAGCCGGCCTTGCCCACCTGCATCGTGGCATAATGGGCGGAATACGCTTCATTGGTCACATCGACCTCCTGCCCGTGCACCATGCGCAACCATACGTCGATGCGCGCCGGGCCACGCTTGGAAACCACCGGCAACACCACAAAATACAGCACCGGCACCAAAATCACCCCGGCCAAGGCCATCAACGAAAGGTAGCGATACGGCACCCCACCGATCAACAGCGCGACCACGGATGCCGGAATCCACACCAGAGCCGAGCCCATGTCACCCATTTTCATCACCACCAGAAACGGCACGCCCGCCAACACCCCGATGATGCCGATGCGCGCGATGGGCGAACCCAGCCATGGGTGCAGCTTGGGCAAATCCTGCAGCAACCATGCAATCAGCAAAATCCCCGACGTGATGCCCAGCGACGCGGGTTGAAATGTCAGGCCAAGGATGGTCAGGCGCACCGGTTGGATGGCATCGGGCTGGGTCATGCCCACAAACATCAGCACCAGGCTCAACACATAAAATGGTATGCCCAGCCAGCGAATCCACCGATAATCCACCAGCGCCGCGCCAAAAAACGCCACGCTGCCCACCACAACCCAGTTCTTTTGCATCCAGGCATAGTACACCCCCGGACTGCCAAACTGGTTGCGCTCCTCCGCACCAATCGGCAGATGGCGCGCCGCACTCTCAATCATGAACACGCCGAAAATCAGGAGCCCATACATTACCAGTATCAGCACCCAGTTCATCCCAAGAATTTTCCGCAAAAACGGTGTCATGTCGCGTTGCGCCGCCACCATACCCCGCCCGCCGAGCTTGGCAAGGCACTCCTGTGATTTCTCGCCGCGTCCCGTCCTGAAACCCATTCCCGGTTGACACCTCGTGGCCGACATGAAAAATTACATGCATGAGTACCAAGGCCATCGCGGTGGAAAGCTCTGTGTATGAACGGCTGGCCCGCGAAAAACGGCCATCGGAGTCCTTCACCAAGACCATTAATCGTCTCATCCATACCGCCAACATTGGAACCTGCGCTTCTGCGGTGGCCGAAGCGGCACCCCTCTGGCAAGCCATCGGCAATGATGCCGACGCCAACAAGATGGAGCAACTCCTCCGCCAGAATGGAGCAACTCCTCCGCCAGAAGCGCAGCACCACCGTCTGGAACGTAGAAAACTTCAGATGATCTCTGGATTGCCGCCACCGCCCGCTGTCATGGTGCCTGAGTGTTGACCCGCAATGCGTCCGACTTCGCGCAAATTCCCGGACTCGAAGTCGTGGCTTACGGTGAATGACCGGAAGCCGCTCCCGCGCTCGAAATTGAATCAACCCGATTGAATCCGGGCAAGATGCCCGGACCACAGTGGCGCGGGCATCCTTGCCCGCCGCGAATGTGCGCATGGGATCATCTCGTTTCCCCTGAGGTCAGGACGTCAGAGCCTTGGATTCGCGATGCTCTCGCCGTCCTCTGTGAACCGGTCACTGCAAATCAGCTTTTTCTTGTGTCTTGTGTCTTCCAGTCTTGTGTCTTTTACTTCCCTCGCCCACGCTCATGCCCGAGACTTTTTACCAACAAACCACCAGCGCCCCGGTCACGCCCTTCGACGTGTCGTTGCGGCCACCGGCGTTTTCCGAGTTCATCGGTCAGGAAAAGGTCAAGGAGCGCCTGCTGCTGATGCTGGCCGCCGCCAAACAACGCGGCGACGTGCTCGACCATGTCCTGCTTTCCGGCCCGCCCGGCTTGGGCAAAACCACCCTCGCCAACCTGCTGGCCCGCGCCTCCGGCAGCCAACTCCACACCACCTCCGGCCCGCAAATCGAAAAGGCCGGCGACCTCGCCGGCATCCTCACCAACATCCAACGCGGCGACGTCCTCTTCATCGATGAAATCCACCGCCTCCATCCCGCCATCGAGGAATACCTCTACCCGGCCATGGAGGATTTCCGCCTCGACATCATCATCGACTCCGGCCCCGCCGCCCGCTCGATCCAAATCAATCTGCCCCGCTTCACCCTCGTCGGCGCCACCACCCGCTCCGGCATGCTCACCGCCCCCTTGCGCTCACGCTTCGGCCTGATCAACCGCCTCGACTACTACTCGCAGGACGACCTCGCCCTCATCATCGAACGCTCCGCCGGCCTGCTCGACGTGGTCATCGAACGCTGTGGCGCGCTGGAAGTCGCCTCGCGCTCCCGCGGCACCCCACGCGTCGCCAACGCCTTGCTGCGCTGGGTCCGCGACTTCGCCCAAGTCCGCGGCGCCGGCTTCATCGACAAACCCACCGCCGACGCCGCCCTCGCCATGATCGAAATCGACGCCCAAGGCCTCGATGAAATGGACAAGCGCTTGTTAGAGGCGCTGATCTACAAATTCGGCGGCGGGCCGGTGGGCCTCAACTCGCTGGCAGTGGCGGTGGGTGAGGACGCCGCCACCATCGAGGAGGTTCACGAGCCGTTTCTCATCATGCAGGGCTATTTGCAACGCACGCCGCGCGGACGCATGGCCATGCCTTCGGCTTATGTCAAAATCGGCGCGCCTCCTCCCCCCCGCCACGACGACCCGCAGCCCAACCTGTTCTGATCGCCCGCAATTCCAACAAACCCATGCATCCCCTCATTCAGCAAACCATCGGACGCTGCCGCGAGGCGGGCCTGCGCCGCACCAAGGCGCTCGAGGAATTGCTCACCACCCTGCTCGAAAGCGCCCGCCCGATGACCCTCGCCGAGCTGGCGGCCTCGCCCCGGCTCGCCGATCAATGCGACAAGGCCACCGTGTTCCGCCTGTTGCAGCGCCTCATCGAGCATGGCATCGTGCGCCGGCTTGGCCTGCACGAACGCGCCGCCTATTTCACCCTACTGCTGCCAGGCCGCCACAGCGATTACCTCATCTGCACCGGCTGCGGCTCCATCGAGGCCATCACCGCCCCCTGCCCGGTGCATGAGTTGGAGGAGGAAATCCGCCACCATACAGGTTTCCGCAACCTCTATCACGAGTTGGAGTTCTTCGGCCTCTGCCCGCGTTGCGTGTAGAGAGACAGAAGACCGCTGCGCTGCCAGACAGAAGACAGAAGAAAAGAAAAGCCCCCGTAGGCGCATTCGTCAGAATGCGGGGGGACGAGGCCGTCTCTCCCGCTGCCGCCTCCATCACCCCCAACGCGTTGTGACCAACGCGCCTTGGGCACTTCGGCCTCAGTCGGCGGTCCCATAGCCCACAAATCCCAAGCACCAAAAAAATCCTGGCTTCCCGCTTGACTTCACGCGCCGCTTCGATATGACCCCTCCAGCCCGCACAACCATTTCAATCCGCTCACCTTTTCCCATGGCCGTGTCTCCTCGAAGCTCTTCAAAGCCATCCCCCAAGAAGACTGGCCCGAGTCCAGTCGAAAAAAACCGGCGGCGCAAAAAAAATAGCGCTACGCACTTGACATCGGCACGAAAGCATGTTCATTGTAACACCATGAATGCGCTGCACTCAATCGAACTGTTTTCGGGCGCGGGTGGTCTTGCTTTGGGACTTCATGCGGCCGGCTTTAAGCACAAGGCCCTTTATGAATGGAATCCCTCGGCTGTCAAGACTCTGCAATACAACCAGACGATGGGACACGAATCATTGAAGGGTTGTGAAATCATCCGCGCTGATGTTCGTGATGTCGACTTTCGCAAGCACACAGGGGTTGACCTGATTGCCGGAGGACCGCCCTGTCAACCATTTTCGATGGGGGGCAAAGCGGCAGGAATGAACGATGTCCGGGACATGTTTCCGCAGGCGGTTCGCGCAGTTGCTGAAATCCAACCTCGTGCTTTCATTTTTGAGAATGTTAGGGGACTGCTTAGACCCGCATTCTCGAACTACGTGGAATTCATCCGCCTGCAAATGGAGTTCCCCAAGTTCCCTATTTCAAACAATGTGGGCTGGGATAAGAACCTTGGGCGCCTTCAACGCCACAAAGAACGTCTAGGCAATGACGATACGGGCCTCAGGTATCGTGTCCATGTGCATCAGGTAAACGCGGCGGATTACGGCATCCCACAGCAGCGGCATCGCGTATTTTTCATTGGCTTCCGCTCGGACGTGGAAACCAATTGGTCGTTCCCCCAACCTACTAATTCCGAGGAGTCCTTGCGTTTCAGCCAATATGTGAAGGAAGACTATTGGCATCGAACTGGCTTAAGCCATCTCGATTACGAGGCAGGTGAAAATCCGATGGACAACGTGATGAACGTGTCCAGCAACGCTTCCCATCTGCCACAACCTCATCTCAACCCCTGGGTCACCCTCCATGAGGCAATCCGGGATTTGCCGAATCCCTCAAGCAGGGCCGCCAGAAAATGGCTCAATCATGAGTCGCAGGACGGTGCCAGAGCCTATCCTGGCCACACAGGAAGCCCGTTGCACCGGCCCGCCAAGGCTCTTAAAGCTGGTGATCATGGTGTACCGGGTGGTGAGAACATGATTGCATATCCCGACGGAAATGTTAGGTATCTCTCGGTCAGAGAGAGCGCGAGAGTGCAAACATTTCCGGACAATTACGCATTCTTAGGCAGTTGGACTGAGGCCATGAGGCAACTAGGTAACGCTGTCCCAATGGATCTCGCAAGAATCGTTGGAGAATCGGTGGCAAAGGCGCTCATCCAGGACTCCAAAAGCAGATCTTATTCCCCTGTCAATGAAGCCATTCAACCCACTTGAAAAAGAGAATTTGGGAAGGAGCGTAACACAATCGCTGATCCACTCTGAGCCAATCCCACTGGGATCCATACAGCGCTTTCTCGGTGCCGGAGTTTATGCAATTTACTACCTCGGAGACTTCGATGCATACGCTCCCATGCGCAAATGGAATCGCGATGCCAATGAACTGCATCTCCCGATATACGTCGGAAAGGCGGTCCCAAAGGGGGGACGAAAAGGAAGGGTGAAATTAGACGCGGCGACAACTAGCAACGCGCTGTTCAGTCGTATGGACGAGCACCGCAAATCTCTCGCCAAAGCGGAGAATCTTTCGATTTCTGACTTTTGGTGTCGCTTCCTTGTGGTTGACGATATTTGGATACCCTTGGGTGAGTCCTTGCTCATCCAATTTTACCACCCCCTTTGGAACGCGGTGGTCGATGGGTTTGGAAACCACGATCCCGGACGAGGCCGCTACGAAGGTGCCATATCGAGTTGGGATACGCTTCATCCAGGAAGAGTATGGGGTGAAAAGTGTCGCCCGGGCACGTTTACTGAGGCACAAATACGGAACCAAATTGAAAAGTATTGGAAAACTTACGAAGACCCAACCGCAGTCGAGTAGCGCGAAATATCGAGCCCCGACTACCTCATCTGCACCGGCTGCGGCTCCATCGAGGCCATCACCGCCCCCTGCCCGGTGCATGAGTTGGAGGAGGAAATCCGCGACAAAACCGGTTTCCGCAACCTCTATCACGAGTTGGAGTTCTTCGGCCTCTGCCCGCGTTGCGTGTAGAGAGACAGAAGACCGCTGCGCTGCCAGACAGAAGACCGCTGCGCTCCCAGACAAGAAAATGAATAGCCATTGGACCGCGCGGAGCACTTCTTCCTCTTGTCTTCTGTCTTCTGTCTTGCAGCGAAGCGGTCTTCTGTCTTTTGTCTTGTTGCCGAACTTTAGACAAATCCCCGGATGCATGCCGCATAATCACCGTATATCGTACCATCATGACAAAACTCCCCCGCCTTCTCGGCTCCGCCGCTGTCTTCGTCGCAGTGTCGGTCCTTCCGTTGCATGCGTACACCGTGGCCGAAATGAAACAAATGGAGGGCAAGGTGGAGAAAATGGTGGCGAAAAACACCCCATCGGTGGTCTCGTTGCTTGGTGAGACCATCCCCGGCGCCGGTTCGGGCACCATCGTTTCGGCGGACGGTCTCATTCTAACAGCCGGACACGTCACCCGCGGCAACGCCCACATGACCGTGGTTTTCCCCGACGGCCACTCGCTGAAATGCACCGTGCTAGGCGCCAACTACACCAGCGACGTCGGCCTGGTGAAAATCGACGAGGCCGGCACCTATCCGTTCATCGAACTCGGCGATTCGGACAAGCTCGAACCCACCACCATGGTCGTGGCCATGGGCCATCCGGGCGGCTTTGATCTGCGCCGCACCCCCCCGGTGCGCATCGGCCGTATCAACCAGAAAAACCCCGGCGGCTTCCTCATGAGCGATTGCACGCTGGTCGGCGGCGACTCCGGCGGACCGCTGTTTGACATCGACGGCCGGCTCGTCGGCGTCCATTCCTCCATTTCCGAGTCCCTTACCTTCAATCGCCACGCCCCGGTCAATGCCGCCAAAAAAGATTGGGAGAAACTCCTCGCCAGCGAACGCTGGGGCACCCTGCCCGGTGCGGGCGCGCCACGCGCCGAACGCCAGCGCGCCGTGCTCGGCGCCGTGCTCGACCTGACAACCAAGGACGGCGTCGCACTCAAGGAAGTGCCGCCCCTTTCGCCGGCCGCCGAGGCCGGACTCAAAGCCGGAGACGTGATTGTGAAAGTCAACGGCCGCGCCGTCCTCAACGCCGACCAACTCAAGGCCCGCCTGCGCCGCGCCAGACCCGGCCGGCAAATGGAACTCGCCTACCGCCGCGGCGACACCGAAGCCAGCGCCAGCGTCACGCTCATTTCCGAGGCCGAACTCGACCGCCGCATGACTGCCGGCGTGGACGCGCCACACCCGCTCGATCCCGCCTCGAAACCAAGTCCCGAGGCCTCGCCGCCGCCTGCCAAGCCCGCCGCCAAAGGCCCCCTCGCTGATTTGTTAGACACGCTCCGCAAGAAAGGCCAAGCCAATGTCGGCGGCCGCGAACTCCAATGGAAACCCAACGAACTCGAAGGCCTGCTGCGCGACTCGCTGGAAAAACAGGGCGTCGCCAAGGCCAAGCTCAAGGACGCCAATCTCCCCGAACTCCTGCAACTGATCCAGGAACACAACCCCGACGCAGTCCAAACCCATAACTTCGAGGGCCTGGAGCCACTGCGCGACATGCTCGTGTTGATGGACCCGAAGCTCCAGGGCAAACTCGAGGACCAATTCCACGGCATGCTCGACGGCTACCGTCCCGGTTGTCGCGCTGCCGCGAAAGCCACCTTCGTGCTGCGCGACGGCAAGCATCCCAAGGAGCCGCTCGGTTTCGCCGCCTGCGTCAATGCCGATGGCTGGCTGCTGACCAAGGCGAGCGAAATCGCCGCCGCCGCTAAGCCGCAGTGCCTGGTGCATGAC
>Ga0118677_10005694_pt1 | contig 21631 bp, 17 predicted proteins | sample AliMusrvi5mmetaG_FD_86154 | JGI IMG/M metagenome (GOLD analysis project Ga0118677, IMG submission 86154)
GGCGGATTCTGCCGAATATTCGGTCCGCACCGTCACCGTTCCCTTCTTGTGAGGCATCGCCTGCATGGCGTTGCGCAGCAGATTGACAACCACCTGCTCCAACTGATACTGATTACCGATAATATGGGGCAGGTCAGACGTTAGATTGTGAATAATCGAAATTTCCCCCTGGCGACCATGGGCTCGAATGATTGTGAGCGCCTCCTCAACGGCCCTGTTAACCATGACGCCCGGCCTCAACTCGTTGCGTTCGCCAACATTATAGGCCCGTAAATCATGAATGACCCGCTCAACCCGCGCGGCATTATTCAGAATCGACTCGGTCGCACCCCTGATTTCTATTTTTGCGTCTCCGAACGGCAGCCCGCCGAGGATAAAATCCCCCTCCTCTTTTGAGACCCCCTCAAGTATCGGCAGCGCATTTTTCCACGCCCCGGCAAGATGCTGTGCTGCCAGTTTAATGGCACCATTAGGTGTGTTGATGTTGTGGGCAATGCTGGAAATCATCAGGCCAAGTGACGTCAACCGGTTGGTCTGGATCAGCTTCGCCATAATTTTCTTGCGCTCCTCCTGCACTTCCAGCTCCATTGCTTTGACAAGTTCCTCCTGGAGTATCCGGTTTTCGTTTTCACGCGCAACCAGTGCATCCGCCAGCCGATTTACCGCTTGTGCAGCCCTGCCCGCCTCATCATCCCTCTCGACAACAATCTTGGTAGAGAGAGCCCCCAACATCATGCCGTCAAGCCCGACGGTTAGCGCATTAAATGACTGGGTAATTCTCTTGAGAACCGGATAACACGCGGCAATTACGGCAACCCAGAACAGAAGCGCAAGGCTGCCGGCCTGTACGAGCGCGGAACGGATCGTGGCCCTTTTATCGGCGGCATCAATTGATACCGTTACCGAACCGAGCCGGGTTGCCGAATGTGACGGGATGCCGCTCAAGGCGGCTTCAGCCGTTGGACTGGAGGTCGTTGCCAGCACCTGGGCTGTTGATGAAATAAGCGGGGTTACGGAGGTTATTTTTGGTGACGTGATATCGACAAGCACCCGGTTATCAGCATCGGCAATCACCACGCGGGCAACATGAGGAGTGCTGAACAGATCGTTAGCGACGCGATTCAGTTCGAGATTGTTTTCCGAATAGAGCGGCAGGGTAATATTGCCGGCAAGCAGCGAGGCGAGCAACTGGGCTTTTTCGTTGGAGCGCTCCTGATAGTTTCGAATCTCTCCGGATATCAGCACGAGCACAAATGCTGCCGAAATAATACCGGTAAATATGGTAAGTATCAGGAACAGCCGACTGCGAAAACTACTTCCGAAGCGCCGGTATCGAATCATCGAACTCATTCTGAGCTCCGGAGAACGGAGACATCAAAGGTAAGATTGAGCCTGCGCAACACCGACGGATTACTTCTTACTGCGGTTTTGCGCGGCTGTTCCGGCGCTATCTCTGAAACGTCGCTACCTTCCAGCAGTGCAGCAACCATATCACCCCCCTGTTTTCCGATTTCCAGACGATCCAGCTCAAGCGCAATAGCTGCACCAGACAGCAGGTAAGCACTTGAAAAGGTAACCACCGGAACTTTCTGCCCGGCAGAAAACAGGAAATGGGCATCTGCCGCCTCACCGCTGGCGGCAACGCTGTCAGGCAGCATCCAGAGGGCATCCACCAGACCGGCCAGCGAATTCAGCTGACCTGCCACATCCCGCGACGTGGCGACCTCACGAACGACAAGCTCAATACCCAATTCGGCTGCAGCCTTGCGAGCCAGCCTGACATAAGCGCTGTTCCTGGCGGGGTTGCAGACAATACCGATTTTCCGGGCCTTGATTGCCGCAAATATCGGCAGGTAGTGTTCCGGTCCGGACTGGACTTCAACACCGGTTATCGCGGTATTCCCAGCCATACCGGCCCGGAAACTGAGCGCCATCAGGGCAACCACCGGCATACGACGAACCTTGCGGGCCGCTGCAAGAGCGCTGTCACCAAGTGTGACAATGACAACCGGATTCTCCTCCCGGGCGATGCGCACCAAATCGATTTCGTTGTAATCGGACAGGACAATGATACGCTCCGAACAATGCACCGCAGAGCGGACCCCCCGCAACACTTCATCGTACACCGGTGAACGCTGGCTCTGCACGATAAGCAGATCGTAACACCACGCCGGGAGCGGTAGCATGAGCGTAATGATTATCAGCAAAACAAAACGCTTCAAAACCGGTACCTCACGCCACCTTCCGCCCACCTGCTATTGTTTCGGTAAATCTCGTCCAGGTACTGAGAACCATTAAAAATATTACGCAACGAGAAGAACAGCTCCATCCCCCGCAACTCGCCACTGAACGGCTTGGCGTTCAGATGCACATCCCAGAGCATGCCGTTGTAGCTGCCATTGTGATATTCTTCGGCGTTCCAGAAGATGTGCCGCCCGGTAAGAATACCTTTGAAACGCTTATGATCATCGTACTGCAGAGCAAGATGAACGGCTTGAGAAGGAATATCTTTTACCACAGACCCGTCGGACGGCCGATAGGCATCGACATAGTTGTAGCCTGAGCGAAGAGATAAATTATACATTTCTGCCGTACGCGATTCTACTTCGAAACCCTGCTTGATCTGGCGTTCACTCCGATAGGTGGCACTTTGGGAATCGTAGGTGGAAATATCCCACGTATCATTGCGAAACAGGGTCCCCTTCAGCCAGAGGTAGGGGACGGTACTGCTTTCAAGGCCGATTTGGCTGGTCCAGACCTGTTCGCTGCCGCGGTCAAGATAAAATGAAGGAAGGCTGTACCCTTTTGCCGTGTATCCACGCAACAGATTATTATCGCTGAGATGCCAGGTTAATCCGATTGACGGACTAAACTGGTTGCCGGATGTGCCGGTTATATCATAGCGGGCGCCAATCGATACAGACACCATTCCGAGACTATGGGTATCATTGATATAGCCTCCCCACCGATCAGCTCTGCGGTTTTGAATATCGGTTTTTAATAAAGCATCATTCGCATGGATCTGAGCATATTGGTAGTCTACGCCTGCGACCATCAGGTTGCCCGACTGCCGCCAATGCAATCGGGTCCCTCCGCCGGAGAGCTGTTCGGAATTGCTTATTTTTTTAAAGATCTGGTTATCACTTACCGTTGCAGTTTCAATGTTGGAGTGGCTTTGAGAGTGGAAGCCGTCCAGCTTCACCACGAAGTGACCGCCGATTGGTTGAGTCACAGACATTCCAAGTATTAGTCGTCGCACATTGTCACTGTTACTGGAATCCAGCGGAATGTATTCAAAATCACCGCGAGTATGTCGTGAGTAATTCATGAACACCCCGACCTGTCCCTGTTGCGGGAGATCCCGTGTCAGACGGGCATGCCCGTTAGTACTGTCAAAGCCGGTGTTAGGCCTGGAACCGTGTGAAGCGACGTTCCCTCCTGACAGATAATAACCATAGTGATTAATGGTGCCGGATAAATCTGCTCCGGCATCTCGCGTTCCCCGTTCGCCCTGGGAAAATGACGCGATGCCGCCAATCGGGTCCGGATCAGGCGACTTGGTAATGACATTGATTACTCCGGCAAGCGCCTGTCCCCATGCCGATGAAGCCGCTCCTTTGACAATCTCGACCCGCTCGATGATGCGGGCCGGAATCAGACCGATATCAGAGAAATTATCACTAAGATTATTGTAGGGAATGCCATCCAGCAACACCAGTACATGACTGAAATTTGAGCCCTGAATTAAAGTGTAGGTTGCGCTGGCCGATCCGACTGAATTTTCAAGCTGAATACCGGGGATGGTTGCGAGGATATCCACCAAAGAATGGGCATTGAGTAATTCGATTTCCGCTGCAGTTATTACGGTCGTGTTTTCACCGGTTCGTGACAGCTGTCGCGGGAGGCGACCTGCCACCTGGTCTGTCACCTGTGGCTGCCCCAACAGCTTAAGTGTTTCATCCTGATCATCGGCGCAGGCCAATCCTGCCTTGAGGACAAAACAAAAAATACAAATGAAAATTATTAAATGGATTCGGGCATGCATGTTGCGTATAAGTAGCATGTTCCATGCCGTGCTGTCATTAAACTACGGTAATAAAAAATGGGGGAGGTGGTACTAATGCAGAATCGCGTCATGATGGTGATGGAAGAAGGTTCAAATCCAATTGCAGAAAAACCAGTATACTGCTGTTGTATGTTTTCCTTTACGATGGCCAGGTAACGACAACCACTCTCCAAGCCAGGGGCCCCGGCCCCTGGCGTTTTTTTGAGGGAAAACAATGCAATTATCACAATTTATCAAGATGTATCAGGATCCACAGGATCCGGATACCATATTGCTCTATTCAACTCTGCGCGGTTCGGCACTGCAGGTTTCCCGCAGTATTGTCGATGCCTTGCAGAGTGGTACACTGGAGAAGCAGGAGCAGGAAACAATGGTCCGCCTTGGCATACTCGTCCCGGACGCCGAAGTTGAACGACGACTGGTGGCGGGATACTTCGACTGGGCCAATGCCAATGTGCAGAGATTTAGTGCGCTGGTCACCCTCAATCTCGACTGTAACCTTGCCTGTCCCTACTGCTATGAAGATCATTTTCGCGGCAAAAGCTTCATGAGCGAAGCTACTGCGGACGATCTGGTTCGCAATATCCTCGCCGGGCCGATGGCGTCCGGCAAGGAAGTGCTGCTGGACTTTTACGGCGGTGAACCATTGCTGTCGATCCCGCTTATATGCCGTATTGCCACCCCCTTGCATGAGGCGGCACGGAACAAAAGTAGCAAGTTCTCGTTCAATCTGGTTACCAACGGAACGTTATTAACCCGGCAAGTAGTGGAAGAGCTGCTTCCACTGGGTCTGAGCAGCGCTCGGGTCACGATTGATGGCCCTCCCGACATCCACAATGTGCAGCGCCCGTTTGTATCGGGCAAGGGTAGTTTTGAACTGATTCTTAAGAATGTAAAGGATGTGTGCGGACTGATCGCAGTCCAACTTGGCGGCAATTTTACCCGGGATAATTACCACAGATTTCCCGAGCTGCTCGACATATTGGAATCAGAAGGTATTACGCCGGCCATGCTCTTTATGGTGCAGTTTGCACCGGTAGTGGCAAAAGCCGGACATGCGGGCATGGGTGATATATCCCTGGGCTGTGCCTGCTCCAACGAGCCATGGCTGATTGAGGCATCGCTGTATCTGCGTGAACAGATCCTGAAGCGGGGCTGGAACACCCCCAAACCGAAGCTGGCCGGTTGCATGATCGAGTTTGAGAGCGATCTGGTCGTGGCATGGGATGGTTCGCTCTTCAAGTGCCCTGCTTTTATGGGATGGGACGATTTAAAGATCGGCACTCTGGCCGAAGGTATCGGAGATTATCGGGCATCTCACAACATGGATGTCTGGAAGTGCGAGGAGTGCCTTGAATGCCCCTATCTACCACTCTGTTTCGGCGGATGCCGTTTCATGCAGCGATTGCAAACCGGGGCCATTGAAGGTCTGGACTGCCGCAAGGAATATCTGGATGCAGCACTTGAGCGGATTGTCAGGCAGGATATTGAGTTGAGGAAAAGAATTTCATGATACGACAAAATTGCACTGTCGAAACGCGTGATTTAAGACCGCATGAAGCGGTCAGAACGCAGTTAAAGTTATAATGTAAAATAATTTTACATTATAAAAATCGTTCATAAACAGCTACTTGCAATTATTGTTGCATATTTGTAAAGAAATTTTACGTTTTATTTTCGGGTCTGTCAGTTGGTGCGGATTTCAATCATTATTAAACTCTACCAGAAAGACTCTACACATAAGATAAATCAGGAATCCTGTAAATGTTCTCCGGCTACCAATAATGAACCTATTGTCCTCTACACCGGAACTTCCGCACAATGTTTACATCTCTACGAGTCACTTATTAACTGCGCCAACAAATTATTGGGTTGCCCCTGTATCAGCAAAATCCGTTTAAATGCCCTGCTCATAATTTGAACCTGTTTCATGCGTATTTATATTACTAAATATTAAGCCGACTTCACCGGCACCAATAATGATGCAGAACCATTAATCACTTAAAAATCGATTATAACGGAGGGTTGGATGAAGAAAATGGCGAGTCAGTCTTTCAACTGCATATTTGTACTATTGCTTGCCATCGCAATGGGCGGTTGTGGGCTCACTAAATCACAGATCGACGGAATCAACACCTTTGGCAAAGCAGCCGAATCACTTGGTAGCGCGAGTAAGGATCAATTTTTCGTCGGAAGGAATACCGTTATCGAAATGCGGCGTCAGCAACTTGCCATGGAGAAAAAAATACTCCCTGCCAAGAAACCTGATGGATCAGCTGCAGATCGTGAGTTTTATTTCAAGGAACTTAATCTGGATTCAGGGTTAGACATAATAAACATACAGAAACGAGCAAAAGCGGTTGATCTCTTAATCCAGTATGGAAATCTGCTTGTAAAGCTTTCTGAGGAAACTCAGGAAAAGGAACTGACTTCTGCGGCACAATCTTTCACTGACAGCCTCAAAAACTTTCCCGGCAACACGATGGGAGCGGCTGATATTGACGGAATCGGCCAATTGGTTATTGTCTCGGGCAAAATGTGGGTAGAGAGCGAAAAGAAGGATGTATTAAAAAAGATCATACCTTCCGTAACGCCACTTCTACAACAGCTATGTGACCTTTTGGAAAAAGATTTCGACCTCAGCAAGCGAGGCATGGTTGCTGATATCTACAACGTTCAGGACCGGTTGGCAACTGAAGCCATAGATGGCCTCAAGCGAGAGGGAGGGTCACTTGGCGACCGGCTACTGCTGATAGAAGGATTTGCTCTCGCAGATCTGGTGAAATCTGATACGGAAACCACCTCTCAAAAGCTTTTGAAAACCGTCGCAGCGCTGCGTGACGCAAATAGGATACTTGCCGGCCTGATAGAAAACGACAAGATTTCCCTGGAGTCGATCAAATCATTTGCTGCGAATTCCAATGAACTTATCAAAGCTGTCAAACCCTTTGTAAAATAGGCATAAAGGAGACCTGTAATGGCCACTGCTACAGTAGATAACCAACTTGAAAAATTGGTTGAGAGACTTGGTAAACTCAGAACAGCCACACCAGTTACTGATCCTGATTATCCAAAAATAGTGGATCAATATAAAACTGCCTCGGACGCTCTGGCAAAAGCGATTGATAAAGCGATTGATGATTCGGATACTGATTATGTGTCTTTTTCAAAATCAGCATCAGATGCCATTCAGGCTATAAATGATGCTTTATCAGACATCAATAAACTGGCTGATTCAATTAAGAAGGTTGCTGAATTGATAGATATAATCGGCAAGGTTGTGGTGAAACTTGTCGCTTAGAAGCCTAATAATTCCGGAATAGGGCAGATAATACATATGCTGCCGCAAATCTCAAATTTTTGAAGACAGTACCAATGAAGGATAATATATCGCTGAGCTAATCGTAAAAAGGATGTGGTTCGTATGGAAATAAAAAAAGTCGCTATTATGGCATTACTTATCTTGACAGCTGTTCTGCAGTTAATCTACGGCTTCACCTGTACAAATGTGTATGCAGAGACAGCATCAGCCTTGCCGACAGCACCTCCCGCAGTATCTGAAATAAAAGTCCTGCCACCAAAACTGGTTGGCCTTGACGATGATGTCACTCTGAATGTTGCTCAATTGGGCAATCTCGTAAAGACCTCTGCCTCATCGGGTCAACAGATAATTCTCTTCCTTAACGGAATGCCGATAAAAAAGATATATGCCGATTCAATTGATCCGAATAAAAACGAACTCAGATTCCGCTTGAAGAGGACAGAGGAATCAAAGGATGCCTGGAACAAACTGCTTGGCAGCCCGATGCTCTATTGGAATCGTCCGACGGCCATCAGTGTTGGCCTGGAAAACCAGCAGCCACTTGCGTCATCTGCAACTATTGATCTTGTCATTGTTAAGAGAAAGGGCCTTTTCTTCTGGGTAGCAATGGCTGTAATTATTTTATTTCTGCTTCTTAAATACGGAAGAACCTCTGCCGCTCTTCGCACTTACCATGCTGAATCCCCCTACAGCCTTGCTCAAGTCCAGATGGCGGCGTGGTTTTTCCTCGTCATTTCCAGCTATGTCTTTATCTGGCTTGTCACCGGCGACATGAACAATATGCCGGAATCGATTCTGTTATTGATGGGTATAAGCACCGGAACGACACTTGGAGCCCGAATCATAGATCAACGAAAACTGGATACCTCCCTGCCGAAGCTGAAAGATGAGTTGACACTCGTTGACGCAAAATTAAAAGAATTCAAAGGATTACCGGATGATTCAGAGGCGACACTCCGCAAGCAGGAACTTGAGGATCAGCGATCAACTATAAAAGACAAGATTGAACCCAGATCCAAGGGTCTATGGAACGATATCATATCAGATTCCTATGGCACCAGCCTCCACCGCTTGCAGGCAGTAATGTGGACAATCGTCTTCGGACTGATCTTTTGCTACAAAGTATACCAGGATCTGGCCATGCCGGAATTCAACCCAACACTGCTTACTTTGATGGGAATCAGCTCCGCAACATATCTCGGCTTAAAAATACCTGAAAAATAATTATAAACCATTCGCACTGCCACCACAATCCTGCGGCACTGTTCTCACTAAAAAGACCTGACGATTTTGCCACCTAGCCCACATATCACCCCAGCCCGGGGGCATCGATCAATTAGCAAACACAATACGGTAAAATATCCAAGTTTATGAATTATTGGCACTTTATATGCTGTTAATGAGTGAATTGAATATCTGAACGTAACAGGAGCATAAGAATGTTTTGCGTTGCATGCGGAAGCGAATTTACCATCATTATGTTCAAGCAAATCAAAGGGATGGGCACCCGATTGCGCAGGTTTTCCATTCTGTGTAATTGTCCATCATGTTGTCGAATGGAAACCTATCAAAAAACGGAGAATGAATTGACTCTTCAGGAAGTACGGTTGATTCGCCCGTAAGAAGAGAACTATAGGAACAGGACACTTTTAGAGTATAACCCACCTTGTCATTCGGATTTGAACTCCACCCCATATCAGCGATGATTTTCCGTATCATTTAACATCAGGCTTCCACCAATAATAGCGTTACAAGCGGAAACCTGACACATTACATATCCCGGCTCAACGCAGGCAAGCCGGAATATGGCTATACGTGCTCACAATTTGAAGAATAGAACGTCAAGGCTTCGCGCATAACAGATGAAATACTCTTTTTTCTGCCCACCACCAGAGTTTCAAGGTGCCTGCGTTCCTCCTCACTGATTCTCAAAGAGATTACATTGTACCGGGGAGTTTTTGTCATATTGCTTGAATTATCAATCACTGTAGATTCCTTATTATTTTTTTCCATGAACCGAATTCTTGAACATTAAAAATTGCAGGGCCAATATCAACCCGGCCGCCAACCCAAATGCCACAAAAATAAATCCGAGCATATGCTACTCTCCTCATTGCAGATTTTTATAGATGCACCGTGCAGACTGTCCAATATTGCTTGAAATAAACCTTGTAAAATGAATCTAAACGGCTTCTGATCCGTAGTATCCGGTTGGAAATCATTTGGCGTATTTGATCATCCGTATATAAATCTGGCACGACTCATAATCTGACATGCAAAATTTTGCGATCCTTGCAATATTAGAACTTTTCAGATTTGTACAGTAACAATCGGAAAAAGGTGCGTGAGCAAAATTGCACAATTTATTGGTTACACCAGCGCGGCAATCCGAATTACCAGTAGCGTTAGAAATATGCATTTAGGACCTCCTGACTGCAAAAACATACTGCGTACTTGTAGTGCGAAACAAAGCAATATAGGTGCCAATTAAATAACATACTGATTTCTAAGCGATCTGGTTGGCAGGATTATAACAGGGATATCCATAATGGATAGTGCAGGACCAATACCGCTAACCGTATTGGTGAGTACATGAGAGTATTTAGATAAAAATCAGATCTGGAATTTGTCCAGCAGGCGCTTGAATTGGCGATATTCAATGTCCAGAAGGCGTGCGGCCTCCATTTTTTTGCCGTCCGTGGCCGCCAGTGCCGATTTGACAGCTTGATACTGCATTTCCTTGAGAGTCTGCTTGAGTTGCTTCCAGTTTTCGATAGCTGTTTGTAGCCAGTCGAACTGCTCCCTTGAGAGAGCGAGACTGACCGTTTTTCCCCTGACTTTGCGCGTCCACTGGTAACAGGGGCCGCCTGCCCCCGGACCACGATCCTGGACATAGCCTTCGCTGATCCATCCGATCGTCGAGAGTTGTCGCTGGAGTTGTTTGTATTGCCGTGTCCATTCGCGGCGTTCTGCGGCACTGGCGAGGTGGTTTTGCAAGTCAAAGCCTCGCGCCAATTGAACAACCAGGGGACAACCAGCAGTTCGACGCGGGCCTATGTCGAGGCCCGCAAACGCCTTCCATTGTCCTCTTTGAAGAGTGTCTTCAGGGCCACGATACGGCACGCGCAAGAACATGCTCCCGCCATTGTGGGTGCGCAAGGGAGGCGCGTTTTTGCCGTAGATGGGTGCGTTGTGCAACTGCCCGATACCCCGCCAAACCAGAAATGTTATCCACAACCACCAGCACAGAAAAAGGGGTGCGGCACCCCGATCATGAAGTTCGGGGCCCTCTGTAATCTCGCCAGCGGCACCATTGAGGCAATCAAGCACACGAACCGGATGGAGCGTGAATTACCCCTGTTTTTCAGGTTGTCCGGCCATTTCAGGCCGGACGACATCTGGGTCGGCGATGCACTCTACGGCGCCTATGTGGCCATCGGCCACTCGGTAGTCATGGGCGTTGATGCCGTTGCGCGTCTGGAAGGATCCCGAAAGCCTCATCTTATGAAAGACCATCCACTAGGCCCCAATGAGTGGCTGGTCACCTGGACCAAGCCCAATGCGAAACCGGGTTATTTGAACCAACGGCAATGGGAGGCGATTCCCGGCACCTTGAAGCTCCGGATGGTCCGGGTAACGCTTAATCGGCCAGGGTTTAAGCCGTTGAAGTTCTATGTGGTCACCACCTTGTTGGATCGCCGGGCTTATCCCGGCAAATGGATCGGCGAAATGTACCTGCGGCGCTGGCGCTTGGAAGTCGGTTTACGTGATTTGAAAACCACCATGAAAATGGAAATGCTTCGCACCAAAACCCCAAGAATGATCTACAAGGAATTCCTGATGTTTATCATTGCGCACAATATGATCCGTTGCCTGATTACTCAAGCCGCGGCTGAACATAACCAACCCGTCCTGAGTATCAGTTTCAAGGGCGCTATTGATGTCGTTTGCCTATACGCCAATGTGCTGATGTGTGCACGATCAGCCAAGACACGAAAAAAACTGTTCCCGGAAATGATCGGAGCCATTGCTGATCAGAAAGTTCCGTTTCGGCCAAACCGCATAGAGCCACGAGCCGTAAAGCGACGCCCAAAAACTTATCCCCCGCTCATGGCGACACGCAAGCAATACCGGAGTCAGTTCAGGAAGCAATTCCTTAAGTAAGTGCCATTGCAGTCAACTGGACTGAATTTTCGAGTTTCCTAGAAAACTATGGAGAAAATAGCTCCAAATCGCATTATGAGGGTGTGCATTCTGGTTCCCCCGCGCCCCCTTCACATAGTATGTTGACGGCATGAATAGACGGATTCGGAAACTCATTCTTGTCGGTATGATGGCGGCGCTCGTCAGCATCACCGCTTTGGGTTCTCATTCTCAGTCCCGATCCTGCCCGCGCTCTTACCATTGACCCGATCAACACCCAGAACGGGAATGTCACGCTCTGTGAGACGGATGTTGTAGTACCCTGTCCCGGCCTGCCGATCGCATTCGCGCAGGATTACAATTTCCAGGCGGCCGTTGCCAACGGCATTCTTGGCCCCTACGGGCGCATTCCTGTGACGTTATTATAGCCATCTGAAACGTTTCAGATTCGTTTTTTCGAGTTTCCTTGACTTCGGACTTTCCCGCCCGCCGTCTCTCCTATACACTCCGTCGCATGTCACTTTCATGGAACGAAGTCCGGGATCGAGCCATTAAGTTCACCCGCCAGTGGGTCGGGGAAACCAGCGAACGGGCGGAGGCTAAAACCTTCTGGGATGAATTCTTTGGCGTGTTCGGTCTTCAACGTCGCACGGTCGCCTCGTTTGAGGAGCCCGTTCGCAATCTCAAGGGACAATACAACTTCATCGACCTCTTCTGGCGGGGGGTTCTGCTGGGGGAGCATAAATCCCTCGGGCAAAACCTCGGCAAGGCGGAGTCCCAAGCCTTCTGCTATATTCAGGATCTCGCCCGCGATGGCCGTACCAACGAAATACCCCGCTATGTGATCCTGTCCGACTTCGCCCGCATCGTCCTCCACGATCTGGAGCCCGATGACCCCGAGGGGCTTCCCACATTCGGGCAGTGGCCGGTGCGCACCATCGAATTTCCGCTGGCCGATCTCCATAAGCACATCCGTGAATTCGCCTTCATCAAGGGCGAAAAGGCGGTTCGGCTCGACCCGGAAGATCCCGCCAACTTCAAGGCGGCGGAGATGATGGCGAACCTACATGATACGCTCAAGGCGGGCGGCTATGCTGGCCATGACCTGGAACGATTCCTTGTCCGTATCCTCTTCTGCCTCTTTGCCGATGACACCGGCATCTTTGACGAGCCCCATATTTTCCAGAACTACATCAAGGCCAACACCCGCGAGGATGGCATTGATCTCGGCATCCAACTTGCCCAGATTTTCGAAGTCCTCGATACTCCTCCCCAGAAACGGCAAAAGAACCTCGACGAAGATTTGGCCTTGTTCCCGTATGTGAACGGCGGACTGTTCCAGGAGCGCTTGCCCTTTGCCCAGTTTAACTGCGACATGCGCAATGCCCTGCTTGCCTGTTGCGCCTTCAACTGGAGCAAAATCTCTCCCGCTGTCTTCGGCTCGCTCTTTCAATCGGTGATGGATCCCAAGGAACGGCGGCAATCCGGCGGCCATTACACCAGCGAGCGGGACATCATGAAGGTGATCCGGTCGCTGTTCCTCGATGATCTCAAGGCCGAATTCGGGCAAATTCAGGCCGACAAGTCGAGTCGCCGCAAGGCGCGGCTGGAGGACTTCCATAAGAAATTGGCCGGGCTCCGGTTCTTTGACCCGGCGTGCGGGTGCGGCAACTTCCTGGTCATCACCTACCGCGAATTGCGTCTCCTCGAAATTGAGGTTTTGAAAACGATTCACGGCGGTCAGCAGGTCACCGATATCCAGCACCTCTCCCGCCTCGATGTGGACCAGATGTACGGGATTGAAATCAGCGAGTGGCCGGTCCGCATCGCCGAAGTCGCGCTATGGCTGCTGGATCACCAGATGAACCAGGCTTTGAGCGAAGCCTTCGGGCAATACTACGTCCGTCTCCCCCTCCGCGCCACCCCGCACATCGTTTGCGGCAATGCCCTGCGACTGGATTGGAAAGAAGTCATTTCGCCGGAGAAATGCAGTTATGTCTTGGGGAATCCGCCGTTCGTGGGTGCCAAATTTCAAGGGACTGAGCAAAGAGCTGACATGGCCGTAGTGGCTGGCGAAGTGGATAACTATGGCCTCCTCGACTATGTGACTGGCTGGTATTTCAAGGCCGCTGCTTACATTCATGGCACGGGCATCGTGGTGGGGTTTGTCTCCACCAACTCCATCACGCAAGGCGAGCAGGTAGGCGTACTGTGGAATGCCCTGTTCCAGCGTCACGGCATCAAGATCCTGTTTGGGCACCGCACCTTCCCCTGGCAGAGCGAAGCCCGCGGCAAAGCGCATGTTCACGTGGTTATCATTGGTTTCGCCAATTTCGACATGATGAACAAGACAATTTACGACTCTGAGGGCGGCAAAGATCAATCGACGCTCATTACGGTTCGGAATATCAGTCCATATCTGGTTGAGGGATCGGATCGAGCGATCACCAACCGGTCCACACCGATCTGCAATGTTCCTGAAATTGGTATCGGGAACAAACCCATCGACGGGGGCAATTATCTCTTCACGCCCGATGAAAAGGATCAGTTCCTTCAAGTTGAACCCCTGGCCAAAGATTTCTTCCGCCGGTGGATTGGTTCAGAGGAGTTTATCAATGGCATTGAACGCTGGTGCCTGTGGCTGGGAGAGTGTCCGCCGGAGAAGTTGCGTCAGATGCCAGAGGCAATGAAACGGGTGGAGGCCGTACGAAATTCCCGTCTTGCCAGCAAGAGTGCGCCTACACGGAAACTGGCCGAAACGCCCACGCGATTTCATGTGGAGAACTTCCCGAAAGGGTCTTTTTTAGTGGTTCCCAAGGTCTCCTCCGAACGACGCCGTTTCATTCCAATCGGCTTTTTAACGCCAGACACTTTGGCGAGCGATCTCGTTTTTGTTCTCCTTGACGCAACTCTTTACCACTTCGGTATCCTTTCCTCTGGAATTCACATGGCCTGGGTTCGGCAGGTATGCGGACGATTGGAATCCCGGTATCGTTACTCCGCCAAACTCGTCTACAACAACTTCCCCTGGCCGCAGACGGTGACTGAGAAGCAGAAGACGGCGGTGGAAGCGGCGGTGCAGAAAGTGCTGGATGCCCGCAAGGAATTCCCGGACGCAACGCTGGCCGACTTGTATGATCCCGTGGCGATGCCGCCGAAATTGGTGAAGGCTCATGCGGAGTTGGACCGAGCCGTAGATCGGTGTTACCGGGCCGAAGCGTTCCCCAGTGATCGACACCGGGTGGAATTCCTATTCGCCCAGTACGAGCAACTCACAGCTCCGCTTGTGGCGAAAAGCAAAGTCCGGAGAAAAATCGTATCGTAGCGCCGATGACTTCTTCATTATCGAGCCGAATAGTTCTTTCAAAGGCTGCTTGGAGTCGAATTCGTGACTCTGCCGTGGCCGTCTATCCCAGAATGACATACGGTTATCTGGTCGGTGAACGGGATTTGAGCCTTGTGTACGCCGCCTTGCCCGTAGGGCATGTTAAAAACATAAATTTCCAGGAGGAAATGTTCCGGGACTTGACCGCCGTGCTATCGTGCGGCGAAAAATTGGTCGAGACCCGCAGGCTGGGAATTGTTGGCGTGTATTGCAGTGGTGTGGCGGCGGGAAAGGTCAATTGGCAAAAACTGCCACCGACCCTGATTGACCCTCTCATTTTCGAATGCCCTCTTGAAGGGAAAAGCGAGCTGTTGTGGCTCCAGTGTCATGGTGATATGCCCACGCTGCCTTTCATTGTGCGAAATCTCAAAATCACTCGCCATCGTCTGGATCCGCGACGAATCCAGGCCGAGTGGATCAAGTCACTCGACAAAGCGAAGTTCGGATACATGGCGGGAATGTCGACCTTCGTGCTGGATCGTCAAAGAAAATTAACGCAGTGGGCTCAAGGCGACCGAATTCCAGCGCCAGATGAACTTTGTTATCTTAGTTCCGCTTTGCTCTATGAGGCCATTCAGGGAAAGACACCCATACAAATCCGTTATTGGGCCGGATCCCAACCCGGCAAGGTGCGTATCATTCTTCCCAAGCAATGTTTTCGTGTAAAGGACTATGAACCCGTCTACTTATTGGCCACCGATGAACAGACTGCTGAGGAACGAACCTACCGAATTGAATTTATTGAAGCCTGTCCCAAAAGTGCTTCCATCCTCGGCGGAGTGGTTGATGCCTTTAACGAGAGACACGGACAGGATTCAAAATGGCTCACGGAAGCGATGTTGAAGAAAAACCCTGTCGGACAAATTGGGAAAGACGGGTGGTTCTGCTATTACTCATTCTTTCAGGAGGAAGGATCCTTTGTCTTGGCCTGCTATTACGGCCATCGGATGATCAATTCCCAATACGAAGAATACGATGAAGCTGGCACGCTACAATATTCATGGGCGGCTTGCGAATGCACGATAAACGGAGCCTATTCCGCAGATACGATGGCTCGCTGGGAGGAAGTCAAGCGCAGGGCTTCACGGGCGGGTTTTCGTGCTGACATGCGTCCGTAATAGACAGAGCACCAGATGGCTGTTGCGGGGTGTCGTGAATGGCGATATATTCATAAAAGAAATGAAACGAACCCAACGAATTTATTTGGATGTGTGTTGCCTGGATCGTCCGAACATCCATTCTTGGCAGCATGCTGGCGATACTTGCCTCCATCACGGGCTTTGGTACAGGGGGCGCTAATCCTGATCCCAGCCACGCACTTACCCGCGAGACCCACTGCGCAGTTGACTTTGGGTGGGTTTGGTCGGAACATCCCTCCCTTTGTTGGCGTCGGGGGATTGAGTTCACAGTCGCTGAAATCCAGCTTTAACGGAATATGAGGTTTATGATGGAACTGGCAGTCAAAGAGGTTTGGAATGCGTTGACAATGGCGGAGAAAGAAGATTCCTGTCTGGCTTTTTTTGAGGGTAAGGACACGTTCAGTCGGGATGCCTTGCCGCGGGTGACTCAAGAACTGGCGGGGGCCTTGAAATTCCGGGAGTCCTTCCTGAAGCGGCTTCCTGTTGGGGAAAAGATCCGCCATTTGCGCCGGCTGGCTGACAGCCCGACACTTCGACATGTTTGTGATGATCTGCTGCGGTCCTGGGTTGTGAGCCGGAAGGCGCCAATGCTGGTGTGTTTTGTCGAGGCGCAGGGCTTGAAGCATAACAATGGCATTCTGGACGACAACGTGACCCAGCCGGATCTGGCCTCGGTTAAGAAAGGGGTGCGTGCGGTTGTGGCTCAATTCCCACCGCGAGAGGTTGCCCTCTACATGGGCATCATGTTGACGGTGGGAGGCGATTTCTGGGTGGGGCTGGCGGAGGCTGTTGAATCAGAATTCCCGGCGATGAAAGCGGCTTTAACCAGTCAGCAGTAGGCAGTGGGCAGTGTGCAGTAACGGCTTACTGCACATGGCCAACGCTACCGGCTTAACGAGCCTGTTCCATCGCTTTTTTCATGAGGTCCCCAAAATCAATTTTGGGAGGCGAACTGCGCTTTGATTTTGACTTATCTTGAGTTGATTCCTCGTCATTCCCGCCGGACATAGGCATACTCATTTCCTGATAATCAGAGGGAATTTCAAAGGAAACCGCGCCGACTTCAGCTTTTTTCAATTCCGTGACTTCCATGTGGGTTTTGGTGACGCTGATTTTTCCCTGACTATCCGTGGCGGTTTGAACAGAGATCATTTTCAGGGGAATTCCCTTGATTTTACCCTTTTCAGCCTGAATTAACTGGTCGAGGTTTTCATTATTCGTCTTGGGCATTTTCCCGGCCCAGGCGCCAAGCACAGAAAGGTCAAGTTTTGTGGTGGCCCAGACTTCCTCGTCCTTGGCAATCGTGCTTTCGTTCTTAAACCCCATGACGGTCATGGACATCCGGTATGAAGTGCGGAACATATAATGGCGGGTGGGATAACCCAGAAGGGGGGCACCTGCTTCGTCCAGAACCGTTTCGACCTTGGCATCCGAAATCTTCATTTGCATCATATTCCCCATGGCCCCGGCCATATTCATCATGGAATCCATATCCCATTTCATATAGGTCTTTTCCTTGGGCATGACCATCATGAAGGTCTTGCCGCTGTCTTGAGTCAGGAGATAGCCGCCTTTCTCGCCCGGGCCTTGGCCCTCGGTGAAATCGATTCGGGCTTTGCCGGCGTCGGTTGTCATCTGGACCACATTCGTCGCAGACTCTTTTTTCCCTCTGCCATGGCTGCCGGCATCCGTGGAGGACTGAATCGTGATTTGATGACCGGCATAGGATTGGCAAACCCAGGCGCCGGCGAGCAAGGTGATAGCAATATTCCTTGAAATGATCATGAGAAATTCTCCTGTAATGATTTTGAAATTTAAAAACGTTCCAATTTTATCCTAAGAGGTGGCACTCTGTCCAGTATCTGACAATATTTGCTTAGTACTAAGTCCCTGTGCTATTGTGCTTGCCGTGAAAAGAGTTTTTCTATTCCTCGGTCTGGTGATTTTGGCTTTGTGGGGGACAGGATGTGCCTCTGTTTCCCCGCCGAGGGAGGGCCGGTCTGTGGAGCGGCGCATCTTGACGACGGGATATTGTCCCTGCGGCGAATGTTGCGGCTGGCGGCGGAATTGGCTGTTGACGCCGGTTTACACCTCGGGTCCGCTCAAGGGGAAACGCAAGGAGGTTGGCGTCACGGCGAGCGGAGTCAAAGCCCACCGGGGCACGATTGCGGCTGACACCGGGCATTATCCTTTTGGTACGGTGATGTATGTCGAAGGCTATGGTGCCGGGCGTGTTGAGGATCAGGGGGGCGCCATCATCGGGGATCATATTGATTTGTTTTTCCCCACACACCGGGAGGCCATGGCATGGGGTAAGCGGGTGAAGTGGGTGCGAGTATGGTTTAACGGGTAATTAAGGAGTGATCATGAATATCGAAATAGCAAAGAACATATATTGGGTCGGTGTCACTGATTGGGGCATCAGGCGTTTTCATGGGGTGGAATTATCCGTTCATCGGGGCACGACCTACAATTCCTATTTGATCCAGGATGAGAAGATTGCGCTTGTCGATTCCGTTTGGAGTCCCCATGCGGATGAATTCATTTCAAAGATCAAGGCCATCGTAGATCCGGCGAAGATTGATTATGTAATTGTGAACCATGCCGAGCCGGATCATTCCAGCAGTTTGCCAATGCTGATGAAGCATTGTCCGAACGCAACGGTCGTGGTGTCAAAAAACGGGGCCGGCAGCGTGGCGGGCCATTACCACGAAAAGTGGAACTTCATGACGGTGAAAACCGGGGATCGGCTTAAATTGGGTGAAAACGAATTGATTTTTGTCGAGGCCCCGATGCTTCACTGGCCCGACACCATGTTCACCTATGTGACCGGCCATAATATCCTGATGTCGAATGATGCCTTCGGTCAGCATTATGCCTCGGCCTTTCTGTTTAACGACCAGGTTGACCAGGCAGAACTTTATGAGGAGGCACTCAAGTACTACGCCAACATCCTGACGCTATACAGCGATAAGGTCCTGAAGAAGATTGACGAGATATTGGCGCTCGGGCTTCCTGTCGATATGATTGCCCCCAGTCATGGTGTGATCTGGCGCAAGGATCCCCTGCAAATTGTCAAAAAGTACCAGGAGTGGGCGCACCAGAAACCGGCCCCCACGGCCGTCATTGTGTTTGATACCATGTGGAATGCCACCGAGAGGATGGCCAAGGCGATTGCTGAAGGGCTGATCGAATGCGGGGTGGACTGCAAGGTGTGCCATGCCGCGCTGTCCGACGGGAATGACCTGATGGTGGATTTTTTCAAGGCGAAGCTGATCGTGCTGGGGTCGTGCACTCACAATAATGGTATTCTGCCGTCCATGGCCAAGATTCTCGAAGAGATGAAGGGGCTTCGCTTCAAGAATAAGATCGGGGCGGCCTTCGGTTCCTATGGCTGGAGTGGCGAGAGCGTGAAGGATATTGAGGAAATATTCAAAAAAGCGGCTATCCCGCTGGTGCGGCGGGGACTTCGCGTCAAATGGCAACCCGGCGAGGCTGACCTTGAGTCGTGTCGTGCTATGGGGCGTGAACTGGCTGCCGCAGTAAAGGCGTCTTAAACTGGAGAAGACTCATGATCGTTGACAGCAAAAAGATTATCGACCTGCAACTGACTGCGATGGCCCCTACAGAAATGCGGTTTCCTAATGGCCAGACCACTCCTATTGTGCCAACCCGGCAGATTCCCTGTCCGGATGGCTGTGCCCTCAGTCTGGACGGTGCCTGGCAGGTGGTCCGTTGGCCTTTTGCGGAACCCGAGCCCCGACTGGTCTCTGTCGGCCTGTCTGATGGCGGGTGGGCAACCGTTCTGCAGCCGGGCAAAGTGCTTTATGCGAATCCTGAGGCTGAATCAACTCCCCTTGCCGACTGGAACCGGATTACCCAGACGCATATTCATGATCACGATGGCGCCGTGATCCGCCGCCGGATAACGCTTCCCCGCGAGTGGGCTGGGAAACGGATCATTCTGCGTTTTGATGCCATCTATCCTGCGGGTCGGATTTATCTGAACGGCGATCTGCTGGGTGAACAACTCAGCGGCCTCACCCCGATTGAGTTTGATGTCACCGGGAAAGTGGTTGCCGGACAGGAATGCCTGGTGGCTGTGCGCCTGCTCCGGAAGCATAAATTCCTGAAGATGGATATGGTCCGCCACGCCTTGGAATTTGCCGGGCTGGCGCAATCCGCCTGTTTTTTTGCCACGGAACCCCTGATGGTGGAGGATTACCACCTGATTAACGAACTGAATCCCATTTTCAATCACGGGACTCTGTCCGGTGAGATCGTGGTGCGTAATCATGGTGCGGCGGCAGGTGCTACCCTGACCCTGGCCCTGCTGGATGCGCGGGGGAAAGAGGTTGCGGTTCATGCTAAACCTGTCAATGTGCCGCCCGGGGAGCGGGTGGCTGTTCCGGTGGCGCTGGCATTGGAAAAGCCGGCATTGTGGAGTGATGAGTTTCCGAATCTCTACACGGTGCGGATCACCTTGGCAGGGAGCGAAGGCCTGGCTCAGGTCCATACCTATCGCACCGGGTTCCGTCGTTTTGAACTCGGTCCCGATGGGCCCCGGCTGAACGGCGCCTTCATCAAATTCCGGGGAGTCAACCACCTGACCTATCATCCTGAGCATGGCATGCATACGCCCCGGGAATGGTTGCGGCGCTGTCTGGCGCTGATGAAGAAAGCCAATGTCAACTGCGTCCGGACCCATTTCCTCGGGCCGCGCGACTTGGCGGACCTGTGTGATGAGATGGGCTTGTATCTGATGCAGGAACTGCCGATCGACTGGGGCACCAATTATATTCACGATCCCGAATGGGTCGGGCCGGCCCTGACCCGAATCGAGGGGGGCGTTCGGCGCGACCGGCATCATCCCTCGGTCATGGTTTGGAGCATTGGCAACGAGAACATGCCCGAAACGGCGAAAGTGGCGGAAGACGGCTGGCATCACATGCGGACCTATGACCGCTTCTGCAAAATACTGGATTCCAGCCGGCCCACCATGTTCCCGCCGCCGGGACCCGCCAACAAGATCAAGGGGATCTTCGAGGTTCGGGTGGGGGATATCGACACCGGGCTTTTTGACGGGCAGGTCACCCTCAAAGATATCTATGTCGGCAACCCGCAGGGCTTTTCCCTGCCCAGGATGCTGTCAGCGGGCACTGTTTTCATGCGTTTTGACTGCCGTACGATTTTCAGCAGTCCCCTGATAATTGATCGAATTGAAATCGACTCGACCGATATTGCCTATGAAAGAATCGGCAGGAAGGATAATTTCAAAATGCTTCTGCCGAATACGGGATTACCTGCTTCTGCTGAGCAGGCCGCAGGAGCAGATACTGCTACATCTGCTCCACACAGGGGGAAACAAAAAGGAGGAAAACTTGTTATTCGCGATCTGGTGATCCGGGAGGCCAGGGTCACCGCCATAGTGTCCTCTTCCGGCAGTAAAGCCCTGTCTTTTACCCTGCCCGAACTCCACCTGGAAAATGTGGGCGGAAGCTCCGGCGCACCGCCTGCCGAGGTGGCGCGCCAGGTGCTTGCAGCCCTGTATGAGCGGATACTCTCATCCTCCGGGC
>Ga0118677_10005695_pt1 | contig 21630 bp, 34 predicted proteins | sample AliMusrvi5mmetaG_FD_86154 | JGI IMG/M metagenome (GOLD analysis project Ga0118677, IMG submission 86154)
CCCTCCCCCCAGGTCCTCTTACGAACCCCTCCCGGGACCCTTGACACCCGGTGAAAACCCAAGGCACAATCCCGACCGTCAACCAACTCCTGCACCTCCAGAAAAATCCGGCTTGACACCGGACCCAAACAGCCTAGAATACCGTTCCTCGCGATTGGGCTGACCCTGCCCGACCGCAGGTGGTGAAAACGCGGCTCTGGCCCGGACGGAGACAGCGATGCCGACGGTCAATCAGCTGGTTCGCAAGGGACGCACCCCTGCGAAATACAAGACCAAGTCCCCCGCGCTGGCGAAGTGCCCGATGCGGCGTGGCGTCTGCACTCGTGTTTACACGACGACGCCCAAGAAGCCGAACTCGGCAATGCGCAAGGTCGCGAAGGTCCGTTTGACGAACGGCTTCGAAGTCATCGCCTACATCCCGGGCGAAGGCCACAATCTCAGCGAGCACTCGCAGGTGCTGGTCCGCGGCGGGCGCGTCAAGGACCTTCCCGGCGTGCGGTACCACATCGTCCGCGGCACGATGGATGCCAAGGGCGTTGACGCTCGTCGTCGCAGCCGGTCGAAGTACGGCGCGAAGCAGCCCAAGGGCGTGAAGTGACCCGTCCGGGCACGGAGTTGGAGGCGATGGGTTCCCGGAGGGAACTCTCGCCGGAAACGGAGTCGACCCGGACCGAACTAGAGCACGGAGGCTTCCGATGCCGCGGCGCAGAGTAGTAGAGAAGCGGGAAATCCTCCCGGACGCCAGGTTCAACGATTGGCTGGTCGCGAAGTTCGTCAACTACTTGATGACCCGCGGCAAGAAGTCGATTTCCGAGGCGATCTTCTACGATTCGATGGATCAGATCGCCAAGAAGACGCGCGAAGACCCGCTCAAGATCTTCAAGCGCGCCCTGGAAAACGTGAAGCCGCAGGTCGAGGTCAAGTCCCGGCGTGTCGGCGGCGCGACGTACCAGGTTCCCGTCGAGATCCGCCCCGAGCGGAAGACCGCGCTGGCGATCCGCTGGTTGATCGGTTTCGCTCGTGGCCGCTCGGAGAAGGGATTCTCGAACAAGCTGTCGGCGGAAATCATCGACGCCTTCAATGGTCGCGGCAACGCGATCAAGAAGCGCGACGATACCCACCGCATGGCGGAAGCCAACAAGGCCTTCGCCCATTACCGCTGGTAGTAGTCGTTTAGACGGACGGTCGATTCGTGGCGCGCTTGATGGACATCGCGAAGGTCAGGAACATCGGCATCATGGCCCACATCGATGCCGGCAAGACCACGACCACCGAGCGTGTCCTCTATTACACGGGCGTGTCCCACCGCATCGGCGACGTCGACTCCGGCAACACCCAGATGGACTGGATGGAGCAGGAGCAGGAACGCGGGATCACGATCACGTCGGCCGCGACGACCTGCGAATGGCGCGGCCACCAGATCAACATCATTGACACCCCCGGACACGTCGACTTCACGGTCGAAGTGGAGCGCTCGCTGCGCGTGCTGGACGGTGCGGTGGTGGTGTTCTGCGCGGTCGGCGGGGTGCAGCCGCAGTCCGAAACGGTCTGGCGGCAGGCCAATCGCTATCGCGTTCCGCGGGTCGCGTTCGTGAACAAGATGGACCGGACCGGGGCAGATTTCTGGCGATGCGTCGGACAGATGCGCGGGCGCCTCAAGGCGCACGCGGTCCCGGTGCAGATCCCCCTCGGTCGCGAGTCTTCATTCCGGGGGTGCATCGACTTGATTTCGATGCAGGCCCTGGTCTGGGACAAAGACACACTTGGCTCCGACTACACGACCTGTGAAATCCCCGCCGACTACGCCGAAGCCGCCAGGAAAGCCCGCACCGACCTGATTGATTCCGTCGCCGAGTTCGACGACGTCGCCCTGGAAAACTACCTCGCCGGCATCCAGCCCACCAACGAGCAGTTGAAGGTGCTGGTCCGCAAGGCGACGCTGGCCAACGAAATCATCCCGGTCGCGTGCGGCTCGTCCTTCAAGAACAAGGGCGTGCAGGCGCTGCTGGACATCGTGGTCGATTACCTGCCTGCCCCCAGCGACCTTCCCCCCGTGGTCGGCGCGGAACCCTACAAGTCCAACGGGCACGTGGTCGAGGAAGAGCGCGCGGCGTCCGACGACGCCCCCTTCTGCGGCCTCGCGTTCAAACTGATGAACGACCCGTTCGTCGGCCAGTTGACGTTCGTTCGCGTGTACTCCGGCGTGCTGAATGCCGGCGAGCAGGTGCTGAACCCTTCGCAGGACAAGAAGGAACGCGCCGTCCGGCTGGTCCGCATCCACGCGAACAAGCGGGAAGAGGTCAAGGAACTGCGCGCGGGCGACATCGGCGGCGTCGTGGGCCTGAAGGTCACGGTCACCGGCGACACGCTCTGCGACCTGGCCCACCCGATCCGCCTGGAATCGGTCCGCTTCCCCGAGCCCGTCGTCGATGTGGCGCTGGAAGCGGAAACCAAGGGCGACGAGGAAAAGCTGTTCGCGTCGCTGCGCCGGCTGGCCCTGGAAGATCCGACCTTCAAGTTCCGCGTGCACGAGGAAACCGGCCAGACCATCGTGTCCGGCATGGGCGAACTGCACCTGGAAATCATCGTCGATCGCCTGCTGCGCGAGTTCAAGGTCGCCGGTCGCGTGGGCCGTCCGCAGGTCTCGTACCGCGAAACGGTCACCCGCACTGCCGAGGCCGAGAGCAAGTACATCAAGCAGTCGGGCGGCCACGGCCAGTACGGCCATGTCATCATGCGCCTCGAGCCGATGGCCCGGAACTCGGGCGTGGTATTCGAGGACGCGACGGTTGGCGGGGTCATCCCGCGCGAGTACATGGGATCGATCGAGCGTGGTGCCCGCGAAGCAGCGCAACTGGGCGTGCTGGCGGGATTCCCGATCGTTGACGTCAAGATCACGCTGACCGGCGGGTCGTACCACGAGGTCGACTCGTCGGACCTGGCCTTCCGCGTCGCGGCGTCGATGGGCCTGAAGGATCTGGTTGCGCGTGCAAACCCGGTCATCCTCGAGCCGGTCATGGCCATCGAGGTGATCGTTCCGGCCGAGTACCTCGGCGACGTGCTGGGCAACCTGGCGACGCGGCGTGCCCGCGTGTCCAAGGTCGATACCCAGGACGAGCTCCACGTGGTGGGCGCCGAGGTGCCGCTGGGCGAGATGTTCGGGTACGTGACGGACCTGAGGTCGATGAGCCAGGGCCGGGGCACGCAGACGATGGAGTTCCTGCATTACGCGCCGGCCCCTGCGGCCGTCCAGACGCGCGTGATCAACGCGGGGAGGAGCATCTGACCATGGGAACCCAGAGGATTCGGATCCGGCTGAAGGCGTACGATCACAAGATCCTGGATCAGTCGGTCAGCGAGATCATCGCCACCGTCAAGAAGACGGATGCGAAGGTCGCGGGCCCCATCCCGCTGCCGACCAAGATCAGTCGCTACACGGTGCTGCGCTCGCCGCACTCGGACAAGAAGTCCCGCGAGCAGTTCGAAATCCGGACGCACAAGCGGCTCATCGACATCCTGGATCCGACGCAGCAGACGCTGGACGCGCTGACCAAGTTGGACCTGAGCCCGGGCGTCGACGTCGAGATCAAGGCCTAGGCGAGGACGAGGGAATCATGCCGAACGTGGAAATTTTCGACATCTCGCGCCGCAAGGTTGGCGAGATCGCGTTGTCGGACGAGGTGTTTGCGGCCGAGTCCCGCCCGCACCTGTACCACGAGGTCGTCAAGGCCCAGCTGCTGTCGAAGCGCCAGGGTACCGCGAAGACCAAGAAGCGCGACGAGGTTGCCGGCTCGACCCGCAAGGTGTTGAAGCAGAAGGGCAGCGGCCGGTCCCGTCATGGCGACAGCCGCGCCCCCATCTACCGGCGCGGCGGTACGGTCTTCGGACCGATGCCCCGTGACTGGGAGATGAAGGTGCCGCGCAAGGTCAAGAGGGCCGCGCTGCTGTCGGCGCTGTCGGACCGGCTGCGCGAGGGCCACCTGCTGGTCATCGAGGCGCTGACGCTGGACGAGATCAAGACGAAGAAGGTCGCCGAGTTCCTCGGCCGCTTCGAGTTGACCTCGGCCCTGCTGGTGGACGTGACGAACCGTCAGCTGTCCCTGTCCTGCAGGAACCTGCCGACGGCCAAGTACCTGAGCTCGAAGGGGCTGAACCTCTTCGACGTGCTCAAGTATGACCACCTGGTCCTGACCCGGGGCGCCGTCGAGGCGATCGAAGGAGCGATGAAGCCATGAAGAGCCCGTACGACATGATTCGTCGGCCTCTCATCACCGAGAAGGCCAACATCGACAAGGAACGTCGCAACACGTTCCACTTCGAGGTCCCGGTGACGACCAACCGCCAGGAAATCAAGGAGGCGGTCCAGGTGGTCTTCAAGGTCCACGTCGAAGGCGTGCGGACCCAGATCGTCCGGGGCAAGGAGAAGCGCATGGGCCGTTTCGTCGGCAAGCGTGCGACGTGGAAGAAGGCCATCGTGACGCTCAAGACGGGCGAAACGATCGACATCTTCGAGGCCCAGTAGAACCGGGGCGAGGAAGGAGCGCGAACGATGGGCATCATCAAGTACAAGCCGACCTCGGCGGGGCGTCGCTCGGCGGAGGGGTACGACTTCTCCGACATCACGCGGAACGATCCCGAGAAGTCGCTGATCGCCAAGAACACCCGGAAGGTCGGCCACAACACGTACGGCCGGATCACCTCCAGGCACAAGGGCGGCGGCCACAAGAAGCTCTTCCGCGTGATCGACTTCAAGCGCGACAAGGTCGGCGTGCCGGCGGTCGTGGCGGAAATCGAGTACGACCCGAACCGCAGCGCGCGCATCTGCCTCCTGAACTACGTGGACGGCGAGAAGCGCTACATCATCGCGCCGCGCGAAGTGAAGGTCGGTGACACGCTGATGGCCGCCGCGCATGCCGAAATCCGTCCCGGCAACCAGTTGCCGCTGACCGCGATTCCGCAGGGCACGATGATCCACTGCGTGGAGCTGAAGCCCGGCCACGGCGCCCAGCTGGTCCGCTCCGCCGGCGGCTCGGCGCAGCTGATGGCCCGCGAGGCGGGATACGCGCTGCTGCGGCTGCCCTCGGGCGAGCTGCGCAAGGTCCGCGAGGAGTGCCGCGCCACCATCGGTGACGTCAGCAACCCCGAGCACGAGAACGTGTCGATCGGCAAGGCGGGCCGCAACCGCTGGAAGGGCATCCGCCCCCAGAGCCGCGGCGTCGTCATGAACCCCGTCGACCACCCGATGGGCGGCGGCGAAGGCAAGACCTCCGGTGGACGTCATCCGACGACTCCTTGGGGCCGGCCGACCAAGGGCTACAAGACGCGTCACAACAAGAGCACCGACCGCCTGATCGTCAAGCGGCGCTCGAAGTAGGACGGAGGGATCCATGCCCCGGAGCGTGAAGAAGGGCCCGTTCGTGGACACGCACCTGATCGAGAAGATCGAGGGGTCGCTGAGGTCCGGCCAGAAGAAGACCATCAAGACGTGGTCTCGCCGGTCCGTGATCCTTCCCGAGATGGTTGGATTCAACTTCGCCGTCCACAACGGCAAGAAGTTCATCCCCGTCTTCGTGACGGAGAACATGGTCGGCCACAAGCTGGGCGAGTTCGCCCCGACCCGCACCTTCCACGGCCATTCCGGCGGTGACAAGAAGGGCAAGGTCGAAGGCAAGAAGGGCGGCGGCAAGTAGAGAGGGCGCGATGGAAGAGCATGTTGTAAGGGCCAAGGCCCGCTACATCCGGATGGCTCCCCGCAAGGTCCGAGTGGTCGCCAACGCGATCCGCGGCAAGCGCGTGGACGAAGCGAACGCCGTGCTGTCCTTCATCACGCGCCGCGCCGTGCGGCCGGTGTCGAAGGTGCTGAACACCGCGGTCGACGCGGCCAAGCAGGCGGGGAACTTCGACCTGGACAGCCTGTTCGTGAAGGAAATCTTCGTCGACCAGGGGCCGGCCCTGAAGCGCGGCCTGTCGCGCGCTCGCGGCATCGTGACGAAGATCCACAAGTTCACCAGCCACATCACCGTGGTGCTCGGGGAGCTGGAGTAGGAGGACCTCGTGGGCCAGAAAGTTCATCCGGTGGGATTTCGGATCCCCTACGTGAAGACGTGGAACAGCCGCTGGTACGCCGACCGGAACTACGGCCAGTGGGCTCGCGACGACATGAAGATCCGCGAGATGGTCCGCAAGAAGATGGGCGCGGCGGGGATCTCCTCGGTCCAGATCGAGCGGACGGCCAACAAGGTCAAGGTCTACATCTATACCGCGCGGCCCGGCATCGCCATCGGCCGCAAGGGCGAGAACATCGAGGACCTGAAGCGCGAACTGACCAAGCTGACGTCCCTCGAAGTCGTGCCCTACATCCAGGAAGTCCGCAAGGCGGAACTGGATGCGCAGCTGGTTGCCGAGTCCGTCGCGCAGCAGCTCGAGCGCCGCGTGTCGTTCCGTCGCGCCACCAAGCGCGCCGTGACGCAGGCCATGAAGCTGGGCGGCAAGGGCATCAAGATTCGCTGCTCGGGTCGGTTGGGCGGCGCGGAAATGTCCCGCGTCCTCCAGTACCGCGAAGGTCGCGTGCCGCTGCACACGATCCGCGCGGACCTGGATTACGGGTTCGCCCAGGCGCAGACGACCTACGGGGTCATCGGCGTCAAGACGTGGATCTTCAAGGGCGACATCCTGAAGAAGTGAGGAAGGCGGGCGCGGCGGATGTGCCGCGACCCGGAACGCGCGGTGGCACGGGCTACCAGCGGGAGGACGACCGATGCTGTCCCCGTCGAGAACGAAGTTCCGCAAGCAGCAGAAGGGCCGGATGCGCGGCACCGCGTACCGCGGTTCCGAGGTTTCGTTCGGCGAGTACGGCCTGCAGGCGACCGAGTGCGGTTGGCTGACGGCCCGGCAGATCGAGGCCGGCCGTATCGCCTTGACCCGCTACGTCAAGCGCGGCGGCCAGGTGTGGATCCGGATCTTCCCGGACAAGCCCATCTCGAAGAAGCCCCTCGAGACCCGCATGGGTCGCGGCAAGGGCGCTCCCGAGCAATGGGTCGCCGTGATCCGCCCCGGCAAGGTGCTTTACGAACTGGAAGGCGTGGAAGAAGCGGCCGCCCGCGAAGCGTTCCGGCTGGCCTCCCACAAGCTTCCGATCCATACGAAAGTGCTGAAGCGGGGGGAGATCCGATGAAGGCTACCAAGCAAGAGGAATTGCGGGCCCTCACCGTCGAGGAGCTCGTGACGCGCGAGAAGGGACTCCGGGAGTCGCTGTTCAAGATCCGCATGCGGCTGGCCACGGGCCAGATGTCCAAGATGGCGGACATCATCGCGACGAAGCGGAACCTGGCGCGGATCCTGACCGAGCAGAATCGTCGGCTGAAGGCCGCGCAGTGAGGGCAGCGATGGAGCAGGATACCACCACGATCCGTCGGAAGCGCCAGGTTGCGGGAACCGTGACCTCCGTTTCGGGCGAAAAGTCGATCGTCGTCGCGGTTTCTCGGAAGTACGAGCACGCGAAGTTCCACAAGTTCGTGACCCGCGTGACGAAGTACATGGCCCACGACGAGCACAGCAAGTGCGCGGTGGGCGACGCGGTGATCATCGAGGAGTGCCGGCCGCTGTCGGCGCGCAAGCGGTGGCGCGTGGTCGCCGGGGCGAAGGCCGAGGCGTGAGTTCGGGGCCCGCACTGCGGGCGCCCGATTGGGCGAGGTGACCCATGGTCCAGCAGGAAAGCTACCTGATCTCGGCAGACAACTCGGGCGCCAAGCTCCTCCAGGTGATTCGCTGCCTGGGCGGCTCCGGCCGCAAGAGCGCGAGCCTGGGTGACATCGTCGTGGCCGCCGTCAAGGAGGCCCTGCCGCGCGCCAAGGTGAAGAAGGGCGACGTCGTGAAGTGCGTCATCGTGCGGACGGCCAAGGAAGTCGGCCGCGCCGATGGCACCTACATCCGTTTCGATCAGAACGCTGCGGTCCTCGTGAACGCCGCGATGGAGCCGATCGGCACCCGCATCTTCGGGCCAGTCGCTCGCGAGCTTCGCGCCAAGCGGTTCATGAAGATCGTGTCGCTGGCCCCGGAGGTGCTGTGATGCAGAAGATCCGGAAGAACGACGAGGTCGTGGTGCTCCGCGGCAAGGACGCCGGCTCGAAGGGCCGCATCCTGGAAGTGGACGTCGAAAAGGACCGCGCGATCGTCGAAGGTCTGAACCTGTGCAAGAAGCACCAGAAGCGCTCGGCCAAGAACCTGAAGGCCGGGATCATCGAGAAGCCGGCGCCGATCCCCATGGCGGCCCTGGCCCTCGTCAGCAAGAAGGACGGCAAGGCGGTGCGGACGCACATTGAATTGCGCGAGACGGCGGGCAAGACGCGGAAGGTTCGCGTGGCCGCCCGGACGGGCGAGGTCTTCGACTAGGGGGCCGCGAGGCCTCCCGGCGCGAGCGGGGAAGGAACGATGACCAGGATGCGAAAGAAGTACGAGGACGAGGTGGTGCCGGTCCTGATGGCGCAGTTCGGCTACAAGAACCGCCTCCAGGTGCCGCGCCTTCTCAAGGTGACCCTGAACATGGGTCTGGGCGAGGCGACGAAGAACCCGAAGCTCATCGAGACGTCGGTCGGCGAGCTGAGCCTGATCGCGGGGCAGAAGCCGGTGGTGACCAAGTGCCGCAAGTCCATCGCGGCCTTCAAGGTCCGCCAGGGCAACGCGGTCGGGTGCTCGGTGACGCTTCGCGGCGAGCGGATGTTCGAGTTCCTGGATCGGCTGTTGAACGTCGCCCTTCCCCGCGTGCGCGACTTCCGTGGCGTCCCCACGAAGGCCTTTGACGGCCACGGGGACTACACGCTCGGCCTGCGCGAGCAGATCATCTTCCCCGAGATCGACTACGACAAGGTCGAGAAGTACACGGGGATGAACATCACCATCGGGACGAGCGCCGGCACCGACGAGGAGGCGTTCGCCCTGCTGAAGGGGATGGGGATGCCCTTCCGGAAGCAGGCGTGAGGAGGTTGAGGCGTGGCTAAGACGTCGTTGAGGATCAAGGCGACCCGGAAGCCCAAGTTCAAGGTGCGCGCCTATCGGCGCTGCCCCCTGTGCGGGCGCGCCCATGCGTACTATCGGAAGTTCAACATGTGCCGCATCTGCTTCCGTAACGCGGCGCTGCGCGGGGACCTTCCCGGCGTGATCAAGGCCAGCTGGTAGGAGAGCGTGCCATGACGACCGATCCCATCGGGGACATGCTGACCCGGATCCGGAACGCCATTCAGGCCGGATTCCCGTCGCTGGAGATGCCCAACTCCAACGTGAAGCGACGGATTGCTGAAATCCTGAAGCAGCAGGGCTACATCGAGGACTGCTCGGTGATGGACGACCGGCTCCAGGGGATCCTCAAGATCTACCTGAAGTACGTCGCGCCCAAGCGTCCGGCGATCGCGGGCATCCGCCGCGAGAGCAAGCCGGGCCGCCGGGTCTACGTCGGCAAGCGCGAGATCCCTCGCGTCAAGCGCGGCATGGGCCTGGCGATCCTGTCGACCCCGCAGGGGTTGATGGTCGACGCCGAAGCCCGGAAGCTGGGCATCGGCGGCGAGGTCCTGCTGACGATCTGGTGAGGCCCGGTCGAACGGGCGCGGTGTGGCGGGGGCGGCAGTGCGCTGACCGCTCGTGCAGCACTGACGAATGCGGAGGGTACCGTGTCGCGAATCGGTAAGAAGCCCATCCCGGTACCGACCGGCGTGGAAATCAAGGTCAAGGGCCCGACCGTCACGGTGAAGGGCCCCCTGGGGATCCTGTCCCGGGACATGCTGGGCGTGACGCTCGCCGTCGAAAAGACGGAGATCGTCGTGTCCCCGGATCCCAGCCACGTGAAGGCGGCGTCGCTGCACGGCCTGATGCGGACGCTCGTTGCCAACATGGTCGACGGGGTCAGCAAGGGCTTTTCCAAGACGCTGGTGATCACGGGTACGGGCTACAAGGTCGAAGCCGCTCCCACGGGCCTGACCCTGTTCCTCGGCTACTCGAAGCCGGTCGTGTTCCCGCTTCCGGCCGACGTCACGGCGACGGTCGAGGCGAAGAACACGACGATCGTGCTGAAGAGCATCAACAAGGAGTCCCTGGGGGACACGGCCGCCAAGATCCGCGCGGTGCGCGAGATCGAGCCTTACAAGGGCAAGGGCGTGGCCTACCTGGGCGAGAAGATCAAGCGGAAGGCCGGTAAGGCCGGCGCGAAGTAGCGGCGGAGGGCAACGTGGAAGTTCGGAACGCTGAACGCCGGCTCGAAGCCCGGCTGAGTCGTAAGCAGAGGATCCGGAAGAAGGTTGCGGGGAGCCAGGCTCGTCCGCGCCTGGTGGTCTTCCGCAGCACCCGCCACATCTCCTGCCAGGTCATCGACGATGACGCGGGTCGCACGCTGTGCGCCGCGACGTCGGAAGGCAAGGAGTTCGCGACGGGCAACCCGGACGCCAGCAAGATGGACGTGGCGAAGAAGGTCGGTAGCCTGATCGCGGAACGCTGCAAGGCGGCCGGGATCGACACCGTCGTCTTCGACCGCAACGGGTTCCTGTACCACGGCCGGATTGCGGCAATGGCGGATGCGGCCAGGGAAGCGGGACTGAAGTTCTGACCTAGGAGGTGGCGTCTTGAGCGCTGAAGAGCAAGTTCAGGAGAAACTGGAATTCTCCGAGCACATCGTCCACCTCGGCCGCGTGGCCAAGGTGGTCAAGGGCGGCCGCCGGTTCTCGTTCGCGGCGCTCGTGGTCATCGGCAACGGTGAGGGGCTGGTCGGGTTCGGCCTGGGCAAGGCCCAGGAAGTCCCCGAGGCGATCCGCAAGGGCGCCGAGCACGCGAAGAAGAACATGATTCGTGTGCCCCTGTTCGGCGACACCCTGCCGCACGAAGTTATCGGCCACTACGGCGCGGGCCTCGTGGTGATGCGCCCGGCTTCGGCCGGAACGGGCCTCATCGCCGGCGGCGCGACTCGCGCGGTCCTGGCGGCGGCGGGCGTGAAGGACGTGCTGGCGAAGAACGTCGGCAGCCGCAACGCGCACAACGTCGTCCGGGCGACGATCGCGGGCCTCCGCCTGCTGATGATGCCGGATGAGGTCGCCGAGAAGCGCGGCCTCGTTCAGGAGGTTGCGCGATGAAGGAACTTTCGCACCTGTCGCCGATCCCCGGCGCGACCAAGACGCGCAAGCGCGTCGGTCGTGGCTATGGATCCGGTCTGGGCAAGACGTCAGGTCGCGGCCACAAGGGTACCGGCGCGCGTACGGGCAAGGGTCGTCCCGCCTACTTCGAGGGCGGCCAGATGCCCCTGCAGCGCCGCCTGCCGAAGATCGGCTTCCGGCCGCTGAACCACGTCGAGTTCTCGATCGTCAACGTGGGCGCGCTGGACATCTTCCCGGCGGGCACGCACGTGGACCCGGCGTCCCTGGTGGCCTCGGGCCTCGTCCGCAAGATCGGCGACGGGGTCAAGGTACTGGGCTCCGGCGAAGTGACCAAGAAGCTGGATGTGGTCGCTCACGCCTTCAGTGACGCGGCTCGCCAGAAGATCGAGGCGGCGGGCGGCACGGCGCGCCTGGTGGTCGAGATCGAGGACGTCGAGGCGTAGATCGCCCCTGCGTCGGAGGGTTGAACGTGGCCCACAGCCTGGAAGGACTCGGTAAGGTCCCCGAGCTGCGCAAGCGGTTGCTGTATACGCTCGGCATGCTGGCCGTGTACCGCATCGGGATCTTCGTCACCGTCCCCGGCGTCGACCGCGAGATCATGGCCAACTACGTGAAGTATGGCCAGACCGGTCTGCTGGGACTCTTCGACATGTTCTCGGGCGGCGCCGTCTCCCAGATGTCGATCTTCGCTCTGGGCGTCATGCCGTACATCAGCGCCTCCATCATCTTCCAGCTCCTGGCGGTGGTCATCCCCGCCCTGGAGCGGTTGCAGAAGGAGGGCGACGCCGGCCGTCGCAAGATCAACCAGTACACGCGCTATGCCGCAGTCGGCCTCGCCGCGATCCAGGGCGTGGGCATTGCGGTGTGGCTGCAGTCCTTGAACACGCAGGCGGGCACGGAAAACGTGGTCCGCATGTCTGCGTTCGTGTTCAAGTTCCTGACGGTGCTGTCGCTGACCACCGGGACGATGCTGCTGATGTGGATGGGCGAATCCATCACGGAGCGCGGCATCGGCAACGGCGTGTCCTTGATCATCTTCGCCGGCATCGTGGCGCGCCTGCCCGATGCCGTCGTCCAGACGTTCTCGCTGTCCACGCTGATGGGCGGGCGGCTGGAGCCGCTGACCCTGGTCTTGATCCTGGTCATGATCATGGCGACGATGGGAATCATCGTCTTCTTCGAGCGCGGCCAGCGGCGCATCCCGGTTCAGTACGCCAAGAAGGTGGTCGGCCGGAAGCTGTACGGCGGCCAGACGACGTACCTGCCCCTGAAGGTCAACACCGCGGGCGTCATCCCGCCGATCTTCGCGTCCTCCATCCTGATGTTCCCGGCGACGCTGTCCAACCTGTTCCCGGGCGCGTCGTGGGTTGCCTGGATGCAGAGCGTGCTGGTCCCGGGGCACCTGCTGTACAACGTGGTGTACGTGGGCCTGATCGTGTTCTTCGCGTTCTTCTACACGGCCGTCACGTTCAACCCGGTAGACGTCGCGGACAACCTGAAGAAGAACGGCGGGTTCGTCCCGGGCATCCGCGCGGGCAAGGCCACGGCGGACTACATCGATCGCGTGCTGTCGCGGATCACCGTGGGCGGTGCGATCTACATCAGCGGGATCTGCGTGCTGCCGACCATCCTGCAGCAGCACTACTCGGTGCCGTTCTACTTCGGTGGGACGTCGCTGCTGATCGTCGTGGGCGTGGCGATGGACACGGCCGGGCAGATCGAGTCACACCTGATCAGCCGTTCGTACGAGGGCTTCGCCGGGGCTCATGGCCCGCGGGTTCGCGGACGTCGGGACTACGGCTAGGCCGTTTGGCCTGGTCACGGGCTTGGCGATGTGCAGGTTTTCTAGAACGAAGGGGTCCTGATGCCGAAGGAAGAGGCCATCGAGGTAGAGGGCGTCGTCGTCGAGGCGCTCCCGAACGCGATGTTCCGTGTTGAACTGGCGAACAACCATCGTGTGCTGGCTCATGTCTGCGGCAAGATGCGGATGCACTTCATCCGGATCCTGCCCGGGGACAAGGTGCGCGTGGAACTGTCGCCCTATGACGTCACCCGTGGGCGGATCGTGTTCCGGGTGCGGTAAGGAGGCGGCCATGAAGGTCAAGGCTTCGGTGAAGAAGATTTGCGAGAAGTGCAAGGTCATCAAGCGCCGCGGTGTGGTGCGGGTGATTTGCGAAAACCCGCGGCACAAGCAGCGCCAGGGCTGAGTGCAGGGAGATTGGAGGCGTCATGGCTCGAATCGCTGGTGTTGACCTCCCGAGGAAGAAGCCGGTTGGGATCGCCCTCCGGTACATCTACGGCATCGGACCGACGAACGCGTTGAAGGTCCTCGCCCAGGCGGGCGTGGATCCCCGGACGCGTACGGACGACCTGACGGAAGGCGAGATCGCTCGCATCCGTGAGGTGATCGACGCGGGCTTCAAGGTGGAGGGTGACCTTCGCCGCGAGGTGTCGGCGAACATCAAGGTCCTGATGGACATGGGGTGCTACCGGGGCCTGCGGCACCGCAAGGGCTTGCCCGTGCGCGGCCAGAGGACGCACACCAACGCCCGTACCCGCAAGGGCAAGCGCGGCGCGACGATCCGGAAGAAGAAGTAGGAGGATCCACACCATGGCCAAGGCGAAGGTGGGAAAGAAGAAGGTTCGCAAGGACGTGCCGCAGGGCGTGGTCCATATCAGCGCGACCTTCAACAACACGATCGTGACCATCACCGACCCGAATGGCGCGGTGGTGGCGTGGTCCTCCGCCGGTCGGCGGGGGTTCAAGGGATCGCGCAAGTCGACCCCGTTCGCGGCCCAGATGGCGGCCGAGGACGCGGCCAAGCGCGCCCAGGAAGTCGGGATGAAGTCGGTGCAGGTCCTGGTCCGGGGCCCGGGCGGCGGTCGCGAGTCTGCGATTCGCGCGCTGTCGGCCGCCGGTCTGCGCGTGAGTTACATCCGTGACGTGACGCCGGTCCCGCACAATGGGTGCCGCCCCCCGAAGCGTCGTCGGGTCTGATCAGGAGGTTGATGTGGCCAGGTACACGGACGGTCAGTGCAGGATCTGCCGCCGGGAAGGCATGAAGCTCTTCCTGAAGGGCGAGCGGTGCCATACGGAAAAGTGCGCCTTTGCGCGGCGCGGGTATGCCCCGGGCCAGCATGGCCAGCGGCGCTCGAAGCCGACGCCCTACAGCGTGCAGCTTCGCGAAAAGCAGAAGGTCCGCCGGATGTACGGCATGCTCGAGAAGCAGTTCCACCTGTTCTTCGAGCGCGCCGAGCGGATGAAGGGCGTCACGGGCGACAACCTCCTGCGCCTGCTGGAGACCCGCCTGGACAACCTGTGCTACCGCGCCGGCTTTGCGGTGAACCGCAACGACGCGCGCCAGCTGGTCCGCCACGGTCACGTGAACGTGAACGGCAAGCGCGTCAGCATCCCCTCCTACATCGTGAAGGCGGGGGACGTGGTCGAGGTCCGGCCGAAGTCCACGGGCATCAAGCGCGTGGCCGAGGCGTCGGCTGTGGCCGAGCGGAGCCGCACGGTCCGTTGGCTGGACGTGGATCGCAGCAAGCTGAAGGCCACCGTGACGTCGCTGCCCGAGCACGACGACCTGTCCGACCTGCTGCCGGCAGCGGAGGTCGAGGGACGTGCGATCCGGCAAGAGCTGATCGTCGAGCTGTACTCCAAGTAGGACCCCGGAAGGGAGTCCGAACCGGCTTCAGCCAGGAGGCGCCACGATGCAGAGGAATTGGCGGGAACTGATTCGTCCGCGGTCGATCCTCGTCGACTCGGATTCGTTGACCGACTACTACGGCAAGTTTGTTGCCGAACCCTTGGAGCGGGGCTTCGGCACCACGCTGGGCAACAGCCTGCGCCGGATCCTGCTGTCCACGATCCGCGGCGCGGCCGTGACCGCCATCAAGGTGGAAGGCGTGTTGCACGAGTTTTCCACGATTCCTGACATCGTCGAGGACGTGTCGGAGATCGTGCTGAACCTGAAGGGCGTGGACCTTCGCCTGGAAGTGGACGGCCCGAAGCTGGTCCACGTCCACCTGGAAGGCGAGAAGGTGGTGAAGGCGGGCGACCTGTTCCAGGGGCCCGAGATCACCGTCCTGAACCCCGACGTCACGGTCTGCACGATGGGCCCGGGCGCGGTGCTGGACATCGAGATGACCGTCAAGGAAGGCTTCGGCTACCAGCCGGCCGACCGCAGCAAGGATCCGAACGCGCCGCTCGGGACGATCCCGATGGACGCGGTGTTCACGCCGATCCGGAAGGTCAACTATCGCGTCACCAACGCCCGCGTCGGGCAGATGACGGACTACGATCGCCTGACCCTCGAGGTCTGGACCAACGGCGCCGTGCAGCCGCAGGAAGCGGTCGCGATCGCCGCCAAGATCATGAAGGAGCAGGTCCAGGTCTTCATCAACTTCGACGAAGGCAGCGAAGAGGACGAGATGCGTCCGGTCGCGATGCCCTCGCTGGAGGATGGCGACGCCCCGGTGGCCACGGCTGATGGCGCGACCTCGGACGTGCTGTACCGGCTGGTCGAGGAGCTGGACCTGTCGGTCCGCGCCCAGAACTGCCTGCAGAACGCGGGGATCCGCCACGTGGGCGAACTGGTGCAGAAGACCGAGCAGGAAATGCTCAAGACCCGGAACTTCGGGCGCAAGTCGCTGAAGGAAATCAAGGACGTGCTGCAGGACCTGGGACTCTCCCTGGGGATGCGGCTCGAAGGCTTCGACCCGTTGAACCGGGTCTGACGCGGTGCGGCCCGGGGCGAGACCCGTGCAGGACGCGGGCGCCGAAGGGCGTTCGGAGGAGTTGAACGATGCGGCACAATAGGAAGCAGGTCAAGCTCGGCCGGACGGCGTCGCACCGCAAGGCCCTGTTCCGGAACCTCCTGTCCTCGCTGTTCGAGCACGGCAGCATCATCACGACCGAGGCGAAGGCCAAGGAAGTGAAGCGGCGCGCCGACATCCTGATCGGGTGGGCCCGGATCGGGGATCTGCACCACCGGCGCATGGCGGCGGGCGAGCTGTTCGGCGCGATGCCGTTGCAGATGCTGTTCGACACGTGGGGCAAGTCCTTCCCGAACCGCATTTCGGGGTTCACCCGTACGGTCAAGCTGTTCCAGCGCAAGGGCGATGCCGCGCTGATGTGCCTGGTCGAGATCATCGGGGCCCATCCCGGGACCGCGGTGGACGCGCCGAAGGCCGCTTCGAAGGCCGCTCCGGCTGTCGAAGAATGATCTTGACGAGCGGGGAGGAGAATCTATAATCCTCCCCGCGTTTCGTTGGCGGGCAACGCGCTGCGGCGCCTGCCAGCGACGTTCTTTGCGTTTCGGGGATCGTCTAACGGTAGGACTGCAGACTCTGGATCTGCCTGTCGGGGTTCGAATCCCTGTCCCCGAGCTATTTGACATCGGCCCGGCGCGCCCAGAGGCGTGCCGCTCCCGGGGGTGAGACCTCGGGGGTTTGTCGGCCAGCGGCCCTTTAGTCTATCGGTTAGGACACAAGACTCTCAATCTTGGGAGACGGGTTCGATTCCCGTAAGGGCCACCATCCACCCACATGTCCATCCTGGAAACGCGCGCCGGCTGCTGGGCATCGGTGCGTCCGGCAAGCGGGCGCGGCGCTAGGCCTGGCGAGTGAACCCGTATCCCTGCGGGCCAGGACGGTGCACGCCGCGCTCGGTGACGATCGCGGCGATCAGCGACCACGGCGTGACGTCGAAGGACGGGTTGATCACCTTCACGCCTTCGGCCGCCACGCGATGCCCCTGCAGATATAGCACCTCGTCGGCCGAGCGCTCCTCGATCGGGATGCAGGATCCATCGGGCAGCGTCAGGTCCAGCGTGCTCGACGGCGCGGCCACGTAGAACGGGATGCCGTGCCGCGCCGCCAGTACCGCGTGCGTGTACGTGCCGATCTTGTTCGCCGTGTCGCCGTTCGCGGTGATGCGATCCGCGCCGACCACGCAGCAGGTCACCAGCCCCTTGGCCATCAGGGCGCCCGCGGCGTTGTCCGTGATCAGCGTGACGTCGAACCCGTCGCGCACCAGCTCCCACGCGGTCAGCCGTGCGCCCTGCAGGTAGGGGCGGGTCTCGCACGCGATGACGCGGACGGACTTGCCGGCTTCCCGGGCGCCCCGGATCACGCCCAGCGCCGTGCCGTAGCCTCCCGTGGCCAGGGCGCCGGCGTTGCAGTGCGTCAGCACGGTCGCGCCGTTCGGGATCAGCGCGGCGCCGTGCCGGCCGATGGCGCGATTCATCGCGACGTCCTCGTCGTGGATGCCCCGGGCCTCGGTGTCGAACGCCGCGCGGATCGCGTTCGCGTCCGCGCCGGCGCCGGCCAAGGCGAGGAAGCGGCCCATCATGCGGGCGATCGCCCAGTGCAGGTTGACGGCCGTCGGACGCGAGGCGCCGATGATCCGCGCGGCATCCTCCACCGCGGTGGTGAACCCGGCGGCGTCGTCGGGAGCGCGACGCGCGGCCAGGGCGATCCCGTAGGCCGCGGTGATGCCGATCGCCGGGGCGCCCCGAACCACCATGTCGCGGATGCCGGCGGCCACGTCGGCGGCCGTGCGGCATCGCAGGTACTCCTCGCGACCCGGCAGCAGGCGCTGGTCCAGCAGGATGACGGCGTCCCCGTCATAGGCCACCGGGTGGACCGCATCGAGCGTCGTCGTCATCGGGTCTCCTTGTGCCTGCGGGCCCTTCGCGCCGGTGCGGGGCAGGCGGGTGCGGCGTCCGGGTCCAGTGCCCGGACCACCTCGGCCAAATCCGCCGGGAGGTCGGAAAACGTCACGCTGCCGTCCGGGTCGATGAACACCGAAACCGTGGCCGGCGGGATCAGCCCGTCGGCGCCGTCCGGTGCGCTCGGCTCAGTCGAAGCGCGTGATCTTCTTCGTGAGGAGCTTGAGCTCCTCCGGGGAGTAGGGGATCTTCCCCTCGAAGTAGTCCCTGTCGTAGCCATATACATCCGAAAAGAACATGACGCGGCCCTTGTCGTCGAGGCCGACCGAATTGTACTCGACGAAGATCGGCACCGGCGTCTTCAACGTGATTTCGCGAAGCTCCTCCTTCGCCAGGATCGCGCGACCGTTTTCCGGCGTGATGCCCGCGGCCTTCTCCAGCAGGAGGTCCATGATATCGAACGGCTTCTGCAGCCGGATGCACCCGTGGCTGAAGGCGCGGATCTCGCGGCTGAAGAACGCCTTCATGTTGGTGTCGTGCATGTAGATGCCGTAGGGGTTCGGGAAGACGAACTTCACCCGCCCCAGCGCGTTCGCGTCGCCCGAATCCTGGTAGATTTCCTCGCGACCGTCGGCCAGCGTCTTCACGACGAAGTTGTGCTTTTCGTAGTAGTCCGGGTCCTTCAGCAGCTCGTAGTCGGTTTCCAGCTTCTGGATGCGCTTGGGCACGTACCAGCGGGGGTTCAGGATCACGCGCTCGATCTTCGCCTCGAACAGCTTGGTGCGGTTGATCCGGCCCTCCAGGCGGGCGCCGGGATCGGTGTCCCAGTTGTTGTTGCCGCACACGATGCGGTGCTTCGTCAGTTGCTTGCCGTCTTCCCAGACCGACATCGCGAACTCGGGCAGGTTGACGCGGACGTACAGAGGTTCCTCGGGCCGCACCAGGCTTTCACGCCAGCGCTGGAGCCCCAACTCGATCTGCCGGACGCGCTGTTCCACGGGGACGTTCAGGGACCTGGCGTGGCGCTCCTCGACGATCCCCTCCGGTTCGAAGCCGTGGGTCGATTCGTAGTCCTCGAACGCCGCCTCCAGGCCGGCGTCGAACACGTTGTCGAGGGGGCCGCCGTAGTAGCCTTCCTGGGCCAGGCGCTGCTTCAAGGCTTCCACGATCGGCCCGCGGGAACCGCGGCGTACCTTCATCGACCCGGTGACCGGGACCGTCCTGAAGGGACCTGCCGCGGCCAGCTTCCGGTACTGCGCAAGGCGGGCCTGCAGCACGGCGTAGTCGGGGTGCTTCGGGGGCAGGGCGGCCAGGCCGGCGACCGGGTCCTTCGCGAACGCCTCGAACGCTACCAGCATCGCGTCGCCTCGCGTCGCGATGGCGGTCGCCTCGTCCTTGTCCGCGCGGAACGGCTCCGCCACCACCCGGAACTTCATGTCCAGCGCCCATCGGAAGAAGGCGGCCTGGGCCTGGACCTCGATCCGGTTGCGTGCCCGGCCGACGGCGGCTTCGGCCTCCAGGGCGCGGGTGTGCGAGGCGATCGCCTCGGCGTATTCCTTTCGTCCCAGGCCCTTCAGGCGGCCCGCATCATCCAGGCCCTCGACCTCGACGTCGGTGGGCGCCGGTCGGGCCAGGACCAGGGGCTTCAAGGCGGCCCACGCAGGCGCGCGGTCCAGGTCGGCGCGCATCGGCGCGGCGGCATCGGCGGCGGCCTTCATCTCGGCAAGGGACTGTTCCAGCGCGGAGGGATCGTGGCGCGGCGCGGACAGGCCGTGGTCCGGGGCGGTGCGCAGGGCGTCCAGCAGCGCTTCCAGCGCCCGGGACGCGCCGTCGGCCGTCGTGAACAGCGGTTCGTTGCCGCGGGACTCCAGGGCCTTGGCGGTGAGGGCGGCGAAGGCGGTGTCGGCCGCGACGATCGATGCCAGGTCCGAGGCGAGGGCCGAACGGAGGGTCTGGCGGTCCGTCCACAGGCGGCGAGCGGCTTCCAGGGGACCCTTGGAGGCGGCCGCATCGTCCTGCGCTGGAGGGAGGTTCAGCGCGGGTGCGGGTGCCGGGGCCGCTGCGGGCTTCCCTCCCTTCGGCGGCACCGATTCGGCGGGCACCTCGCCTTCCGGCCCGACGGCTCGACCCAGGTAGGGTGACGGTTCCTTCGGCCCGCCGGTCTTGCATCCCAGCAGGGTCGCGACGATCACCGCGATCCATACGTGCGTCTTCACGGCCCCTCCCGGGCGCTTTCCGGGGGCAAAGGATAGTCGCGTCGTGGGGATGCGTCAACGCGATGCGCCACAAAGGCGCATCGCGTCCGTGCCCGAGCCCGTACCCGAGCCCGTGCCCGCCGTCCCCGTGCCCGATGCGGCCAGGGCGAGCGGGTACGGGTACGGGCTCGGGTACGGGTACGCGGGGATCGCGATGCGCCACATTTGGCCCTCCGACGTGGACCTCCGAAGCGTCCTTGGGGTATCATCCGGCCCATGCTGAAGATCAACCCACAGGTACGTCGAATCGTTGAACTGGCGATCGAGGAGGACCTCGGCACGGGCGACGTCACCACGGAGGCCTGCGTTCCCCCGGAGGCCCGGGTGGTCGGCGAGATCGTGGCGAAGTCGCCCGGCATCCTGGCCGGGATCCCCGTCGCGCTGATGGTGCTGGAGCGCGTCGACCCATCGATCGTCGCCACGCCGCTGGCTGCCGACGGCGCCGCTGTTTCGCCCGGTCAGGCCGTGATGCGCATCGAGGGCCCCGCCCGGACTGTCCTGGTCGCCGAGCGGACCGTCCTGAATTTCGTGATGCGCCTGTCGGGCGTGGCCACTCGCACCCGGGAGTTCGTGGATGCCCTGGAGGGCACCCGCACCGTCATCCTCGACACCCGCAAGACGACGCCCGGCATGCGCGCGCTGGAAAAGTACGCGGTCCGTGTCGGCGGGGGCCGCAACCATCGCACGAGCCTGTCGGGCGGCGTGCTGGTCAAGAACAACCACCTCGCCATGCGCGGCGACCTCAAGGAAACGGTCCGCCTCGCCCGCGCTGGCGCGCCGTCCCTGTGCAAGGTCGAGGTCGAGGTCCGGACGATGGAGGAGGCCAAGAGGGCCATCGAGGCCGGCGCCGAGGTCCTGCTGCTGGATCACATGACCATCGACGAGGTCGCCGCGGTCGTGGACTACTGCAACTGGAAGGTCGCGGTGGAGGTGTCCGGGAACATGACCCCCGAGTCCGCGCGTGCCGTCGCGGATGTCGGCGTGGATTTCGTTTCGGCCGGCGCTCTGACACATTCGGCGCCCTGGCTTGACTTCGCCATGTACCTCACGCCGGTGGAGCCCTCCCATGGAGGCGCTTGACCTCGGGAGGCTCTGCACCTGCCTTGCGGAGGCGGGCGCTCGGATTCCTCGAATCGTCGTCTTCGGTACCGTGGGAAGCACGCAGGACGAAGCAGCGAGCCTGGCGCTGGCAGGTGCGCCCGCCGGGACGCTCGTGGTCGCGGCGGCCCAGACTGCCGGCAGGGGACGCGTGGGACGGTCGTGGCACTCGCCCTCGGGGGGGATGTACGCGTCCCTTGTCCTGAGGCCCGCAGAGCCGCCGTCGCGATGGCCGGTGCTGGCCGTGATGGCGGGCACGGCGCTGGCCGAGGCGCTGTCCGGTGCCGGGATCATTGCCGTCACGGTGAAGTGGCCCAACGACGTACTGCTGGGTGGACGCAAGGTGGCGGGCCTGCTGGCCGAGTCGCACGCCGGCGAAGGCTTCGCCTTGCTGGGGCTGGGGCTGAACGTCCTGCTGGATCGCGACCTGCCGCCGGGCATCCGGGACATCGCGACCGACCTCGGCTCGCC
>Ga0118677_10005696_pt1 | contig 21629 bp, 18 predicted proteins | sample AliMusrvi5mmetaG_FD_86154 | JGI IMG/M metagenome (GOLD analysis project Ga0118677, IMG submission 86154)
TGGGAATCCAGGTTGTGGAAAGCATGCCAAAAGATGTGGGCCAAGCGCGGGCATTCCAAGAACCATTCGCACATACGAGCGCGGCTTCCTGGACAAAACTCACGACAGCATCTGGCAGAAGTGCCGATTGTGCATCCGGAAGCCGTGGAACAACCACGGCCAAATGGCGGCAAACCGGCGCAAGGTAGCAAGAGGCAACTGCAAATCCGAACCCTATTGCGCTACGGAAACTCACAATAGCATCTGGCCGAAGGAGCGACACTGCGTCGGGAAGTTGAGAAACTCCGACGGCCAAACAGAAATCAATGCGGCGCAAAGCTGTATGAGAGGTTGCAAATCCGAGTGCAGTTGCACGGACAAGAACCAAAACAGCAACTGGCAGATGTGCCAGAGAGGCGTCGGGATGGAAACGAAGTCGGTCAGCCGAACAGCATCAGATCGCGGCAAGTCAGCAAGAGGCGATGCACATCCGAGCGCAGTTGCACAGACAAGAACCAAAACAGCAACTGGCGGATGTGCCAAAGAGGCGTCGGGATGGAAACGAAGTCGGTCAGCCGAACAGCATCAGAACGCGGCAAGTCAGCAAAAGGCGATGCACATCCGAGCGCAGTTGCACGGACAAGAACCAAAACAGCAACTGGCGGATGTGCCAAAGAAGCGTCGGGAAGGCGATGAACTCGGTCAGCCGAAAAGCATCAGAGCGCGGCAAGGCAGCGCAAACGTGTTGCACATCCGAGCGCAGTTGCACGGACAAGAACCAAAAAAGCAACTGGCAGATGTGCCTAAGAGGCGTCAGGGTGGCAATGAACTCAGTCAACCGAAAAGCGTCAGAGCGCGGCAAGGCAGCAGGATGCAGGGTGAAAATGTACCAGAAAGCCAACAGGAGAAAAAGTCGTTGTTTTTGGGGTTTTACAGCGATACAAGTGCCCTGAACCGAATCCGGCGAAGCGCTACAAAACGGACTCTAACAAACAGCATTATCAGTTACTTAGGAAGCGGCGAGGAGAGGGTCGCGCACTGCATGTCTGAAATGGCTATTTATCCGCATAATATGCATGGTTTATCCAAGTGATCTTGGAGGGAGCCGGAGGATGAGTTGATGAGATGGTAAATACTTCAGCAACGCCTTGTGACTGTGGTGTTCGAGCACGGAGCACAATGGAGCCTCGTAGAAGCTATTCAGATACCAGTAGTTCGCAATTGCGCTGGCCCCTTTGCTGAGGAACTGGCCGCAGTCCACAAAGTAGACGAAGCCGCCCAGGCGCTTGAAGTGTGGAGCGATAGACTTGAGCAGGCCGGGCCTTTCAAGAAAAAAGATGACCATGTGCAGGTACTTCTCCGACGCCAGGCTAGCGCACACCCTTGCATAGCGGCGTGAGCTCTGCTGCCATCTCTCGTATTCAACCGCGAAACGTACATGACCGGTTGGCAGGACCAGCTCAACCACCGAGTCATAGTCTTTCGCCAAGCCAGCCGCGCCGACAAGGCTGTTGTCCGATCGCACCTGGAAATCCGTCATCCAATAATGTGCCGAAAATTGGCGCACAAGCCTCAGCATGATTCTGTTCAATTCCACGAAATGGAAGATGCTGGCTGGGTCCTTCTGCGCGTTTGTGTCGCAGAGCAGCCCGTCGCCACACCCACGGATATACGCCATCCCATCTTGCGTTGCCGCATAGGCAATCGCCCTTGTCCCTTCGTTCAGTTTGCGGCTAACCACCAGGCCGAGTTCGTGCAGCCGCGAGAGCAGACGGTAAACCACCTTGCCTTTTCCCGACCACGGCACACCGTGGAAGTTCGCAATGTGCCAGACCATTTCTGGCGTACACCATCCGTAGCAGTCCAGGATTCGAAGAACGTGGTATTCTCGCGCGGTCAGGCCGGTGGCGGTACTTGGCTTGTAGTTCCGCGGCGCTCGACCGGTGACAGCACTTGCAGAACTGCTCTGACCAGTGATCCGTTCGGTGCTCGTGACCAATGTCGAGTCGGATGCTGCGCGCGCGGATGTCACGAGAGTGTCGGGTGTCACGCCGAGCGAATCGCCGCCGGCAAGTACATCCAGGTTAGAGACTGGCAATTCGTTCACGGTCGTTCTCCAAAGTGTTGGTGCTCGACGGCACCTAAAGTAGCAGCAGGTGCTGCGGCCAGCGCTGTGCTAAGAACCAATGTCGTTGGGACAATGCGCGCGGATGGCATGAGGGTGCCGGGCGTGGCGGCGAGTGCATCACTGCGGGCAAGTACATCCGGGTTCGGGTGCGGCATCCTGCTCACGTCAGTTCTCCAAGGTGACGGTGTCTGCCAACGCTCAAAGTTGTCACAGAGGCCCTGGCCAGTGCGGCGCTCGTGACCGACACCTGGACGGCCGACTTGCGCACAGACAACGCGGGAGCATCGCGCGTGGCGGCGAACGCATTGCCGTCGGCAAGCACATCCGGATTCGGGTGTTGCAACCGGATCACGTCAGTTCTCCAAAGTGTTGCTGCTATACGGCGCCCGAAGTGGCTGCATATGCCAGGACAAGTCGTACGCGCCGCCGAGATGTCCGGCCATCCTGCCACGCAATCCGGCAGACTCCTTCGGCGGTTTGGACGGCGCCATCGGGCGGCATGAGCACGAGCGTCTCCTGCACGCCTTTGCTGGCCCTCGTGCGAACGACCTGCACGCCGTCTGTCTTCCAGTCGGATACGAACGTTATCCAACCGCACATGATGCTGCGCCCGACAACCAGGTGCGCATCGACCAGCGAGCGGGGAGTGTCAGCACAACGGCAGAGCAGCCGGTTTGCGCCGCGCAGAGTTTCACTCTCTTCGGTAAGCGCAGTGATGTGCTGCAGGTCGGTTGGCACGGCCGCGCGCGGGAAGCCGGCAACGTTGGAGCGGCCGATGCCGGGCAATGTCCAACATCTGAGACAATGCTGCCGCTGGTGCCGCTCAGGATGGCCGTCCAGCTGTAAAACACGGCGCCACGGGGGGCGAAATGTTCGTCGGCGTCTGCAGCGATCCACGTCCACCAGTGGGAACCGAGTTCGATGCAGCAGGCAATCATGGGGTCAGTTCGTGCCTTCAAACTGTGCGAGCCGGTCGGTGAGTTGGTGTATTGCAGCGCGCTGATTCCTGACCTTGTTCTCAAACGAGCACATGCGGCGCCGGTGGTCGTCCTCTTTGACGTATTCGACTCCGTTGACCTCGACAACTTGGTCACCCATGAATGTGTCGCCCTCGACTTCGACAACCGGAATGTTTGCCTCGACGGTAGGCGTCGCGTCACCTGCGTCGTCAGAGACTAACGACTGCGCGGATTTTCTACCGTCACTTAAGGCCTCTGCTGCTTCCTGGCGTTCTTCTTCCTCGTCGACTTCCTCACACAAGCGGTCGTATTTCTCCACCAGCTCATTGTGCTTGTTGATGGCGAATCGTGCGCTTTGGTACGCCTTGTCGCGCTGGTCAATCAGGACCGCGGCGGCTCGTTCAAAACACTCCTGCCGTACTTCCCACAGGTTCGTGTACCACCAGATGTAGCCGAGGGCCGCCAGCAAGCAGAGCACCGCAATCACGCTGCTCCACCAAACCCAGGTCGCGATCTTGTACTGCACCGCAGGGTCCTGCCAGGCGTACAGCAGGCCTCCGGAATCCGGATTGCACTGGTTGACGGCGCGCCGCGCTGTGTCCTCAACGGGCGGTCTTTGGTTGAGCCGTTGGCTGTATCCAGAAAGGTCGGTTAGTTGCGCAGGGTGCGCGCCCTGTTCGGTCTGTTGCAGATGCAGGCTACGACCTGGGTCACGGCGCGGAATCTGCTGAGTCTGTGCCGTCGCGACCACTGCCAATGCGACCAGCGCGACGGAGCATAGTGCTGACAGGCGCAACACCGTGAAGTGGGCCCGTGTGTGGCCCTGGATACCGTTGGGTATGTTGTACTGTGCATTGTTCATGCGGAGATAATGTCAGAGAACGAACTGGAGGGGAAGATCTACATTTGAATTATTTTCAAGAATATGATGTTCTTCGACGCTTCGCGCCCCTCTGATTCTGAGGTTGTGCAACTGTTATCCTCGCACAGGCCATGGCCCTCAGCGGCACCACACTCACCATTACCGGCGCTGGAACCGTCGTGGTGACGGCAAACCATGCCGGCAACGGCAACTACAAAGCAGCGTCGACAGCATCGCAGACCATCAAAGTGACGAAGGCTGTGTTGACCGTGACCGCGACCAAGGCCAGCATGGCCTATAACCAGCCGTTGCCCAAGCTTACCTATGCCGTGAGTGGAGTCGTGAACGGAGATGCGTCCTCGGTGGTGACCAGCATGGCCACAGAAACAACCACTGCCAAACAGGACTCGGCGGCCGGGAGTTACCCGATAATTTTGGCGCTGGGGACGCTGGCGGCGGCGAACCACAGCTTCTCGCTGGTGAACGGCACTGTCACGATCACTGCGCTGGGCACCACGGCCGCGCCGAGCTTCACTCCGGCGGCGGGGACGTACACCTCGGCGCTGACGGTGACGCTGTCCAGCACAACGAGCGGTGAGATGATCTACTACAACACGAATGGCTCGACCCCCGCGACGAATTCGACGACGTATGCCGCGCCGGGCATCGAGGTGACGCCCACGGAGACCATAAACGCAATGGCGGTGGCGCCCAGGTATTCACAGAGCGGTGTAGCGACAGCGGCGTTCGTGATTGTAACGGCGCCGGCCGTAACAACGCAGGCAGCTACCAACCTCTGTTCGAGCGGCGCCTCGTTAAACGGAACGGTGAACTCGGAGAACGCCACGACTCAATATTGGTTTGTGTATGAGAGGAGCAAGACCGCGCTCTCAAGCACCACCCCGACGGTGACCGGCCTGACCGGCGCGGCGACGAGCCCAGTCACGGCCGCGCTGGCAGGGCTAAAGACCAAGACGACGTACTACTTCCAGGTGGTGGCGCAGAACGCGGGGGGCAAGACGCCCGAATCGGTGCTGAGCTTTACGACGAAGTAGAGGTTTTGGGGGCGGTCAATAAGGTCCTCAGAATCCACCCCGGTAACCCCTTTGTTTCCAGGCGCTGCGACGTCCGAATTCAGTGGTCCACAATCTTTACATTTTGGACCATGATCGGGGATTCCCTACGCCTGATACCGTATGAGCCCCAAGAGCTACCGCACTTGCTCACCTCATGCTCTCGCTCGGATTGAAAGCGCAAAGTGCTGGACAACCGGCATCCAACGAGGTCCGTGGCTGGAGTAGAATGTCATCGACTTCTCAGGCCATTGTGGAAGCCGAGTCTACCCTCCTGACGTAAGGGGCTGCCCTCTCGTGATCCTTGTCGACGAAGCTCGCGCTGGTCTACTCCTCCAGCTTGCCCACGCCCGGTTCGACCCCTACCTTTCGGAAGCCGAGATAGAAGTGCTGCGCGACTCTGCCAGTTCTCTCGACCCCGAGGAATCCGAAACCAGTGCTCCGCGTCCTGAGATTCGGCCGGAGTTCGTGCGCTGGCTGGCCACAGAACCGGAGGCTGCGCTTCATATCGATCCCAAGGGGCTCCGCCTCTATGGCTTTACGCTCCCGGAAAAGCTCGACCTCGGAAAGTGTCGACTTGGTTTCGGCATCTCCTTTTTTCGATGTACTTTGCATGGCGGTGTAAATCTCCAGTTCGCAGAGATTGGGGTGCTTTCCATCGTGGACTGCACAGTGGAGGGAAGCATCCTTGCTGACGGGATCGATATTCGGGGGGCACTGCTTCTTCGGAACAGCATTTTCTCCGGCGAGATTCGAGTAGTTGGGTCGAAGATTAAGGCAGATCTAAGCTGCACAGGTGCAAAGCTGCGCGTGTCGGACGGTCGCGCACTTTCTTTGGATTGCGCTGAGATCGGGGGAAGCGTCTTCCTGAGCGAGGGGTTCGAGTCTTCCGGTTTGATCTGCATGGTCAACGCGACAATTAAGGGCCAATTGGACTTCAAGGGTGCAAAGTTGCTTCGGCTTCCGATGGCACCCCCTTTCGCTGACCTTCCTGCCATTGCAGCAGATGATTCACGTGACGCGCTCACTGCAGATTGCGCAGAGATTCGTGGAAGTGTCTTGATGACCCAGGGCTTCGAGTCCTCCGGGGCAATTCACTTGGACAACACGACGATTGGAGGACAATTGTCTTTTTTTGATGCGGAAGTTGAAAGGGTCAATTGCACTGATCTTAAGCTCGCTGGAGACCTGATTTGGATGGGAATCCGGATATCAGAGAGGACGGTGCTCGATCTCACTGGCGCACGGATTAAGAACCTGCGCGACGATTGGGAGAGCTGGCCGCCGCAAGACAATCTACTTCTCTCTGGATTGGTCTATGAGGAACTGAGCCTTCATGAGCCGTCGAGCTAGGAACAAATCGAGCACGGCATTTTAGGGATTGCCCTTCAGGAGGACGCTGCAGAGCGCATCGAGTGGTTGACGCTCCAGTCACCTGACCGGCGCATCGAGCCCCAGCCATGGATCGAACTCTCGAAACACCTGGAGTCAAAAGGGAATCACAAAGACGCAAAGCACGTTCTCTTCAAATTCCGTTGCATGCAGGCTCATGAACAGAGAAGATGGCTCTTGCAGCGCAGGTGGGCAATTGCTTTCGCTTGGCTCGAAGAAGTGCCACTCCGCATCCTCTACTCCATCACGTTTGCGCTGCTCCTCGGCTGGCTCATCTTCGGCCATGCGGCAACCAAAGGAGCTTTGGCTCCAACCGATCCCAACGCGTATGATGCATTCACATCTGGCAAGCCCATGCCTGCCGCATACCCGGCGCTGAATCCCTTCGTCTACACGCTGGAAAACGCTTTGCCCTTGGTGAAACTTGGCCAGGACGAGAGGTGGGCGCCCGACCAGCGTCACACTTCGACTGGGTTGCTTACGAACTATTGGTTTATGATGTGGTTCCGCTGGCTACTCGTTCTCTCTGGTTGGATCCAGGCAACGGTTCTGGCCGCGGCGCTCTCCGGCCGGTTCAAGCAGTAGGTCCGCGGGACGATGAACTTTCAGCACAATGCGTAAGGCTTTGCTGGATGCATATGGGGTTGTTGCATGTGCGCAGGTCGGCATGATCAGGAGTGATCAGTACAAAGGACCCAGTCATGAACATATGGCGGATGAAGTTGAGAGCGGGGAATCACGGAGACGATATGTGGCCTTTATGCCGCGACCGCGGCGTAGTCGCCATCACGTATTCGCCAGTCACCAACACAGACCTCACCGATCTCGCCAAAGAAGATGTGGATCCGAAAGTCACGACGGCAGCCCGAAGCAGTATTTATAGATTTGCGTGGGAGATCATGGGTGGCGATGTCATTTTGGTCGGGGACTCTGTCTCCAAGTCAATGGTCGCGAGAGGATATGTGAAATCTGCACCGGGCAAGCGTGCGTATCGCTACAACGCTCGGAGCCCTATGACTGAACCCAGCAACCCTGCTATTCCGTGGAGGCATGAAGTTCCGGTCGTCTGGGACCATGATTTTGTTCCATTCCGATACCGGGACGGGGCACCGAGAATCACCGTCATGCATTTTGATCCGGCATGGGCCAAGAAGACGGATGAGCTTCGGGAGAGCACTGCAGGCATGACCCCTGAAGCAGAGGACGAAGAGAGTGACCCGTTGGACGAAGAAGCCTATTCACGAGAAACTCAAGCCTCACATCGGAACATAGTGAAATTGCATGCGGCGCTCTCAAACCGCTTTCGCCGTTGGCTCCGAATAAGCTTCGGGGTGCGAGCAACGCAGGAACGGAATAGGGTTGACCTCACTTTCAGTCACAAAGGGGGCAAGCACCTCGCCGAGTTGAAGATTTGCTACGGTGCGAATACCCGACACGCTATCCGAGAGGCGTTGGGCCAGCTTTTTGAATACAACCTTTATCCACCTCGTTCGGCGGCTCAGTCGTGGTGGTTGGTCCTGGACCAGAAGCCGGCTGTTACCGATGTTCGCTACATCGGTCTGCTGAGGGAGAAGTACCACCTCCCGTTGAGCTTGGCATGGCCGAACGAGGAGAACTTCGAGGTCTATCCCCGATTCCCCGCTTCATAGATCGAGCCCCCGGCGCTCTTGGAGTCCCCAGCGCTTGTCTACTTTGGCAGCGGCATGGCTCGGTACCTCTCCCACTTTGGAGCTTCCCTGTCTCTGAATTGAGAGGGGTGACTACCGGAGAGACTTCGAACGGTCACATTTGCTCGGCGAATCCCTTTTCAAACAGACTTACTCTTTTTGGGGGTCTTTCCGCAATGGGAGCTTATGCCGTCCCATCTCCTGAATCAGACCGGCAATCTTGACGACCGTGTCCACACTGATCGTGGGCATTTTGCCTCTCTCTCCGAGGTAACCGGAAAGGTATTCCGCAGAGGGTGTCTCGATTCCGAGCCTCGTACATACGAGGTATGAAATGGACTCCGCCTCACACTCAACCACCTGCTTGCTCAAGCCGCGCCGGTCTGGCCAATGCTCTGGGTTCGGAGTGCCAAGGTGCCCGCAGTACAGATGTCCGAGCTCATGAACCAGGGTCGCGTATTTCTCTTCGCTCGTTTGGCGGGAATTGAGTAACAACTCATAGCGCACCGGAATGGTTACATGCCTCTCCTTCGACTTGGGGCCTTCTGACAAGTGAAAAACATCCGAGGTGTTCGCCGTCTGGATTTGGCCGGCATGTTGGGAGCCGAATTCGTGCTGGTGGACTCGAACACCGTCGCGCTTCGCGTTCTCGATTGTTTTGTCGAGCTCGCCGTTCTCCTTTCCTTTGAATATCGCGAATGGATTGGTGACAGATTGAGGGAGTTCCTGAGCATCGGGCAGCGGACTTGTATCGCTCACATCGAAGACAAAGAGAACCGGCCCCTTGGGCTGCAAGATCGTAATTGGTCTCGCCCCTGGTTGGATCTTCCGCTTGTAATCCTTCAACCAGCGGTGGGGAGTGGCGACGTAGATCGCGCCTGGCATCTGAGTATGAATGAGCATCGCGTTGAATGGCGAGTACAACCGAAATCGAGCGATGAACCTGAGCAGATCAGCGTACTCAACTCGCGTTGAGAAGTATCCAGCTATTCTGAACAGTTCGTCCAACGCTCGTAGTGATTCAATTTCATCGAAGCTCGGAGACTGGTCCTCAGTGTCCTGTATCCTTGATCTGATTAATCCGCTGTATCGACCGGCTTTCATGCTCGGTTCGGCTCGTTGAAAAGCCTTCTCAACCACTTGTTTAAGATCCTGCTCGGTCACGCCGTACCGGCCCAAGCAACCAATGGCATTCCATACTTCACTCTTCATTCTGGCCATTGCGGCGGGAATGCGCGTTTCCAATCCAGCCACCGAATCCTTGCAGGTTTTCTCATCAAGAAGCCGACCTAGAAGGATCAGCTCCAATGGGGTCGGATACTGCAAGTAATCCTCCATACCACATTCCAGCGCAATCGAATCATGGCAGCACACTTTCCTTCCGCAGGAAATCTCGCCGTCTTCGCACCGGATATCTGCCCAATCCGAATCCTGTTCTTTGATGACTTCCTCAAGACAACCAAGCGGGATCTGTACGTTTCCTTCGTGGACAGCATTGATCGGATACTGAGCATAGATCCCCCCGGCGGAAAAGCCCCCAATTAGACCGTTGATTGCCAAATAGACATTCCACTGCTCGCCGACCGGGAGAGTTTTGCTTCTAGCCAGCTTGCAGAACTTCCACAAATCGTCGTAGCGAATCATGAATTCAACGTTCACGTCTCACCTCAGCATGAGGGATTGATCTGGCAAGAGGTCGCAATATCGTGTTGATGCCAGGATTGAGCAGATCGCAATGGTTAGGTTCCGCTTATGCGGTTGGTCTCTGGAACCTGAGCGTTTTTGCGTGCATTGCACCCTCGATGCGCAAGTTGACCATTCTCTGGAACCGTCTTGCCATTCTTGCTGTACGGCAAAACGTGGTCAACTGTGCTGTCTTCAAATGAGTGAATTTCGTTCTTGCAAAGCTGGCACATGTGAGACGCATTCCAAAGCTGTTTGCGGAATTCATAGTCGAAGAACCTTGGCTCAACAAGGGCGCCATTGATTATTGGATCGACGAGTGCTCTGAACTTCTCAAACCGTATCTTTGTTTGGGCAGTGCTCCCAGTGCGTTTTGAGATCGCGTCCTGCATTTCGCGATCCGTCAACATGGTGAACAAAAACAATTCTCGAATTTGTTCTGCGGCCTGCTGAACCTTTGCTGACGGTCGATTCATCAGAGCCGAAGCTTGAATATCCAGTGCGGTTACTGAGAACTTTGTGTCCCACGCGCCGTTGTTTGTACGCGAGGTGCTCGCCTCGTAGAGTCGTGCTGAATTTGCGCCGAATACAGCGTAGATATTCTGCATGGTCTGCCTGAACAGGGCTACATGAGCCTTGAGAGCCGCATCTTCCTTCGGAGCGTATTGGCCCATGTACTCGTTTAGAAACGCTTTCAGCTTGCCGCTGTATTGAGGCAGCCTATTCGCAAAGGCAAAGAAGCGAAGAATCATCTCGCGTTCTTTGTACCGTCCCTCGGGTTTTTCGCCTCCTTTCACCTTGCGCCAATTGGAATCTCTTTCAAGCTCTACGAGCAGGTTGTTGAAGGGGCCTCTGAAGACACAGTTTCGAATCTCCTGCTCATTAAGCGGCATTGATCCTCGGTTGAGCCGTTCAAATATCTCGTATCGCAAATCCAAATTGCCGCCCGCGTCAATCTCTATACTCCGGATTGGTTCACGCAAGATCTTCTCTTGTTGCTCAACGGTCAGCTGTTTGAAATACTTCCCGTTCAAGCTGCTCATGCGTTGGAGCTTGCAAAGAGGAAACTCATTGCGGACGAACTTCACCAGCGTCTTCAGGCGCTGTTGGCCGTCAATCACCTCCAGGCGTCCTCCAGGCACATTTCCAAAGTAGATGGGCGGAATCGGAATCTTGAGCAATAGAGATTCAATCAACCGTGAGGGCAACTCAGGACGAGTTGCCCAGACATACTCCCTCTGGAACTGGGGCTGGAGGTCCAGCTGTCCCCTATCCAGCATTCCGGTGAGGGCCGTTATCGGCCAGTCGCAGGTTCTGGCTGTCACAGGGTGATCGTCCGGCTTGACCGCTTCATCTTCGTCGTCATTCTCAGGTTCAAGCTGATCCTCAGAAGGAGGCGCGCCAATCTCGGCATAAGCTGTGACATTCCCAACTGTCTCTTGATCTAGTTGCGGCTCAGACATATCAACATGCTCTTCTTCGGTTGAGGGGGTCGGCTCTTCTGTCGCGGTGTTGCTCTCTACCGTCTGCGAGCTGGCAGGGGCCGTGACTGTTTCGCTCTGTTCGTGATCCTGAGCTGCTTGAGCGAATCGGACATAGTCATCGATGCCTGGTTGGTCGAACTGCGGTACGGTGGTCAGTCCGTACTTCGCAAGCGTGGCCTGAATCTCGGCGACGATGGCGTCTCCGCGCCGCTTCGCTCCGAACCACTTCAAGATGGCACGAATCTTGAAGCGACGAGAGGCCTCCCCGGACTTGAGCTTTTGAGCCATGTCGATTACTTGGTACGGAGTCTTCTGCATCTCTGTCGTTCCTCACTCTCTTGTTCTTTCATTTGGTGCAGCTCCCGGGACCGCGGGGACCGTGACGCTATTGGGCTCAAAGGGGAGTGCGCCCATTGCAATTAGTTGTCGATTGGCTGGGTCGTCGATTACCTGTACCCGCTTGCCAGCGTTCAAGAATTCAAGGCATAGGGCTGCTGTCTTGCCGCCAGGCGCGGCGTGGGATACAAAAATGCGGTCGGCGAGGGCTCCGACGAAACGGTTCCGGGATTCGGCTAGGGCAGCGGTGATGCGCTTTTCCTTTGGCGGGAACGGGGAGAGGATCAAGAGGCGGCCGGCGTTGAAGGCGGGAACCAATTCCGGCTTCAAGTGCATACCAACGATGGCGCGGGCGGGAACCCAGATGACGGGCTGGCGGCCACGGAGCAGAATGCCCAGGCACTCCCACTCCATCACGGAGTGGAAACCACCGATGAGAACCTGGCCCTCGTCGCGCATCCGAGTGATGGCATCGAAGGTCTTGAGGACGATGGAGCCGGGGCATTGCGAGGAGCAGAAGAAGCCGGTCTTGGTCTGGTCGAGCAGTTGCAGCGGACCGTTAGACCAGAACTCAGCGGGCGCGTCGCTGCCAAGTCCTGCAAGCAAAGTCTGCGGGTAAGCTGGGCTTCCCTGTCGAATCGTCGCGACTTGCTCGCTGAGGATCATGCCTACTCCTCATCTTCATTTTCATCTACGCCCAGGCGGTACTTGATGTCGTAGTTCATGATGAAGTCGAGTTCCTCCTCGGTGAGACCATAGTGTTCGGCGAGGACAGCATCGATCTCGTCCAATATGGCCTTCGATTGCTTGGGGTAGAACTCTTGATAGGTTATTTGACCCGCCTTGGTTCGAATCTGTTTCTCGGCGGAGTTCTTGAACAAATCTCGTTGAAGCTTCTTTCCAAGACTGGCCAACGACGATGATGTGGTCAAAGACAGATCATCTTTGAATGGCATTCTGTAGACATCCCCATATCCACAATGGAAGCCGTCGGAATGACTTCTCCAAAACCAGTAAAAAAGGCTGCTGTTCAGTAGTGGAACGATATAGGCTCGTTGCTTAGGGTCAAAGCAAAATGGCTTGTAGTCGTCCGATCTGCTCGATTCACCGTTTGCATCTATGAAGACAGGCGCCTTATCTAACGCCTTAACAAAGTAGCGAACAATTCGGTGAACATATATCGGCGCAGCATCCTCTCTCACAAACCATTGAAGTGAGCGGGAGCCAAGTTTCCCGAGGATTGATCTTTCCAAAGGGCTAACAATCTTCGGGATGACGTCGGCACTCTCCCCGGCCACTTTGACAAATCTGCTCGTATCTAACAATGCACCCCGCTCGGCACTTGTCCACCGCCGATATCCTCCGCTCATCCGCTCAGTGACAGAACTGCCGTTTTGCTGCAAAACAATGGAAAGGCGTTGCGCGACGCCTTCGAATAGAGCACTGGGTCGCATATCAAAGCTCGGAGTCCAGATTGTTCCCGTACTCAAGCGGTGGCGTAGCGGCTTCATCCTATCGGTGCAAACAATGCTCAACGGAACAATCAAACCCTCACGTGCGTTCGGCCCTGCGACCTGCTTGCATCGTTCCAGCACGAAGGCGTATAGGTTTCCACAATCGAGGGTTGAAACGACTTTGACGGTGTATTCTGATCGGACCTTCGCGTACTCGACATACGGGGGATTCCCAATGATTACGTCGAATCCGCCGGAGGCGGTTATGCGGTGGAAGTCGCAGAACCAGTGAAATGGTTTGTGCGATTCCTTCCATTTCTTGAAACCGGATTTCTTGATTCCATACTCGTCAGACAAGTGCTCGTTGAGTTCTTCTTCAAGCTCTGAGAACCGGCGACGCAGTTCCAACTTGTCCTCGGCTGTTACCCTGCGCATCCACCCAAGCCAGAGAATCCGTCCCGCTGGCGGTCTTCAAATAGACCAAGGCGCCCTGGGTCGAGGGCTCTGCGTGCTCGTGGTGTTTGGCAGAGTAGACGACGTTCGGCATATCCTCGATGGTCTTCTTGAGGCTGGGATTGGTGGCTATGGCGTCTTGCCAGATTTGATAGGCGAACGAGACGAGGTCCACCTCGGAGTCCTCTTCTCCATCCAGAAGACCGGCCTTCTCGTGATACAGGTCAGTGACAGCCTTGTTGTGCCGGTCATCGTCAAAGAAGGATTCATCGGTGCCGACGACTTCTGAGTTGGCGTGAAGCCGCGCCCGCACTTTGGCGCGAAGTTTGATGATCGTTTCAATTCCGTCCGCCGGCAGGAAGCTGTAGCAGAGGATCCTGTCGGATTTCTGCCCGATGCGATCCACACGGCCGGCGCGCTGAATGAGCCGGATGATCGTCCACGGAAGGTCAAAGTTGACGATGATGAATCCGTCCTGGAGGTTCTGGCCTTCGCTCAAGACATCGGTGGCAACGAGGACACGCAGCTCCTGGTCTGGCGCAATAGTCTTCTTGTTGCTTTGTGGGCTGAACCGGTAGGCGAGGTCGGTGACGTTTTCAGAATCTCCGGTGGCGGGCGCAACCCGTTTGACGCCGGCAAGAGCAAGCTGCTCACCCAGGTACAAGACCGTGTCGCTGAACTGGCTGAAGATCAGGACCTTCTCCGTCTTGTGCTTCTGGGTCACCAACTTGATAAGAGCCTGAAGTTTTGAATCCCGTTGGGGATTCCAAACGGCGCAGCGGCTGAAGATCTGAATGAGAGCCTTGGCATCTGTCAGGAGATCGCTGCGGAGTTGCGGCTTGAAGAACCCTGGGCGAATCCATTGAAACCGGTTTCGGTAGCTGTTCTGGTACTGCGCGTAGACTTCGGCAGCACGGGCGCGGAAGTCGCTGACCGTTCGCAGGTGGCCCTGGGTGTGGCTGATCTCATCAAACATCTCCGGTACGGACGTGTCATCGTCGGACGTGGAGGTGTCCAAAAGTCCGGAGTCCTGTGTGCCGATGGGGAGGTCAAGGCCGTTCTCGATGGCATGAAGAAAGATGAAGTTGCGGAGAATGTGCCGCTCAACTGAGAGCAGGAAACTATGACCACTGCTCTCAAGACGCTTGAAGAGATTGCTCCGGCAGAATCCCATCAGCCGAGTCCCGGCGGCAGATAGGTTCGCCATGATTGCCTCGTCGGCGGGAGATGCGGTGATTGGTGGCCTCTCCAGCAGCGAATTGCCCAGCCCATAGCGTGGAAGGCTCAGGTGATTGACGATGTCAACGACGGGTGAAGAATATAGCTTTGCGTATTCATCACTCGGGTCGTTCTCATTGACAACAAAGGGGAGCTTCTTGGGAAGCCGATCGGGGAAATACGAACGAGTTCCGTCTTTGAACTCAAGATATTTGCGTCCATTCGCGTCGTCCGTCTTTGCATAGTTCGCTTTGATAAAACCGCGGGTGCGGCGAACCATGTAGAGGCGCATCAAGTCGCGCCAGTCATCGGGGTATTGGCTCTTTTCAAAAGCGGCCAGTGTGTTGGCGCCGCATTGGAATTTCCCTCTGAACTGTGCACGGTCAACTTCCTGGAATAGACGCTCCGGACCAACTCCAAGCTCCTTGTCGGGCGGCACAAAAAGTCGCAACTGGTTTGCGAGATCGAGATAATCCTTGTTGTACGGAGTTGCCGAGAGCAGCACGCACTTGCTGTCATTCTGTTGGATGTAGTCCCAAATTGCCTTATAGATCTTCCCTTCACGGTTCCTAAGGTTATGGCTCTCATCCAAAATGATCAGCCGATAGCGTCGGAGATCGTAAAGCTGCTTCAGGACCTTGGAATACGACAGGACCTTGAATGAGGGGAGTCGGTAGTCATAGCAGTAGCCCTCCCACATCTTGACGAGGTTCAAGGGACAGAGGATAAGCGTTTCGAGCAGCAACTCATCTGCCAGAACTCTCGCGAGAGCTGTTGCCATTAAAGTCTTGCCAAGGCCGACGACATCAGCGAGCAGTACACCGCCGCGTTTTTGTACATGGTGCGCGGCAATCTGAACGGCCTTTTCTTGGAACTCAAAAAGCTGGTCACCGAAGTCCTTTGGGATCCCGTAGCGCACGATTCCTTCCCGCGCCTCCTGGGAGAGGTGATAGGCCATCTTGACGTAGATGTGGTGGGGCGGAATCGGTTCTGGCCGCGCCCAACTCTGGTCAATGATGTCCGCAATCTCTTGCGATATGTCGAGACACCAGCGGTCTTGCCACCGGTCGTTGAACCATCTCGCAAGCTTCTCGCAAGCATCGTGATCCGTGATGTCCACATTCAACTCGCCCTGTTTCGACAAACCCGCAAAGGTCAGATTGCTGCTTCCCAAGAAGCCGTTGACTGGACTCACTGGGTCGTGGCGGAACAGTAGGTAGAGCTTTGCGTGAAGTGGGTGACGGAGGTGCAGTTTGACAATCACCTGTTTGGCGCGAATCTGCTTTGCAAGCCTCCTGAGCCCAATCTCGTCAGCGTCTGTGGGAGCACCGAGGGTGAGCTGGGTTCGGAACTGCTCCGCGAGCGCCTTTTTCAATCGGATAGCGGTTTGGTTGTCGAGTTCAGCGTCTTGCTTGATGATGCCGTACGCGCCGGCAATTTCCTGCTGGGGGAGCGTTTGCATGCCGACCAAAAGGCGGCAGCACTCGCCATCACCTCCCGCCCACTTTTCGATCTGCTCGTCGAGTTGTCTCCATCCCCTCAGGTTGAAGTACCCAACGCAGAAGTCTGACCTGTGGGAGACCGACAGCGCTTTTCTAAGCGCCGGCAGCAGCTGATGATCGATATTGTCGAATATCTGTGGCATGGGAACCAACGTCCAGATTCTGGTTTCAGTAGGACAGATGATTTTAGCTGACTTGAACGCCAATTCGTTCCTGATTCCCGGCCGGCAGGAGAGATGCAGCTTCCCTCGAACGCATGGTCCGTGTATGACTGGTATCGGCCTACACCCGCTCAAGTCCGTATTGCAGTTCTGCATGTTGCTTTGCATCAGCAGTCTTTTGGGCCGCCCGGCGTTTTTTGACAGCTTCGGCGAAGCAGATCGGCGATGTCAATGCCGAGCGCCGATGTGGCGCGTTCGAGCGTCTGAAAGGACGGAACAAGGAGGCCACGCTCAATCTTTGATATATGGGAGCGCACCGTGCCCATGGCATTGGCGAGTTGCCTTTGGCTAAGCCTACGTTCTTTCCGGAGATCCCGAACTGCAGCGCCGATGCGCTTGGAAAGAGGCTCGGTCGAAAGTGCAGCGCCGTGAGACGGAGATAAACCTGCCGGCAGGTCAACATGCAGCGTCTCCAGATGCTGGTGACAGCGGCGGCAGAGACCAGTCGTTGAGCGGAATTGTACGAGGCGGCAATGTGGGCAGCGCAGAACTTCACGGTTCGGGAATGGATTTGATTGCATTAGGAATCTCCGGCACAACGCGAGCTCGGCCGTACAACTGACTGCAAGGGCAGCGCGGCGGATGCGGGGGCTTGGCAAGTTGCAAGGCAGCAGCGCAAATGGCTGGGGGCGCATCAAGGCGCCGGTATGCCGTTCCTTTCGGGCGTCCCAGTCAACCCCCAGCACAGCGTAGGTCGGGCCCTCCGTTGAGGCCCAGGCCGGCTCCGAATCGATCAAAATGAGATTGCTACGAGAAAATGAACATCCGCAGATGCACAATTCGACGCGTAGGCCTGATTCCCTCGTATTTACTGGCCGAAGCTGTGGCAAACTATCGTTCTCGGCTGTGCCGGGAAAGGAGGTTTGATATGAGCTTTATAGATGATTCACTGGCCTTTGATGCGAGCGGCGAGGAGAGGGAAGGCTGCGCGCGGCGCGAAGGCAAAGCGACGGACAGCTTCGATTTTGGCGACGGCATCTCCATGACCTGCGCGGAGATGGCCGTCGAATTGAACGCAATGGCGCGAGGGGAGATTCCACCTTCTGGCCCACAGCCCCGCCTTGAACGTTGGACCGAAGAGGACGAGCGCATTGCGGAGGCTGAATCGCCCAGCCACCTCTCGAATGATCCCCCTTTTGACTTCCGCTTTCCTGAAGAGGTCGATCTCAATGGGCGCGGCATTTCCGAGACGATGTTCGACACCCTGCCCGAGATGGACATCGTCATCGAGAACGAGTGCATCATGTAGGTCATGCGCTGGCCGCTGAGGCGTGCGAGGATTTCAAGACAGAATGCACCCAAAAGTACAGCCGCCTGATCGTGGCTTCCCTTGGTCTTTTCTCTGGATGTCATTGGATGTTCTCGGAAGGGGTCCGCGGAGAGAAGGGGATTCCCAAGCCGAAAAGGCTGATCCTTGGGCTTTTCCTGCCGGTCTGTGCTTTCATCTCATCCCTTTGGGACCGCCCCGGCTGTGACCAGATTTGTGTCTGCTGCCTCGGCCTTCAGTTGGTCCAGATAGTCGGCCCACCGCTTCATCATGTCCCGACGCTCGGACAAAAACGCAGTGCGATTGTAGGCACGCCCATTCGGGTCGCGTACTGCGTGGGCAAGTTGGTGCTCGATGAAGTCGGGCCGGACCCCAAGAACTTCGTCAAGTATTGTGCGCGCCACTGCTCGGAAGCCGTGCCCGGTCATCACATCCTTGCCGATGTCCATGCGCCGCATTGCTGCAAGAATTGCATTATCGCTCATGGGCCGTGTGTTGCTCCTCGCGCTCGGAAAGACAAATCTCTCCCGCCCTGTAATGGGGTACAGCTCGCGCAGGATAGCCAACGCTTGCCGTGACAGCGGCACGATATGGTCGGTCTCGGTTTTGGTCACTCGGTAGCGCCACTCGGCTGCGTCCAGGTCGATTTGCGCCCATTCAGCCTTGCGTAGCTCACCAGGGCGCACAAATACCAAAGGCATAAGGCGCAAGGCACAGCGCACGGGAAGCGTCCCCTCGTAACCATCAAGCACTCGCAGAATAGCGGCAAGGCGATCCGGTTCCGTGGTTGCGGCAAAGTGTTCGTTCTTCGCCGGGGGCAAAGCGCCACGAAGAGCGCCCGATGGATCCATTGTGGTGCGTCCGGTGGCGACGGCATAGCGGAATACTTGCCCACAATAGACAAGAGCGCGGCGCTCTGTCTCCGAAACGCCCCGCTTCTCGATTTTCCGCAAGACACTGAGCAACTCGGGTGCTGCGATATCAGCGATTGGCTGTTGGCCAATCCACGGGAAAATGTCGCGCTCGAAGAGCCGAATCTTTCTTGCAGCGTGGGCCGGCGCCCAGTTTGGGGAGAACTTGGCGAACCATTCCCGCGCTACTTGCTCGAAGCTGTTTGCGGCTCGGGTGGCTTGGGCAGACTTTTCCGTTTTGCGGTTCTTACTGGGGTCGATACCCTCTGCCAGTAGCTTCCGCTCTGTGTCCCGGCAATCACGTGCGGCCTTCAGGGTCGTTTCTGGGTATACGCCAAGGGAAATCCTGTTTTCTTTCCCGTTGAAGCGGTATTTCAGCCGCCACCACTTGCCGCCAGAGGGTGAGAGCTCCAGATAAAGCCCACCGCTGTCGTAGAGTTTGATAGCTTTCGTTGTTGGCTTGGCGTTGCGGATTACAACATCGGTCAACGGCATGGGGGCAACTCCTTGCGACGAGAACTCGCTTGCCCCCAATGTTGCCCCTACTTGCCCCGGATGTCAATAGACAGCCGTGTACCTCAATGGATGGATAAAGTGGGTAAGTCCCTTATTTTTATATGCCTTATAGATCGCTTTGGATGCGTCTAGATGTGATCTTGGTAGCGCTACCGGGAATCGAACCCGGGTTTTAAGATTGAGAATCTCACGTCCTAACCCCTAGACGATAGCGCCTTTATAATCAATTACTTAAGCAAAAAACGAAGGTCAAACTAGTGCTAGTAAGTGTGCTAGTAAGCCTACTTTTCGCTCGGATCAGTACCAAATGCTTCCTTCCCCTCTACGCCAGAGATACGGATTAAAGTCTTGAGACAAGTTGAATTTCATCAGTCACTTGGAAAAGATCTTGGCAGCAGGGTTAATTCCTGATGGCACAAGATCAGTATCGCTGAATCACGTGAAAATGGCAATTCCTTGCCAGATTTGAAGTCTCGGGGGAGGAGGCAACATTTTAATCCTTAGAGAAGAAATCAGTTAAGAATAGGCCCGTCGAAAATGGAGCTCTGTCTAAAATCCGGAACCCGAGATGGTGGTTCTAATTCTGACCCGAGGCGCGCTCGCCTAGCGCACCGCGGATCTTGCAACAAGAGAGCACCCGTTGCCTACATCGTCGCCTTTTGGTTGCAAGGCAACGTTCCTGTTCTAGCTACTAAGTCGTCTGGCCAAACTCATGTGCCTGCAGTATCAAACCGCAGTCGGTAGCGGCGGTTCAGTTCGACAACCTGTTTCCGCTTGCCAGCGAATTCAGCAGGAGGCCAAGCCCGACATCGCCAATAGATACTGATTTTCGACTTTTGTTGGCAGATCGAGGCTCTTCTCGACCGAAAAGATTGGTTTTCGTCCTGATGTCGCGTATAGTTGTTTTCGACCAGACGATGAGATTATGGGTCGCCTTCGACCGAAAGGAGGAATTTTCGACCGTGGATGCTGAGTATCACCCCCGTAACGATGATCACGCAAGAACCTTCCAGGAGAAGACGGTTCCAGCGGACACAAGGCTGGTGGGCTGGGCGGCCCTCGTCCAGACATTTGGAGTTCAGGCCCCTGTCCGCCGCCCGAGCACCGTATCCGAACAGCACGTCAAGGCGAGCCGCCGAGAGGAGAGGGGATGGAACGTCTTCGACAAGCGGTACTGGCCCGGCGAGTCCGTCGGCGACCAGCTTGGATTCGCACTGCGCCATGAAGACCTCGACATGCTGGTCCTGAAGCGGCTCTTCGAAGCTGTCCCGCCGGAAACCATCACCGCTTTTGTGCGCAGCGCTCTGACCGGCGCATCCAACCGGCGCGCTTGGTTCCTCTATGAATTCCTCACTGGTCGAACGCTCGACATCCCTAATGCGCCGGAGGCGAGTTTCACCGATCTTCTGGACGACCGCCTTTATTTCACCGCGGCGCCGCGGCTCTCCCGCCGTCACAAGGTACGCGATAACTTGCTCGGCACGCCGGCCTTCTGCCCGGTCATTCGCAGAACACAGGCGCTCATGGCCTACTGCGCGCGCGCGCTCGGAACCAAGGCGAACGAGGTCATTGAACGCACCGGCGCGAGCGTAGTCGTGCGCGCGGCTAGTTTCCTTTTGCTGGCGGACAGCCGCGCCAGCTTCGAGATCGAAGGTGAAAAGCCGCCGCGCAGCCGATTGGAGCGCTGGGGCCGCGCGGTGCTGCAGGCCGGAAAGAACCCACTGACCATTGATGAAATCCTGCGCCTCCATACCGTGCTGATCGAGGACACGCGCTTCACGCGGGCCGGGCTGCGAATGGATGGCGTTTTCCTGGGCGACCGCGATCATGAGGGTGATCCGCTCCCGGAATTCATCGGCGCGCGCTCTCAAGATCTGCAGCCCCTGATGCATGGCTTGATCGCCGCGAACGAGCGTATGGGCGAGGGAGAACTCGACTCCGTGCTGCAGGCTGCCGCGACGGCGTTCGGTTTCGTCTACATTCATCCGTTCCAGGACGGCAACGGGCGTCTCCATCGCTGCTTGATCCACCACGTCCTGGCAGAGAGAAAATTCACACCGCCCGGCATGGTATTCCCGGTCTCCCCGGTCATGCTCGACCGGATCGACGCCTATCGCGAGACGCTGCGCGCGCATTCGGGTACCTTGATGGACTTTATCGAATGGCGGCCAACGCCGGAGAGAAACGTCGAGGTCCTGAACGATACGGCCGACCTATACCGATATTTCGACTGTACCGAAGCTGCGGAGTTTCTCTACGCCTGCGTTGCGCGCGCCATCGATAAGGATCTGCCCCAGGAAATCGACTTCCTGCGCCGAAATGACGAGGCGATGCGCCGCATCATGAACATGGTAGAAATGCCGGACAGAATGGCGGAAAATCTCGTCAGGTTCATTCGCCTCAATGAAAGCAAGCTAGGCCGCAAGCGGCGCGAAGGCGAGTTTGAGAAGCTGACCGACGACGAAGTGGCTTCCATCGAAGCAATCGTCCGCGAGGCCTTCGACGAGTTCGAAAGCTAGCCCAA
>Ga0118677_10005698_pt1 | contig 21626 bp, 23 predicted proteins | sample AliMusrvi5mmetaG_FD_86154 | JGI IMG/M metagenome (GOLD analysis project Ga0118677, IMG submission 86154)
CACGACCCATCCGTCACTCTACGTATCCCAGGGTTCGTTGACCCTGAGTGGCAACATGATTTCGGTGGTCAACAATGGCACCGCATTGGTGGCGGGCGTCTATCGCCTGATCCAGGTGGGCAACGGCACCAGCGGAGTGATCACCGGGGTTCCCAGCATCGCTGCGGTTTCCGTCACCGGCAGCGGTGGCATAGCCGCTTACTCTACGGCGGTGGCATCCGTCAGTTCGGGCAATGTGATTCTCACGGTGACCACCAAACTGCCAGCCAGCTTTAGCAATTTGCCTCTCAGCCAGACCGTTCAGTCAACGGTTCCCAGCGTGGCCCTGAGTGGCACGGTGAAATCCGGTTCGACCTATCCGGCCAATGGCGAGACGGTCCATGTCACCATCAACGGAGTCACCCAGAACACGACCGTCAATAACACCTTGGGCTCGGGCCAGTTCTCGTTCAGTTACACCGCGATCCCAAGCAGTGCGGGAATCTATCCGATCACCTACACTTACGACGGCAACGGCGCCTTGACCAGCGCCACCGAGTCCTCCCACCACCGGACCGCCTCGTTCCGGACCGCTTCGACCGCCCCCCCCTCCGGCCGGGCGAGGACGGGAGCCGGCAGGAGGAAGAACGCGGTGAGAATCGCCGCTGTCGCCTTCGGCGCGCGGCCGAGCGTCACTCCTGGCCCCTTCCGAACGTCTCCCACTCCCAGTCGTTCCACCATTCCCGCTCGACCCCCTCGCAAAGGACGCCGTGCGAAGGGCAGATCGCGCACCCCTCGCCGCGAATCGCTCCGGGGTCGTAGGCCTGCGGGTAGGTCCTGGCGAGGCGCTCGCCGTCCTCCCTGGCCGCGGCCTCCGACCCGGTCATCGGCCGGGCCGGAAGCTCGCGGATCATCGCTCGGGCCAGGCGCTTCTCGCTCTCCGGAAGGAGGACCGAGTTCTCCGCGTCGATGTGCTGCCAGAGAGCCCGGGAGTACCGCGTCGCGAGGTCCGCGAGCGCCTCCTTCTCCAAGGGCGTCAGCGGCTCGGCCAGCAGCAGCGGCGACATCTCTCCCAGGGTGGCCTCCATCGACCGGTGCTGGTCGACGAGGGCCACCGCGGGCCCGCTCCTCGGCCTCAGCTCCGCGTGCTCCACGAGCGCCGGCAGCAGGATCTCCTCCTCGCGTCCGTGGTGGAAGCTGCCCGCGAAGTCGCGAAAGAACCGGAAGAAGGCCTCGCCGTCCAGCGGATCGGTGCGTCCGGTCACCCGCCTCTCCACCCACGTCCTGAAAGAGCCCAGGACCCGTTCGATCAGCTCGTGCTCCGCCCGCAATTCGTCGATCAATTTCACCCGGCGAGACTACCAGCTCTCGTCTTGTTTCGAGAACGAGTCTCCCTGCAAACGCAATCCCGAACGCCTCCGCGACGCCGGAAGGCAGCTGCGTTCCGATGAACCCCTGACCCCGATTGCGTTTCGGCGAAGCGCGGTTAGACGCGCACAGGCTGTTCCGGGCTTACTCGCCGCAGGGCGCGGTTCTGGAATGCCCAAAACGCCGTTCCTCGGCTGATAATCCCGGCCATGGATGGACTTGTGCTCGAAATTCCTGCCCGTCGAGTTTCCCGATGAGCTCCGGCGAAGACAGCCTCCTCTCCGGAGGGGCTCCTCCCTCCCCTTCCCCCAGGAGCAAGTCGCGCCTGCCTCTCGTCCTCTCGTGCCTCGGCGCCGCCGTCCTCATCGTCGTCTTCGTTTTCCTGCGAAGCAGCGGAGCGAAGGCCGCCAAGGAGAAGGCCGCCAAGCCGGACCGGTCGGTTCCGGTCGTCGGCCTCCCCACGAAGCTCGGAGACCTTCCCATCTACCAGAACGGCCTCGGTACCGTGACCGCCCTCCAGATCGTCACGGTCAAGAGCCGCGTCGACGGCGAGCTGATCAAGGTCGACTACCGCGAGGGCCAGGTCGTCCAGCAGGGAGACCTCCTCGCGCAGATCGACCCGCGGCCGTTCCAGGTCCAGCTCCTCCAGGCCGAGGGACAGCTCGCCAAGGACGAGGCGGGCCTGAAGAACGCGCAGGCCGACCTGGAACGGTACAAGGTCCTGATCGCCGAGGACTCGGTCCCCCGGCAGCAGCTCGACACGCAGGCGGCTCTCGTCACCCAGTTCGAGGCCTCGCTCAAGAGCGACCGGGCCCAGACGGAGGCTGCCAAGCTGAACCTCACGTACAGCCGCATCACGGCCCCGTTCACCGGGATCGTCGGCCTCCGCCTCGTCGACCCGGGGAACATGGTCCACGCATCCGACCCGAACGGGCTTCTCGTGATCGCGCAGCAGCAGCCGATCACCGTCGTCTTCACGATCCCTTCCGACGCGCTTCCGGCGGTCCTGAAGCAGACCCGCGCGGGCAAGAAGCTGACCGTCGAGGCCTGGGACCGCGTGATGGCCGTCAACGTCCGCGGCGTCTACAACGATCGCGCCGGGCAGAACCCCGATGCCAGCAAGTTCGGCTACCGCGGCAGCGCGTCGATCCAGATGCGGAGGTTGGGCGTCTCGGCGCCCATCCAGATCGGGGAGCCCAGGCCGACGAGGTCGTATCCGAAGAGGTCCAGTTCCTTGGCCTGCTTGACCGTGAAGAGGTCGCACTGCCCGGTCTCCTCGCGGACGCCGTCGCGGATCGCGCGGGCCACCTTGCGGGTGCTGTCGGTCTGGGAGTAGTAGACGAGGACGCTCTTCATGGTCGACTCCTTCTCTTCGTAGGGGGGGCCGTTATCTTCTCCAGTGTACCATCGGTTTTCTGAAAACTCCATGAAAAATTTGAAGTTTCTTTCATGAGTTGCTATACTCGAGCTATCAAGAACTACAGGAGGGTCGGCTCATGGAGAATCGGAACCACGGCATCGCGATCGAGGGCAAGGCCGGCCCGATCGTGGAGAACGCGCAGGTGATGCGCGTCATGAAGCTCGTCGAGGCCTGCTTCGAGTCCCACCGGCTGGGCCGGACGGTCGTCATCGAAGGGAGCGGGACATGATGAACCTGATCAAGCGGGGTGTCACGGTCTACAGTTTCAAGCAGCTCGTCGCGGAGGGCCAGCTCACCTGGGACCAGTGCATCGCGGCCATGGCCAACATGGGCGTGAACGGCATCGAGCTGCTCGGCCAGCTCTTCTTCCGCAACTGCCCCGACGTGAACCAGGAAGACCTCGCGCTGTGGAAGGAGATGATGTGGAAATACGGCACGAAGACCGTCGCCCACGACTTCTTCGTCGACCGCACGATGTTCCGGCACCGCGACCTCACCCTCCGGGAGTCCGTCGACATCGTGAAGCGCCACGTCCGGTTCGCGGCCGCGATTGACTGCCCGATCCTCCGCATCGGCGGCACCTTCGACCCACGGCTCTTCGCCGAGGCCGCCCCGATCTGCGAGGAATACGGCGTCAAACTCGGCGTCGAGATCCACAACGGCTCCTCGTCCTGGATCCTCCCCATTATCCAGGAGACGATCGAGATCATCCGGAAGAAGAACACGCCCTATCTCGGCATCATCCCCGACATGAGCATGTTCGTGAAGCACATCACCGAAGGCGTCTACTTCATGCGCGCCGCACGCGCCGCGAACGTCGACCCGGTCCTGATCGAAACCATGAAGACGGTCTACGAGCAGGAATCCAACGAGGCCTACCGGGCCCGCTGCGAGCGCATGCTCCTCGACCCGCGCCCGCCCGCCGAGGCCGCCTTCCTCCGCCAGTGCTGGCGCACGGAGTCCCACGATCCGAAGGTCCTGCTCGAGCACATGCCCTACATCCTCCATATCCACGGCAAGTTCTGGGAGATGGACGAGCACTGCGAGGAGACCAGCGTCGACTACCCGAACGTCCTGCCCGTGCTGGTCCAGGGCGGATACGCCGGCTACATCTCCTCCGAGTACGAGGGCGGCCCCGTGCCGGGCGACCCGTTCCTGCCGCTGCGCCGCTTCCAGACGATGCTCGACCGCTGCATCGGCACATACCCCGGCTTCCCGATGCCGACCCTGGCCGAGAAATCCACGGACACCCAGGCGCTCAGCAACCTCGGCTACCGGAATCTCGTCGGCGCGGACGGGAAGATCGCCGGGTTCGAGATCGAGTCGCGCTGCTTCTACTATCGCGGCGTGCCGCTGTGCCTCGTCGACGACTGCCGCGTCGCGGTGGACGGCTTCCTGTACGGACCCGACCGGATCTCCTTCGAAGTCGAAGGCCAGCGGTTCGCGTTCGCCGAGATGGCCACGATCCAAGCGTACTACTGGAACTACGGGCGCACGGTCAAGGTGCTCGTCGACCTGCCGGGCGGACTCGACGAGTCGAAGCCGCACGAGTTCGACTACTCGCACCAGATCCGGACTTATTACCTTCCGTTCCTGTGGACCGACCGCGCCAAGGTGACCATGGGCGTGCGGAAGTAGCGGACCGGTCTACCGAAGCGTCGAATCGCGGACGATCAGCTCCGTGTTGAGGATCAGTTGGCGCACGGGGGTCTCCGGCGTGCGGATCCGCTCGAGCAGCATGTCGCAGGCGAAGGCGCCGATCTCGTATCGGGGCTGGTTGACGGTCGTGATCGACGGATCGCACATCAGGGAGACGTCGATGTTGTCGAAGCCCACGACGGCGAGGTCCTGCGGGACGCGGATCCCCATGCGCTTCGCGGCCTTCTCCACGGCGGCCGCGTAGACGTCCGAGACCGCGAAGACGGCGTCGGGCGGCGGAGTGCCGCCCAGAAGACGCTCGGCGACTCCGAGCGCGAGATTGAAGTTCACGTCGGAGACGTGGGCGATCCCTTCGGGGCGGACCGGCAGGCCGAGTTCCTGGAGCCCTTCCTCGTAGCCCTGCTGGCGGTCGCGCGCGTACTTGAAGTTGAGACCGGAATTGAGGAGGGCGATCCGTCGGCATCCGATCGAGTGGAGGAAGTGCACGACCTCGCGGGCGGCGCGGACGTTGTCGACCGCGACGTAGGAGGAAGAGAGCGCCTCGTTGTATTCGCAGCACTGCACGAGCGGGAACTTGCCGACGAGTGTCGCGAAGACGTCGAGCCCGGTCATCGGGTCGAGCGTGACGGCGCCTTCGGCGACGCCGCTGCGCATGAGCTCGATGTATTCCTCGAGTCGTCGCGGATTGGACATGGACTGGCAGAGCATGACCTCGTAGCCGTTCTTGTAGGCCGTATTCTGGAAGCCGTGGACGATTTCGGCGTAGAAGGGGTTGGAGATCCGGGGCACGATCATCAGCAGGATGCGGGCCTCGACTTTCCGCGGCGCCCTCACCTTGAGGTCGGTGGTGTAGTCCAGCCGATCGGCGGCCTCGAGCACGCGGTTCCGGCGCTCGGCCGAGACCTGGCCCTTTCCGCTGAGGACGCGGGAGACCGTCGCGATGGAGACCTGGGCCTCATTGGCGACATCCTGGATGGTGACGGACTTCATGGTGCCTACCCCCTGCCGGGACTCGGTCGTCGCATGACGGGATGCGGTGAGGGAGTCGTTTCTTACATGAAAACATATGAAAGCGATTTTGTAAATAACTGTAAACCATTGACGCTTTTCTTTACAGCCGATATAATCGAGGGAGGTCATCCCGACGAATCGGCAATCGCCATTCCCACGAAAAGGAGAGATCTCATGAAGAACGGAAAGCTCCAGATCGGCTTCATCGGCTGCGGCGGCATCGCCAACCAGAAGCACCTCCCCTCGCTGGTCAAGTTCCCGGACCTGTGCGAACTGGTCGCCTTCTGCGACATCCTCCCCGAGCGCGCGAAGAAGGCCGCCGACAAGTACGGCGCCCCGCATGCGAAGACCTACACCGACTACACCGAGATGCTCAAGGACGAGAAGATCGACGTCGTCCACGTCCTGACCCCGAACGTCATGCATTCGCCCATGACCGTCGCGGCCCTCGAGGCCGGCAAGCACGTCCTGTGCGAGAAACCGATGGCCCATACCTACGCCGACGCCAAGAAGATGCTCGACGCCTCGAAGAAGTCCGGCAAGAAGCTCACGATCGGCTACCAGAACCGCTTCCGCGACGAAGTGATCGCGCTGCGCAAGGCCGTCGACAGCGGCTTCCTCGGAGACGTCTACTTCGCAAAGGCGCACGCGGTGCGCCGGCGCGCCGTCCCGACCTGGGGCGTGTTCCCGAACAAGGCCCTGCAGGGCGGCGGACCGCTGATCGACATCGGCACGCACGCGCTCGACCTGACCCTCTGGATGATGGGCAACTACAAGCCTGCCAGCGTCTCCGGCTCGGTGTTCTGGAAGATGGCCGACAAATTCGAGGCCAACGTGTTCGGTCCCTGGGACCCGAAGACCTTCGAGGTCGAGGACTCCGCGTTCGGCTTCATCAAGATGGAGAACGGCGCGACGATCTACCTGGAGGCCGCCTGGGCCCTGAACACGACCGACGCAAAGGAAGCCGCCACCACGCTGTGCGGCACCGAGGGCGGCGCCGAGATCAAGGGCGGCATGGGCGCTCCGTATCGCCTGGTGCTCAACACGACCAAGTACGGCAAGATGATCGACGAGGAGATCGCGGGCGCCGGCGGCGTCGCATACTTCGAAGGCCGCAGCGGCGACCCGGGAACGCTCGAGGCCGAGCAGTGGCTCAAGGCCGTGATCCACGACACGCAGCCCCTGGTCCTGCCGGAGCAGGCGATCGTCGTCACCCAGGTCCTCGAGGCCATCTACAAGTCCCACGAAATCCACGACATCGTTCGATTCTAGGCGACTTTCCGCACGAGGCGTTCCAGGAATTTTTCAGCGACAGGCCGGCCGGCCGGGGAGACCCGCCACGCCGGCCTGTTCCATGGGGCGGCCGTGGCGCCGCGAAGGAGACCGGCATGGACAAGGGCGGGATTCGCGGGTTCTCGCACGTCGCGTTCAACGTCGTCGACATGGAACGGTCGCTCGCCTTCTATTGCGGGGCGCTCGGACTGGAGAAGGCTTTCGAGATCCTCATCCCGGAGGATATCGCGACGCTCTTTCCGGGGAATCCGATCGTCGCGCTGGCGGGCAAGCCCGGCATCGCGTACCTGAAGATCGGGGAGGGGGCCTTCCTCGAGCTGTTCTACCCCAAGCCGGACACCGACCTCGCGACCGGCGGACCGAATTTCGAGCGGATCGGCTACGCCCACCTGAGTCTGCTCGTCGACGACATCCACGCGGCGGCGGATCGCCTCCGGTCGCTGGGCATCCCGTTGGACTCCGGTCCGACGCTGGGACCGGACCACACCTGGCAGTTCTGGATCAAGGACCCCGACGGCAATCGCATCGAACTGATGCAGTACACCGAGCGGTCGCTGCAGGTCGTGTACGCAGCGAAGTCCTAGGGCGAGGATCAGGCCGGCCTGATCCTCTCGAGGAACTCGAGCAGCTTCAGGGACATCCCGATGCGGAACAGGTCCTCGCCGTCGGCGAGGTCGAGCCCCGTGAGCTTCTCGATCCGGTCGATCCGGTAGAACAGCGTGTTCCGGTGGACGCCGAGCGCCTCGGCCGACCGGGTCGGATTGCGGGCCAGCCGCATGTAGACGCGAAGCGTCTCGACGAGGTCGGCGCCCTGTTCGTCGTCGTAGTCGAGCAGCGTGAAGATCCCGGGGTGGCACAGCGCCTGGAGCGGGACCTGGTGCTCGCAGAGTTCCGCCATGTGGAAGACCTTCAGGTCCTCGTAGCGGAAGAGGGACCGCGCGTTGCGGCCCCGGACCCCGAGGTCGACGGCCTTGAGCGCTTCGGCGTAGTGGCGCCGGGTCTCGAGGATCTCCGTGAAGGAGCCGCTCAACCCCGCGACCCACTTGTTGCCCGCGAGCAGCTCCGTCAGGGCGGTCTCGACCTCGCGGAGCGGGTCGCCGGGTGTCGAACGTCCCAGCAGCACGACATAGGACCCCTGGTAGGAGACGGTGAACGCGTCGGGGAAGAGGCGGCGAAGGCGGTCGCCGAGACTCTGGAACCGGACGTCCGCGACGAGGCGGCTGCGGGTGGCGACGGTCAGGAGGTGCAGGTGGCGGGGGAGGGTGACTCCCAGCGCGCCGAGTCGACGTCGGGCGGCCGCGGCGGTGTCGATCCGGTCGTCGAGCAGGTCGGAGAGGAAGCCGGCGTGGAGCATGCCGCGGTTCTCGCGGACGACGCCCGCCTTCTGCAGTTCCAGGGCGATCATCCGGGCGAAGCGTTCGAACAGGGCGCGCTCGTCCAGGGAGAAGTCCCTGCCGTCCGACCCGACCCGGAGAACGGCGACGGGGACGCCACGCAGAAGGACCTGCGAGGCCAGGCCGCCCTCGTCGGCGGCTCCGGTCGGTGCACCCGGCGTGGCAGGGGCCGGCGACTCGTCTCCCGTCGTCCAGGCGAGGGAGCGGCCTTCGACGTCCTCGACCGCGATGCGGCGGCCCGTCGCGCGCCCCGCTTCGTCGATGAGCGCCTGGAGGCCCTCGTCCGACAGGAGCGCGTCCGTCAGGCGGGCCAGGGCGCCTTCCACGGGTTCCTGCTCGAAAGTCGCACCGGTGGAGGATTCCACTACTGTACGTTCGTCCATGTCTGTCCTCCGGACTGATATCCGCTTGAATTGCTTGAATCAATGCATCTACGGGAGCATGATACGATCGTTCGCTGGAAAAGTCGAGAGCATGAATTGTACGATAGTCCAATGGATTTCGGGTGGGGGAGCGGTAGAATGGACCCGACAGAACAGGATGCGGAAGCCTGTGGAGGGTACGGATGATCCTCGGCATCGGAACCGATTTGCTGAGCCTCGACCGGATGCGCCGGGTCGTGGAGGATCCGGGCGTCGATTCGCCCTTCCTTCGCAGCACCTTCACCGCCCGCGAGCGCGAAGAGGCCTGCCGCCGTCCCGACCCCGTCCTGTACCTCGCGTCCCGGTTCGCGGGGAAGGAAGCCGTCTTCAAGGCCCTGGGGCTGGCCGGCGACCACGTCCGCCTCGATGAGATCGAGATCCTGAACGACGCGATCGGCCGACCCGCCGTCACCCTGCACGGAGAAATGAAGCGCCACGCCGGAGAGGCGACCGTCGACCTGTCCCTCTCCTCGGAAACGGAATACTGTCTGGCCTTCGCGGTCCTGTCGTCCGCGGAGAGCACGCAAGGAGGATGACCCGCATGGCCGCACCGATCATGGAGATGCTCTTCGAAAAGGCGCGGAAGGCGCCCAAGCGCGTGGTGTTCCCGGAATCGGGCGAGGACCGCGTGCTCCAGGCCGCCCGCAAGGCGCTCGACTTAGGGCTCGTCCGCCCGATCCTCCTCGGGGACCCGGACGCGATCGGCGCCCGCGCGAAGGAGCTGGGCCTGTCCCTCGACGGCATCGTCGTCCTGCGCCACCCGGACGAAGCCGCCGCCCTCCGATTCGCCGAAGCCTATGCGGCCCGCAAGAGCGACTTCTCCCTCGCGGCCCTCCAGCGCCGCATGAAGGATGCGCTCAACATGGCCGTGATCATGGTCGAGATCGGCGAGGCGGACTGCTGCATGGCCGGCGTGACCCACGCCACGGGCGAGGTCGTCCTGGCCGGGCAGATGTTCCTCGGTACGAAGCCGGGCATCGACACCGTGTCGAGCATCGGCATCATGGACATTCCGGGCTGGCAGGGCTCCGAAGGGAATCTGCTCGCGATCGCCGACTGCGCCGTCAACGCCGAACCGTCCGAGAGCGAGCTGGCCGACATCGCAATCGCCTCCGCCGACACCGTGCACCGGCTGTTCGGCTGGGAGCCGCGCGTCGCGATGCTGTCCTTCTCCACCAAGGGCAGCGCCGAGCACGCCCGCGTCGACCGCGTCCGCAACGCGATCGCGATCGCCCATGAAAAGCGTCCCGACCTGCTGATCGACGGCGAATTCCAGCTCGACTCCGCGATCAACCCCGCCGTCGCCGCCCGCAAGGTCAAGGATGGCAGCCTGGTCGCCGGCCGCGCCAACGTCATCGTCTTCCCCGACCTCGACGCCGGCAACATCGGCGTCAAGCTGGTGCAGAACTTCGCGCACGCCAACGCCTACGGGCCGATGCTGCAGGGCTTCTCCAAGGCCATAGGCGACTTCTCGCGCAGTGCGCCGGTCGACGAGATGATCGGCAACATCGCCATGGTGGCGGTGTCCGCGGAATGAGGGAGAACGGCATGACGAATGAACAGATGATCCGGGAATTCTACGACGTCGTCTTCAACGGGCACGACATCGCGGCGACCGTGCGCTACATGCGCCCCGACTACATCCAGCACAACCCCGGCGTCGGCCAGGGCCGCGCCGCCTTCATGGAGGCCTTCGCGGAGAAGTTCAAGGCCGTCCCGACCTTCCACCTCGACATCAAGCGCACCATCTGCCAGGACGACATGGCCGCCGTGCACCTGCACGCCGTCGGCCTGCCGGGGAAGAACGAGGCCGTCGTCTGCGACTTCTACCGCATCCAGGACGGACTGCTGGCCGAGCACTGGGACGTCCTGATGCCCATCCCACCCGAGATGATCGGAAACAACGACTACTTTTAGAGCACGGCTTTCAGTTAGTCGTTGCCGGAAGCGGGCTCGTGCCCGCCGGGCACGAGTGGAGCTTCCGACCGCACCGGAACAGGGTGGCATGGTGCGGGGAACATGAGTACGTTGACGTCCTAGGGCGAGGTGAGGAGGCACGATGTTCCAGCAGGTGTTCGATCCGGACGGATTCTCGCTCGTGGAACGGGACGGGAAACCCGCCGGCTTCCAGTTCGGGATGAAGCTCCAGTACTACCGCGGAGCGCCGCTCTCGATCATCCTCGACCTCGAGGTCTGGCTGGACGGCGTGAAGATGCCTCGCGAGGCGCTCCGCGCCGTGAACCGCGGCGACGTCTTCACGCTCGTGGAAATGGAGACCGCCGTCGACAACCGCTGGGAGTTCGGCCGCTGGGGGACCGTGCAGGTCCTTTCGGGCGCCGCGCCGGCTCCGGGTCCGCACCGCCTCGGGTGCACCCAGACGATCCGTCCCTCCTACATGCCGTGGCCCATCGTGGTCCACGCCGAAACCGATTTCACGCTCCCCGGCTGACGCCGTTCGAGAAGGAGAGACCCCCATGGCCGCACCGAACCAGGTCAAGCGCAGCGTTTCGCTCTACAGTCTCCAGGAGGAGTACTACTACGGCCGCCTCGACCTCGAGGGGTGTCTGAGGGCCGTGGCGTCGACCGGCGCCACCGGCGTCGAGGTGCTTGCCGAAGCGATGTTCCCGGACTTCCCGGGTCCTTCCCCCGCCTTCGAGGCGCAGTGGTTCGGCTGGCTCGCGAAGTACGGCCTGACGCCCACTTGCTACGACGCGTTCCTCGAGTCGAAGCTCTACCGCAACCGCGTGCTGACCCTCCGCGAGCAGGTCGCCATGACCGAGCGCGACATCCGGCTGGCCGCCCGGTTCGGCTTCAAGACCCTCCGCACCCTCTGCTCCACGCCGCTGGAGGTGATCGAGGGGAGCCTCGCCTGCGCCGAGAAGGAAGGCATCACGATCTGCCTCGAGGTCCATGCCCCCTTCGCCCTCGACAGCGAATGGTCCGACCTCTATCTGGAGATGATCCGGAAGACGGGGACGAAGCACTTCGGGTTCATGCCGGACTTCGGCATGTTCTACCGCAACATGCCGCCGATCGCCCGGGCCCAGGCTCTGCGCAAGGGCGCCCACCCCGACCTGCTGAGGCGGGTCGACGAGGCCTTCGCCGAGCGCGTCGAGAAGGGCTTCGTGCACATCCGCTACAGCCTCGACCTGGCCGCCGCGAACTCGGCCTACCGCCGCGAGAACGGCATGTTCGACCTGAAGGAGAAGCTCGTCCCGCTCGGCGCCAACGACGCCGACCTGGGCTACCTCTTCATGTCCTACAACTTCACCTGGAACGACCCGTCGGTCGTGACACGCAACATCGCCCACATCCACCACACGCACGCCAAGTTCCACGAGGTCGACGAGCAGTACGTCGACGCCACCACCCCGCTGCCCCAGGTGCTCGCCGCGTACGTCGCCGGCAGTTACGACGGCTATATCAGCTCCGAATACGAAGGCAACTCGTCCCTGAACGACGCCCTGCCCGTGGACAGCGTCGAGCAGGTGCGCAGACAGCAGGAAGCCATGAGAAGGATCCTCGAAGCCTGAATCCGAAAGCCACCAAGGAGGAAGAGAACATGAAGAGAATGGAATGCGATCTCGTCGTCATCGCCGCCGGCCCCGCCGGCCTCGCGGCCGCCAACGCGGCGGCGGAAAAGGAAGCGCGCGTCATCGTGCTCGAGAAGGCCAGCACGACCGGCGGCGCCAGCAACATGGGCATGGGCCCGCTCGGCATCGAGACCCGGATCCAGCGCGAGTCGCTGATCGGCATCACCAAGGAAGAGGCCTTCCGCCGCTTCATGGACTACACGCACTGGCGCGTCGACGCGCGCCTGGTCCGCGAGTACCTGTACAAGTCCGGCAGCACGATCGACTGGCTGCAGGGCATGGGCGTCGAGTTCGCGGGCGCGTTCAAGTACTTCCCGGAATCCGAGGCCACCTGGCACATCGTCAAGCCCGAGAACGGCGAGATCGGTCCCCGTGCGGCGTCCGGCATGCTGCGCGTGATGACCCGCCGCCTCGAGGAGCTGGGCGCCCAGCTGCTGCTCGAGACGCCCGCGAAGAAGATCCTGCGCGAGAACGGCCGCATCGTCGGCGTGCTCGCGACCGACAAGACCGGCGAGGAGATCCGCATCGACTGCAGCGCCGTCGTCGTTGCGACCGGCGGCTTCGGCGACAACCCGGAGATGATCAAGCAGTACACGCAGTACGAGTACGGCAAGAACATGTTCAGCTTCCGCATCCCCGGCGTCGTCGGCGACGGCATGAAGATGGCCTGGGACGTCGGCGCGGCCAAGACCGATTTCAACATGGAGGTCGCGTATTCGAGCCCCAGCCAGGGCGACTACGGTACCGTCAAGGCCGTCCACTGCCAGCCGAACCTCTGCGTCAACCTCCAGGGCGAGCGCTTCGTCAACGAAGAGGTCATGAGCAACACGACGTTCTTCTCCAATGCGCTGACCACCCAGAAGAACAGCTTCGGCTATTCGATCATCGACGATTCGATCAAGAACTACTACATCAAGAACGGCGTCGACAAGTTCAACCTGGTCTCGCACATCCGCAGCTGCGACGGATACGACGCCGAGATGGCCGCGGCCCAGAAGGCGGGCGACCCCTACGTCGTCGCGGCCGACAGCATCGAGGAACTGGCCGCGAAGACCGGAATCCACGCCGAGAACCTCAAGAAGACCGTCGCCGAGTACAACGCCGCCTGCAAGTCCCGCGACGAGCTCTTCAACAAGGACGCCCGCTACCTGAAGCCCCTGAAGGGCCCTCGCTTCTATTGCGTGACGATGGCTCCCGGCGCGTACGGGTCGCTGGGCGGCATCAAGATCAACTACAAGACCGAGGTCCAGGACACCGAGTGGAACACGATCCCGGGACTTTACGCCGCCGGCACCGACGCCTGCACGATCTTCGGCGACTCCTACGTCTTCATCCTGCCCGGCAACACGATGGGCTTCGCACTGAACAGCGGCCGCATGGCCGGCGAGCACGCCGTGGAATACCTCGTCGACCTCTACAGCCAGAACGCGTAGTCTTCCCCCCGCATCGAACCAGGCCGCAACGCCGGATCCCGGGCGTTCGCATCCCCTCTGGAGGAAAACACCCCATGAAAGTACTCGGACTCAATTTCGGTCGGGCCATGAAGAACAGCGAGCTCGTGCTCAAGGCCGCGCTGATGGGCGCGGAGAAGGCGGGCGCGGACGTCCAGTTCATCCGCATGATGGGCCTCGACATCCAGCACTGCACGGGCTGCGGCTCCTGCAGCCGGGGCGTCGCCAACGGCGGCAACAGCGTCTGCTGCCTCAAGGACGACTACGCCTTCGTCGAGAACGCGATGCTCGACGCCGACGCCTGGATCGTCGCGGCGCCCGTGTACGTCCTCGGCCCGACCGGCCAGCTCAAGAACCTCGCCGACCGCTTCGGCCCGGCCCACGACCAGGTCGGCATGGACATCGAGCAGAAGAAGCGCATCGCCGCGGGCAAGACCGGAGACCAGCTCCTCGACCCGCGCTACCTGAAGCAGCGCTACGGCGGCCTGATCTCGATCGGCGGCGCCTTCACCCCGCACTGGGTGTCGATGGGCCTCGCCGGGATGAACCTGCTCATGTTCCCGCACCAGGTGCGCGTCGTCGACCAGATCGACGCCTTCGCCATGGGCACGCGCGTCAACCCCGTCCTCGACGACAAGCTGATCGCCCGCTGCGAACAGCTCGGCGCGAACATCGTCTCCATGCACGGCAAGCCCTTCTCCGAGACGGCCAGGACCTGGTTCGGCGACGACGCCGGCATCTGCCCGGTCTGCCACAACCGCGACATCACGATCCGATACGGCACGACCCGCGTCGAATGCCCGCTGTGCGGCATCGAGGGGACGCTCGTCGTCGAGGGCGAGAAGGTCCGCGTCGAATTCTCCGAGGAGCAGCAGTCGCACTCGCGCCTCCGCTACGAGGGCCTGCACGACCACCAGAAGGAATTCGAGATCATGCGCCCGATCCAGCAGAAGATCATCGCCGAGCGCGGCGCCGAGCTGCCCGGCCTGCTCCAGAAGTACAAGGACTACGGCCACGAGCTCAAGATGCCCAAGAAGGCCTGATTCCGGCCGCACCGGCCGAAGGGAGAACGACATGCTGAAGGTCATCGTGACCTGCCGCGTCCGCCCCGGCTCCGCCGAGGCCTTCCTCGTCCTGGCCCGCCGCCTCGCGGCGGCGGCCCGGGGCGAGCCCGGCTGCTCGACCTACCAGGTCTGCCAGGACGTCGGCGACGGGAACACGATTCTGCTCGTCGAGGAATGGGAGACCCGGGAGGCGCTCGGGGCGCACCTCGCGACCGCCACGTTCCGGGAACTGACGGACCGGATGGTCCCGATGCATTCCGGCGAACCCGAATACCGGACCTGCCTCGTGACCGGCTGACCGCCGGTCAATTTCTTCTGGAGGGAACCATGATCGTCAACCCGATCATCCCCGGCTTCTACCCCGACCCCTCGATCTGCCGGGTCGGGGAGGACTACTATCTTGTCAACTCGAGCTTCTCGATGTTCCCCGGCATCCCGGTCTTCCACGGTACGGACCTCGCGCACTGGGAGCGGATCGGCTACGTCCTCGACCGCCCCTCCCAGCTGCACGTCACGGCGGATTCGCTCGTCGCAGGCCTCATGGCCCCGACGATCCGCTACCACGAGGGGACGTTCTGCGTGATCGTCTTCAACGCGAGCGCGAAGGGCAATCTGCTCGTCACGGCGAAGGATCCCCGCGGCCCCTGGTCGGAGCCGACCTGGCTGACCGACGTGCCGGGCATCGACGCCACCCTGTTCTTCGACGACGACGGCCAGGCCTACGTCGCCGGCACGGACCGGTTCCCGCAACCCGACGGCTCCCAGGGGCCGCAGGTGATCTGGGGCGCCGCGTTCGACCTCGCGGAGCGCCGGCTGACCGGACCGCGCACCGTCCTCTGGGGCGGCGCGCTGAACGGCTGCGCCTCGCCGGAGGCGCCGCACCTGTACCGCAAGGACGGCGGGTACGTCCTCGTGATCGCCGAGGGCGGCACCGAGCATTTCCACGCCGTGACCGTGGCGCGAAGCCGGGACGTCCTGGGCCCCTACGAGGGGTTCGCGGGCAATCCCGTCCTCACGCACCGCCACCTCGGCAAGGACTACCCGATCGGCAACCCCGGCCACGCCGACCTCGTCGAGACGCAGAACGGCGACTGGTACGCGGTGCTGCTGGCCTCCCGGCTGATCGACGGCTACCACAAGAACCTCGGACGCGAGACCTGGATCTGCCCCGTGACCTGGGAGGACGGGTGGCCCGTCTTCTCGCCCGGCACCGGCAAGGTCGAGTGGACCTATCCGGACACCGGCCTGCCGGTCTTCGAACCCAGGTCCGTCCCGGTGCGCGACGACTTCGACGGGGACCGCCTGGATCCGGAATGGCGGTTCATCGGCACGCCCTACCGGCCCTTCCACCGCGTCGCGGACGGGCGGTTGGAACTGCGCCTCCTGCCCCGGGCCCTGGCGCCGGAGCTCGTCTCCACCCGATTCCATTTCGACGAGGAACCCGACGCCAGCGTCCCGTCGCTCGCCGTGGTCGCGCGCATCCAGGAGCATCCGTCCTTCCGGGCCGCGACCCGCATGGATTTCAAGGCCCGCGCGGAGAACGAGGCCGCGGGTCTCGTGGTGATGCAGGCGAGCAACCACCAGTTCCGACTCGAGCGGAGCCTGTCCGAAGGTCGCCAGGTCCTGCGGCTGGTCCGCGCGACGTGCGAGCTGCACGGACTCCCGTTCCTTCCGGGCTTCTCCAGCCGCACGCACGAGGAGATTCTCGCGACGACGGAAGTGCCGGAGGGGCCGATCGCGCTCGAGATCCAAGCCCGCGGACAGGACTTCGGCTTCTTCTACGGGTCGGACGAGTCGGGGCTTCGTCCCCTGCTCGAGGGCGTCGACGGTCGGGCCATCAACCCGGAGGTCGTCGGCGGGATGGTCGGCACGCTGCTGGGGCTCCTCGCGACGTCGAACGGACGAGAAAGCGGGAATTCGGCGGCCTTCGAGTGGTTCGAGCTGGAAAGGGTTCTGCTATAATGCTTTCAGAAACATCGGAGTTTCCGATGCCGAGGTGAAAGCATGGCGACGATCGACGAAGTGGCGGCCCTCGCGAAGGTGTCCGTCGCGACCGTGTCCCGGGTGATGAACAACAGTTACGTCGTGTCCGAGGAGAAGCGCGCGCGCGTGCTCGACGCCGCCCAGAAGCTGGGCTACCAGCCCAGCACGTACAGCCGGAACCAGAAGCGTTCCGAGACCAAGACGATCCTCGTGATCTGCTCGGTCGTGATCGACGACGTCGTCGACGGCATCCAGGCCGCCGCCACCAAGCTCGGCTACGACATCATCATCAACTACTGCACGACGCGCAACATCGACCTCGACTCCGTGAAGTTCCTCAAGAACAGCATGGTCGACGGCGTGATCCTGCTGAATTCGATCTTCTCGGTCGAGGACCAGATCAAGCTGGCGAAGAGGATCCCGGTCGTCCAGTGCGGCGAATACATCGCCGTGCCCGATTCCTTCCAGGTCTCGACCAACAACGAGCTGGCCGCCTCCGAGATCGTCGACCACCTGGTCTCCATCGGCCGCAGGCGCATCGCCTTCGTCGCCCCCCGGCTCGTGATCGGCTTCCCGCACTTCGTCAAGGAGCGCGAGAAGGGCTATCACATGTCCCTGATCGACCACGGCATCCCGTTCGACCCCTCGCTCGTGATCGAGGCGGACTTCAACCTCGACAGCGGCCTCGAGGCCGGCCGGAGGATCCTGACGATGGAGCCGCGCCCGGACGCCGTCTTCTGCGCCGTCGACACGGTCGCCGTCGGCTGCGTGACCGCCTTCCGCGACGCGGGGCTGCGCGTGCCGGACGATATCGCGGTGGCCGGCTACGACGGGGCCGAGATCGCCGAGATCTGCTCGCCGCCGCTGACGACGGTCTGCCAGCCCTACTTCGAGATCGGAAGCACGACCATGCAGTTGCTCGCCTCCCTGATCAAGGAGGAGATCGAGATCGGCCGCCACATCATGATCGACCACCAGCTGATGATCCGCGAATCGACCGTGGGTCGGAAGGAATAGGGTCCTTCCCCCCGCTTTTCGAAAAGAGGACCCGGATTCCCGCGTCGGCGGGTCCGGGTCCTCTTTTGCAGCGACGGGGTCAGCGGATCCGTTCGGGCTATTTCTCGCCGATCAGGCGCTTGAACATCTCGTGCTGGCGGGAGACCTGCTGGATGCTATCGACGGGGAACGCGTCGTCGATCGTGCGGTTGCCCTCGTACTCGCTGGACAGCCAGCCGTCGTATCCGATCTCCTTGAGGACGGGGACGACCACTTCGTAGTCGAGGTTCTCGTCGGTGAAGTCCGGCAGCATGTCGTAGAATTTCGCGTGGACGTGGAAGATGTGGCCCTTGTGCTTCTTCAGGACCTGCGGGTCGGTGTGCAGGATCCGGGCGCAGAGGCCCAGCCATTTGAAGTCCTCGGCATTGGCGCCCATCTTCGCGATGTCCTCGCGGACTTTCTTCAGGTCGGCCTTGGCATCATAGGCGTCGTTGACGTACTGGACGATCTTCGCGTTCGCGCCGTCGCGGATCGCGCGGTCGGCCTTGATCCGGCTGGGCTTGAGCTCGAAGACGCCCATGTCGGGGATGATGCCGAACCACTCGGTGCCGCGGCGGTCGATCAGGTCCTGGTAGGGGTCGAACCAGGAGGAGCCGAGGTCGAGGGGGGCGTGGATCTCGAGGCCGATCTTGACGCCGTGCTTCTTCGCGAGCGGGAGGCTGCGCTCGATCACCCGCATCGGGGTCGTGCACAGCGTGCGGATCACGAAGCAGCCGAGGTCGTGGGCGACCTTGAGGTCGCGCTCCATGAGGTCGACGAGCTCGTCGTCGGAGAGGACGCGGTTCTTGAACAGCAGCGCCTCGGAGAAGGCGTCCGCGCAGGTCGGCTGCACGTGGTACTTCTCCATCCAGCCGAACCACTTCTTCAGGAACTCGGGGGACAGGTCCGGGTATTCGTTGCACATCTGCTCCGGAATGATCTCCACGCCGGTCGCGCCCATGTCGGACACGGCCTTGATGCAGTCCTCGAGCTTCATCGTCCGGAGGAAGTACTCCTCCTGGTAGCTGTACAGGGAAACGCCGCGCTTGATCGTCGCCATCTTCTTGCTCCTTCTACTTCGCCGCCACGGCGAGGTACTTGTCGGGCTCGAGCGACAGGACCTTGACGTCGTGGCCCGTGAAGATTCCATAGGGGGCGCGGATCGCGATCAGGACCTCGACCCGCTGGTCGAAGTAGACCAGGCCGCCGGGCCGGGTGACCTTGAGCGTGGCGTCCTCGTCGAAGTTCCAGCGGCGCGTCGCGACCGTGGACATCTCGGACATCGTGAAGCTTCCGGATGCGACGGTGAACCGGATGCTCTCGTTGGTGAACGTCTCGGCGCCGATCGTGATCTTGAGCGAGTCGACGACCGACAGGGGCACACCGCGGTAGTAGGGAATGCGGATCTTCAGCTCGAAACCCTCGATGCTGCCGTGCTCGTCGATCACGTTGCGCAGGCCATAGGGACAGACGATGTACTTGTCGAACATGGGCGTCTTCCTCCTTCTATCAGGGAGTTCCGGACAGGATGAACCTATTGTAAGCCCTGTGAAAATGTAAAGCAAGAGTTACAGAAATTTTTGTAACTATGTTGAAAACGACGGTGTGCGTACGGTATAATCGAGCCATTCCAAGCCGCGCACCGCAAGACAGGACAGGAGACGGACGTGACGACGAACGAGAAGGTCTGGAGCCGCAATCTGGTGCTGGCCATGCTCGTCAACGGATTCGTCCTCGCGGCGTTCCTGGGGCAGACGGCGACCGTGCCGATCTTCGCGCACGCGTTCGGCGCCAGCGACATCCAGGTCGGTCTCAACGCGATGGTCGCGACGCTGACCGCCCTCGCGCTGCGGCCCGTCGTCGGCTGGATGCTCGACGGGCACGGCCGTGTCCCCGCCCTGCTGATCGGCCTCGTCCTGCTCGCCGCGGCGTCGGCCGCGACCGCATTCGTCCCGGGCCTTCTCCTCCTCTATGTCTGCAGCGCCGTGCGCGGCGCGGGCTTCGCGTTCACATCCACCGCGTGCCTCACGCTCGCGACGGATGCGATTCCGCATTCCCGCCTCTCCGAGGGCATCGGGCACTACGGCATCGCCGGGATCCTCGCCAGTGCCGCCGGTCCGACCGTCAGCCTCGCCGTCGCCCAGCGCTACGGCTTCCCGGCGCTCTGGATCGGTTCCGGCGCGCTGGTGGCGCTGCTGGTGGTCCTCGCCCTGTTCATCCGTTCCGTCCACGACGACGCCCTGGCGGTCCGCAAGAAGGACGAACAGGCCTGCGCCGAGTGGCTGGCCGGCGAGAACGCGCCGCAGAAGCTGGTCCTCACGGCGCCGGTCGTCGTGCCCGTCGTCCTCAACCTGCTGGTCTTCCTGGCTTTCGGCTCGATCATGACCTTCCTCCCGTTGCTGATCGTCGACCGCACGATCGTGGGCGGCGGCCTCTTTTTCACCGTGCAGTCGGTGGCGACGCTGCTGGTCCGGATCTTCGGCAACCGGCTGGGCGAGCGGTACGGGTACCGGCGGATGATGTTGACGGCACTCCCCGCGATGGTCTTCGCCTATCTTCTGATCGGCTTCAGCGCGAACCTCGCCATGCTTCTCGTCGCGGCGGCGGTCTACGGCCTCGCCAACGGCGTGGTGCAGCCGCTGGTCTCCGCCTCCTTGATGAAATCGACGCCGATTCCGCAGCGCGGCAAGGCGAACGCCCTCTATATGGCCGCCAGCGACATCGGCCTCAGCATCGGTTCGATCCTCATGGGCACCATCAGCACGCTGGCCGGACTCGGTCCGGTCTTCTACATCGCGAGCGCCTTCGTGGCCGTCCAGTTCCTGGTGGTCGGGCTGACCCGGGCGATCCCGGGCAAGGGTCGGAAAGCGGGAGGTACGCCTTGAACGAACGGATGCAACGGGACGACGAGCCGCCCCGCGAAGTCGCCCGCGATGAACCGGAGCCGTCCATCGCCTGGTTCGAATGAGGTGTTGACGTGAAACGACTGGGAATACAGACGCTCGGCGTCTTCCGGGACCTGCACGCGGACCTGTGGGGGACGCTCGCGACCCTGCGCGACGGCGGCGTCTCGTATCTCGAGGTGCTGACCGACTGGGGTGCCGACCCCGCGATGCTGGCGAAATATCGGGCGATTTCCGGTGGAATCGAATCGGGCTGGCCCCGCACTGCGATCCGCGAGCGGCTGTCGCGCCTGCGGGCCATGGGCCTCGCGCTCGAGGGGATGTTCGTCTCGCTGGACCGCATCGAGAGCGAAGTCGACGAGCTGGCGGCGTTCTGCGTCGAGCTCGGCATCGCGTACGTGGTGTTCAGTCCGCCGGCCGTCGGCGATGACATCGTCGCCTGCCGGTCGGTCGTCGAGAAGATTCTCTCGGTGGGGCGCGTGCTGAAGGCGGCCGGCGTGGAGATGGTCCTGCACGACCACGACACGGATTTCGTCGTGGTGCATGATGGGTCGGGCGCCGGGAAGACCTTGTACGAGCGCATCCTCGAGGGGTGCGAGGAAATCGGGCTGGGGGCCGAGCTGGACGTCGGCTGGGCGACCTACGCCGGCGTCGACGTCGCGGACCTGATCCGACGGCTCGGGCACAGGGTCCGAATCCTCCACGTCAAGGACCTCGCTCCCGGCTTCGCCGCGATGGAGCGCGAACGGATCTACGTGCCGGCCGGTCAGGGCGCCTGCGACTACCCGGCGGCCTTCGCCGCGGCGGACCGCTACGCCCGCCCCGACTACCGCATCGTCCTCGACCAGGACCCGTCGGACCGCGACGGCGTGGCGGACAGCCTCGCCTCGGCCGCATACCTGGCGCGGTGGACCGACCGATGACGAAGTCCCGCCCGAAGCTCTGGACCCGCTGGTTCGTCCTGCTGCTGGCCATCGATCTGGTCGTCGTCATGGCGCGTCGGGCCGACGGCTCGCGACGCGTGACTCAGGTGACGGAGCTGACGCGGCTG
>Ga0118677_10004724_pt2 | contig 21625 bp, 21 predicted proteins | sample AliMusrvi5mmetaG_FD_86154 | JGI IMG/M metagenome (GOLD analysis project Ga0118677, IMG submission 86154)
AAGATGCTGATAATCTTGCTGATGATTTGAATAAAAATTGGTGGTCAAAAAATAGGAAACGATTTATTGAGTGAAAATTATTGTTGATGCCAATATTATTTTCAGTGCAATCCTCAATACAAATGGAAAAATTGGGGATTTACTTTTAAATTCCGGACAGCATTTCAAATTCTTCTCACCAGAATATCTTAAATCCGAGTTAAACAAATATCACTTTAAAATTTCAAAAATTTCAGGCATGACTATTCCTGAAATAACGGAGATTGAATTTCAAATTACAAGAGGAATTACCTTCCTCTCAGAATCTTATATCCCCAAAGCTATTTTGATTTACTCACTAAATCTTGTCAAGGACATTGACGAGAAGGACGCACCATATATTGCTTTCACTAAATATTTCAGAGCAAAATTATGGACTGGTGATAAAACGTTATTGAAAGGATTGAGAAAAAAAGGATTTAAGAATATTCTAACAACTGATGAATTATTCAAATTCAGGGAAGAAAAGCTAAAATAAAATAAACTGAAGCTTCTTTCAATGATAAATATCCGGGATAGAGTGCAAATATTCCGGTGTTTCTTGACCCAAATTGAAGATCGGATCGATTATACTGAGATGGGAAGGAATCCGTGTCGCTCTGAAAATGTCCGAGTGTAAGGAGGGTTGTTGAATCCAGCATGTACGGTCAGTGGCCTTGGTATTATAACTCCGGTACGAATAATGCCTCTATAAATATTATTCTCTTCGAAGATAGCCGCTGCAATCAACAGGAAAAAAGACCGGGACTTTTATGATATAGCACACCTGATAAATTTTGCAAAACCCAATTTTTTTATCTCGGAAAGAAATGCGGGATTGACGCTCCGGAAAAGCGTAAAAAGGAATTGCTTCTTGCCTCAGTTGAACGAAAATTACATACCCGGAAGATCTACGATTGCCAACATATGCTTTTCAGTAAAAGCGACCTGCAAATGATCCGATCGTTTACAGATTCAGAACTCCTGACCTGGTGCCAAATTAAAATGTCGCAATATTGAAGACCATCTTCAAATCAGAACCAGGGAAGACGGTTTCGGTATCGTTTAAAAGGTGACAAATCTTTTCAAGTGCCAGGTTATCTCTGGGTGTAGCCAGGCTGTATAGTTTCACTGACAAGGTGTTGTTTTTATAATCGGGCATGATATCTGCCTTGGAAAAAAGGACGCTCTTGAGCAATGCCCTGATTTCGTTTGTTTTCTTTTTATACTCTGATGCCAACATGTTAGCCAAGGCTGTTTCAGCTCTGTAGCAAATCATCTTAATGATGTTTTGCAAGTGCTTGCTTTCTGTTTTTAGCTTGTTATAGCGTACCGTTTCCGGCATTTGGCCGATAGCGATTTTATAGGGTTGCTGCTTTCTTTTCTCAAGGAGCGCTTGTTCGTGTTTTTTTAGAGTCTGTATTTCTTCTAATCTCATTTAGGGGTTAGTTCCCCGCTGCTTGCAGCGAATGGAAATAATTCCCGTAATACCTCGCTGCTTGCCGCGAGGTCGTTTATGTGCGCCCGGCATGGGCGATAACTTGGCGGTGTAAGTCCGCTATGAACTTGGCAGTAGGAATCATTAGCTTAAGGCAAGGGTGTCCTTCGCGAGAAGGAATCTGAAGGAAGCCGGCGGCAAAATCCTGGCCTGATGAACAAGAATCGCATACAAGGCTTAAGAGGGGTGGATGAGTTTGCATGACAAAACAAAATCCAATACTGCACGAACCCCTTAAAGTAAATGCGGCAGGTAGATGGGATGAAAGTTATCGTTCTTACCCGGGGAGACCTGACCGATACGTTGGGGATGTTTAGTTTCATAACCAACAATCCATACAGTGATGTATGAATGAACGGCCAGGAGTCAGCAGAAGCCATAGTACCAGAACAGACATGTATGAATTGGGAAGGGCTAAACGTAAAGAGGTCTTTCAATTTGCATGATTTGTGAGTAAAGTGAAGAAAGCAGACAATCCCGAACGAGAAAGGGACTACCCCCATGAAGTAGGAGTGGAACTCCGAGGTAATGAGGGAGAGCAGAGCTTTGCACCAGTATCAGCAGAAGACAAAGACAACAGTAAAGTAAACACCGGCAATTTGCTTGAAAAAGTTCTTGACAGGGAGAACCTGAACCTTGCTTATAAACGGGTTAAGAAGAACGATGGCAGCCATGGCGTTGATGGGATGAAGGTAGATGAACTTCTGCCTTACTTAAAACAACAGGGCGAACATCTCAAGCAATCATTGCTGGCAGGTAACTACCGACCGCAGCCGGTTCGACGGGTTGAGATACCCAAGCCGGATGGCGGAAAAAGGTTGCTGGGCATACCAACAGTAATTGACCGGATGATACAACAGGCGATAGCACAGGTATTGTCCCCGATATTCGAGAAAGAATTCTCTGACCATAGCTACGGCTTTCGCCCCGGTCGTAATGCGCACCAAGCCATAAAACAGGCAGAAGCGTATATAAACGAGGGGTATAAGATGGTTGTAGATATCGACTTGGAACAATTCTTTGATAGGGTTAACCATGACAAGCTAATGTATCTGTTATCGAAGCGAATAGCGGATAAGCGGATATTAATGCTGATACGGTTATACTTAGAATCCGGGGTCATGATAGGAGGGCTTGTAAGCCCAACGGGTGAAGGTGCGCCGCAAGGCGGACCACTAAGTCCGTTGCTGTCAAATGTCATGCTCCATGAACTGGACAAGGAACTTGAACGGCGTGGCCACCGGTTTTGCCGATATGCGGATGACTGTAACATATACGTCAAAAGCAAGAAAGCAGGTAATCGGGTAATGGAGAGCGTAAAGGAGTTCATTGAAAAGCGATTGAAGCTAAAAGTCAATCGGGAAAAGAGCGCCGTTGATAATCCCGGCAAACGTAAATTTTTAGGATTTTCCTTTTACCGCAGGAATGGAATCCACAGAATCGGAGTTCATCCAAAGCCTATCAAGCGACTAAAAGAGAAACTAAAAGTGATTACATCAAGGAGCAATGGATGGAGCATTGAGGTTAAAATCATGAAACTCAATCAAGTTATTACTGGCTGGGTCAATTATTATTCGATAGCCTACATGCAATATCATTGTAAGAAAGTAGATGAATGGTTGCGGCGCAGATTACGTATGTGTATTTGGAAACAATGGAAACAGATCGGCACGAGGCATATGAACCTTGTTAAGCTGGGTATTGCCAGTTCCAAGGCACTGGAATATGCGAATACGAGAAAGGGCTACTGGCACACCGCTAATAGTCATATTTTAGCTTGTTCCCTGACCAATTCTTTCTTTTGTAAACTTGGCCTCATCGGTTTATCTGATGCTTACTCTAAGTCTTTATCTTTACGAACCGCCGAATGCCGAACGGCACGTTCTGGTGGTGTGAGAGGACAGTGAGGGAAATAATCCCTCACTTCCTACTCGATTAATTTCAGTTGGGGCACTACGTACTTTCTGGTTTGATCGAATGCGGTGTTGCTGTTTTCTTCTTGTAAAGTAAAAAGAGATGCTTGCCTGCGGGCTGTTTTTTCTCTGTTCTTTTTAAGCTTGTAATTGATATTATTGTACTCCGGGTTAACAACCATGATTGATTTATCTAACTCATCTACGCCATACTGCATTATTCTATCCAGGTCGTATTCCTGTCTCATATACCGGAAAAAATTTTCCTGAGACCAGCGGGCAAACATATACAGGGCAATCAGGATTGTTGACAAGATTGGGTGGGTGGTTATGATACTGGTCTGATGCCCATCCTCAGAAAGTTTACGGACTTCACGTAATGATACACCATTTAATTCTACTGTCTTTTCACATAGGGGCATTGCCACGGTACCCCATTGGGTTTCTACCGGTAGTTCTACAAAATCTGCTTCGTCCCAGAGGTCTTTTACGTTTTTACGATAGGTTATAACAGCCACCCGGTGTTGCTCCTAGAGGAACTGAAAAAAAACAGGGCTGTATGCCTCCCGGTCAAAAACCATGGTATACTTGGGCGCCATTGGATCCACGTTGTTTACCTGCTCTTTGATATACGGCATTTCATTGAGGTGAGGAACGATCTGTTCTTCGATCACCTGCTGCAGCTTTTCATTGACCTGTCCGGTGATAAAAAAATAGGGGAGTCCATCCATGTTGTTGACCCAAAATTCCATCATACCAGGAAGACAGAGACGCTGGCGGCTCACATGTTTTTTGCCCAGGGTAGCCAGATGGCCATGATATACCTGAACGTGTCCATCAATGTAATACATGGCCGGCTGCTCGCTATCGATCCACTCTTGGGCAAGATATGCATTCCATTCTCCGGCTTTTTGCTGATTGGTCAACTCTTTGAATATGGCACGAAGGCATTTTGCTTCCGGCACCCGATCCAGTCCCAGTAATTTGCCAAGTTCTCCCGGGCTGTGGTGTTTTAATTGTTCGGGAGTCCTTATCCGGCACAGATACATGAAGGATAGCATCATGATGATGATGTCAAAATCATAATATCCCTTGAGCCGCTCACAGTAATAGGAATTGTAGCTTAATAAGCCATTGGCCAGCAAAAATGGAACCATGCACAATACGCCTCCAAAAGGAAGGCTTTGGCAAGCTTCAAAATGAACCACCCTGGCAAGTTCCATTCCCAGTGAAGCCTGGTAACGTTCATCGATGCGCGTGGCCCCGACCCCGATGATGTCGGATACAAGAAAATCGGCAATGTTCCTTTCCCTGGGAGTGGAAGCACGGGAATCAGTAATTTCCTGGTTTACTTTTTTTTTTAAGGTTCCCTTGGCCCAGGTGATAACGGATCGCACTCTCGCTTATACCCAATGTTTGTGCTATGTGTAACTGACTATTCCCGTTATCCAACATGGATTGTGCCTGCTCTTTTATGGGGGATGTAACCTTGTGGCATTGACCCCGGGTTTCCTCCCGATTGAAGAAATAGCCTATGCCGTGTTTTCTCAGCGCAATGGCATAACGCTGAACATTACGAACGTTCACTCCAACAGCATGGCCCAGTTCGGTCGCATTACAAAGCCCGTTTACAACAAGATTAGCCAAAATATATCGATAACTGTTACGATCTTCTTTGGCATGACAAAATACCGGTGAACCGTTATGCAAGTAATAAACAAATCCTTCTTTGGTGTAGATACCTATGGAATCATTTACTAGCTTGGTCGTCTCAGGAAATATAGGCAATTGATATTGCATACTCTCTTTTTGTGCAAATATGCGACATTTTTATTTGCACACGTCCGCCTGCAACTATCTCATTTTTAAGAATCAGGTCAGGAGTTCTGAGATTATATTGAACACTTTGACTTCAGCAGGTTCAATGCATAAAAAGCAAGTTTGTTTGAGCCGATAGCAAAACATCAGTCTGTTTTAATCGCAATTTTTAGTTTAACTTTGTAAGGTTTAATTAAAATCTATGGAAACATTAATCCTTACCGGTGAAAAAAAGGCAGACATGAATTTGATAGTTGAAATTGCCCGGAAATTTGGAATAAAAACCCGTAAGCTTTCGATAGAAGATATTGAAGATATCGGTTTGATCATGGCCATCAAAAATGGAGAAACAGGGGAATATATCAATACAGATACATTTGTTGAATCTATAAGGCATAAATGATCGTCAAGATCGATAAAAGTTTTGTCAAGGACACTGACCGGATTAAAGACCAGTACCTTCTTAATCGTATTGCCAATTGTATCAATCAGGCCAAGAATACGGATTCGATACACTCAATGGCTTCAATCCTTCAGACACCTAACCGCAAACGCATTTGAGCGATTCGAGTAGTAATCTGATACGCCGAAGTTTTGCAGGTTCATCCCATGCGATAAAGCTTTGATAGAGCTATATGAGTTGGATGACCAGTAGATTGTAGCAAAACCCTGGAACTTCCAGGTAATATTGCTGTAATCAACTCCGCTTTCCTTTGCCCTGAATCCATTGAAGATCGAATCCTGCAGGGGTTTACCCGCCATACCCTGGGTAAGGCTTGCGTTGAACAAGGTCATCCATTCAGTTTGGGTCGGGATATGCCATCCGGGAGGGCAAAATCCCTTGCTGCCAGGAGTATTGGTATAAGCCATTAATTCATCCCATTGATACAATCCGCCATACAGACTGCAGTTCATCGCATTGTCGGAATAACAATATTTTTCATTTACGCAGTTATCGGTTTGTTCAGTCGTACCCTGGATGGAGGTGCCATAGTTGAGGTTTTTCTGCATCCAGCATTGGGTCCCGATCAGGATAGTGGGGTAGGTGTTGTTATCCCGGATATCGGTAAGAATGTTGCCACAACTAAACACTGGCGCGGCTTGTACGATGATATTCCTGTTCATCAAGGTGGTGCATGAATAGACATTGGTGTAAGAATACGTGATGGTCTTCGTTCCCACTCCTGCAAGCGAAGGAGTAAATACACCTGTCCAGGAGTTGACCCCCGCACCTGAATAGGTCCCGCCAAGAGGGATGCCGCCTTTAAGTGCGAAGGGCATGGCTGCAATCGTGGTAATACTGTCAAAACAAAGGGGGAATGAAACAACAGGAGCAGGTAGTGAGCTCATCACGATCTTGTTTGATGAAGCAGGATTATTGATTACACAGGGGAGGGTTGAAGTCATTGTACATCTTACACTATCACCAGCCAGAGGGATATACGAATATGCGTTAGAATTGGTCCCCTGGTTCACTCCGTTGACTTTCCACTGGTAAACAGGTGTTATACCCCCATTGGCCGGAAATGCAGTATAAATTACAGTTGTTCCGGGGCAAACCGGGTTGACCGATGCCGAAATAGAAAGACTTACCGGCAAATTAATGTTGACAATCATAACAATTGAGTTGGATGTGGCCGGATTTCCGGTCGGACAAACAGCATCTGAGGTAAGGATGCAAGTTATGATATCTCCGTTCACAGGAGTATAGGAGAACATCGGGCTGTTGGTTCCTGCATTCAAAGCATTCACTTTCCACTGGTAGAACGGGTTTGTGCCGGGGTTCCCCGGGTTGGCAGCAAAGGTTGCCTGAGCCCCTGCACAGACCGGGTTGGAGGTGGAAGAGATCGTAACGCTGACTGGCAGGAGAGGGTTCACGGTCATTGTGACAGAGTTCGATGTGGCAGGGTTCCCTGAGATGCATGTCAGGTCTGAAGTGAGGATGCACTGGATGACATCGGCATTCGCCGGTGTATAGGTATAAACTGCATTGTTCGTTCCTGAATTTACCCCGTTCACTTTCCACTGGAACGATGGGTTTGTACCCGGGTTTATAGGGACGGCGGTGAATATGACAGACGTTCCGGCGCAGACAGTAGTCGAAGAGGCGCTGATGGTGACACTGACCGGCAGAGGATTGTTCACCGTCATTATGATGGAGTTCGAGGCGGTGGGGCTCTCTGTGACGCAGGGCAGGTCAGAAGTCAGGATGCACTGAACTAGATCCCCGTTGGCCGGGGCATAAGTAAACGCCGCATTATTCGTCCCGGCATTGGCCCCGTTCACCTTCCATTGGAAAGCAGGGGAGGCGCCCCCGTTGACAGGGTTAGCGGTAAAGGTGACAGGCGTTCCCTGGCAGACATTGAGGGAACTGGCCGTGACAGATACACCGGCCGTGTCATGTGGAAGCAAGGTCACATGGAATACCGGCGACATGATACCGTTGCTGCAACTGTCGGACCCGTATACCGTGATATCACCTGACGCAGCTGTCGGGGAGAAGGATGCAGTGATGGAATTCGTGTTCGCCCCGCCTGTCACAAATATGCCGGCCGGCAGGTTCCAGACATAAAATGTTGCATGGGGTATGGGGGAGACAGTGTAAACTTTCCCGGCATCTCCCTTGCAAACGGTATCAGGCCCTGCGATCATCCCGGCAGGGCCCGGAACAGCGCAATAGACCACAGTCAGCTTCGGTCTCCAGGAAGCTACCGGATTATTGCTTGAAGCGAAGTCAAGGCAGCGGTACAAGGCCTCGGTCTGCAGTTTGAACATCCATCCGTAATTCGTTGAAGGGTTTGCCACCATATCAGCGACATGGGTGGTGACATCGACATAGTAGTGCTGCGTATCCGACGTAGATTGCGGGAGGATGACGGGGCTCGTCATCGAAAAGGCCGGTTGGTTGTTCCAGGTGACTGTCATTTGATTCCAGGGATTCAGTACCCGCAGCAGATAGGAGGCGTTCTGGCCCGCATCGAGCTGGTAATTACCTGAATTCTGGTTGGTCGAAAAAGACAATTCGGCGCTGATCACCGTAGAGTTGACCGGGATGACGGTGAGATCAAAGAAAATCAGGCTGCGCTCTATAAAGAAAACCCCCTGTGCAGTCCATGTGTTTGCCGGAAAATCTGCTGAAGTGCCATAATTTATATTGGCGCTGTCGGTCCTGATCAAAGCGTCTATACCTGCAGAAGGCCCGGGTTGGAGCACAAGGGTCTGGGTCTGTGCCGTAACGAGGGGGACCTGCAAAACCAGGAGGCAGATGATAAACAAGAGTCCGGCACAGGCAGAATAGGAGAATTTCGTGTCGCTCAACATGTTGTCGCCTGAAGTTAATTTAAATTATATAAACACACATCAATCCTTTAAACATCTTACTGCAAATGCATTCGAGCGGTTGGAATAATAATCGGATACCCCGAAATTCAACAGGTTCATACCGTGCGATAAGGCTTTTATCGCTCCAAAGGAGGTTGATGACCAGTAGATGGTGGCAAACCCCTGGAATTTCCAGACAATGTTACTGTAGTCCACTCCGCTTTCTTTGGCACGGAAGCCGTTGAAAATCGAATCCTGTAATTGTTTGCCTGCCATTCCCTGGGTAAGGCTGTTGTTGAACAGTACCAACCATTCAGCCTGTGTGGGAACGTGCCATCCCGGCGGACAAAGCCCTTGTACGCCCGGAACATTGGTATATTTCATAAGTTCATCCCATTGATATAGTCCGCCGTAAAGAGTGCAATTGGCTGGATTATCAGAGTAACAGTATTTTTCATTCACGCAGTTATCGGTCTGCTCAATTGTTCCCTGCATATATATATGCCATAATTGAGGTTCTTCTGTATCCAGCATTGTGAACCAATCTGGACAGTCGGATAGACCTTGTTATCCCTGATATCTGTGAGATTATTACCGCAATTAAATACAGAAGCTGCCTGGACAATGATGTTCTTTGTCATTATTGAAGTGCAGGAAGAAACATTGGTATAGGAGTAAGAAAGGGTCTTTGTTCCGACTCCCGCAATTGACGGGGTAAAAATTCCTGTTCCTGAATTGACTCCCGGCCCTGAATAGGTCCCTCCGAGAGGAACGCCTCCTTTCAGGATGAATGGAGTGGCGGTAATTATGGTGATGCTGTCAAAACAATAGGGGAATGAGATCACCGGTGCAGGTAACGATGACATTATGATCTTCGCAGATGAAGCCGGGTTATTGGTGACACATGGAAGATTTGAAGTTATGATACACCGGATACTGTCATCAGCTTGCGGGGCATAGGAAAAATTCTGAGAATTGGTTCCCTGGTTTGTTCCGTTCACTTTCCATTGATAAGCCGGGGCCAGGCCTCCGTTCACTGGTGTTGCAAAATAGTTAACTATAGTTCCCGGGCAGAATGGATTCGGGATCGCGGTAATGCTGACCCCTGCAGGCAGGTTGGTGTTTTCAGCCATGGTTATTGTATTGCTAGCTGCCGGGTTGTTCAACGGGCAGGGTATGCTTGAATTCATGATGCACATTACCTGGTCACCGTTATGCGGATTATAAGCATAGGTATTACTATTGGTTCCCACATTGGCCGCGTTGACCTTCCACTGGTACTGGGCTACTCCCCCATTGGTAGGTGTTGCTGTAAATGTAACCGATCCCCCGGCACAGAAAGGATTTTGAGAAGCCCCAACAGATACACTTACCACAAGATTCGGACTGACGTTCATGGTGATGCTGTTACTGTTGGCTGGATTACCGGAGGGACAGCTAACATTCGAGGTTAAAACACAGCTTACAACATCCCCGTTGGCCGGGATGTAGGAATACACCTGGTTATCTGTTCCGGCATTGGCTCCGTTGACTTTCCATTGATAGGAAGGCGGGGAGCCCCCGTTCACAGGGTCGGCAGTAAATGTCACGGAATTACCCGCGCAGACAGGGTTTAGTGAGGGTGAAATGCTTACAGAAACAGGATGCATGGGAATTACGATCATTGTAATGGAATTCGAGGTGGCCGGGTTATTATAAACGCATATGGTGTTTGATGATGTTAGAATACATTTCACCACATCATTATTGACCGGAGTATAGGTGTAAATTGATGAATTTAACCCGGCATTGACCCCGTTTACCTTCCATTGGTAGGATGGAGTGGAACCCCCGTTGATTGGGGTTGCTGTAAACGTGACCGAAATTCCTGCGCATATATTGTTGTTCGAAGCCGAAATACTGACCTTTACCGAATCCCCGGGATTCACAGTGACTTGGAAATCCACCGATGATCCTGTACAGCTTCCTATTTTCGGGGTGATGTGATATATAACAATTCCTGGGATGGCAAGTGGATTAGTAAGTACCTGGTTGATGACCAGTCCTGAATCGGCGCTGTATCCACTCACGTTTCCAGCCGTTAATGTGGCTGTCCAGTGACATGTTGCACCGGCGGGATTGGATGTCAACGCAATATTGGTTGATTCACCGGAACAAATTGATTTTACAAGCGGAGGGGTATTGGCCACTGCAGGGACCGCAGTGGTGGACAATTGCACGGTATCTCTTCCCACACAGTTATCTTGACTGGTTACAGCTACTGCATAAATTCCCGCTTGCCCCGTTTTATAGGTTTGGGAAGTGCCGACAGTGAGGCCGGATCCCAGGTTCTTCCAGAGGTAAGTACAACCAGTGCACGCACCGGCATTAAAAGTCACCGAATCACCGGTGCAAATAGTTTGATCAGGGCCAAGACCTGGCTGGGGAGTCGGAAAAACATTAATCACCTGCCAGGAAGTATCCGTTCGCTTATCGATATGACGTATGAACAATTCAACCGTATAGGCTCCGCTGCCGGAATAGGTATGCGAGGGATTGGGCAGGTTTGAAAAATTCGATGGGCCGGATGAGGGTTCGCCGAAATCCCAGTGAATACTGTCGGCCGGTGGCCAGATGGCCGAAGTAAAATGCGCAGTTTGTCCAAGGCATTGGTCTGCAGTATATATTAAAGCATAATAGCGCTCAAGATGATCAGGTAAGGTATATCCGCTGCCTCTCCACAGTAAAGAAACAACATTTCGCTGGTAGTTGCATGCTGCCCCCTGTAAAGATGGATTATTGATCACGCTGAGCGAATCGGTGCCCAGGTTGGAACAATAGATCTTCCCATCCGGGGCCAACTGCATTGCCTGGCTGTGAACTTCGTTGCTGATCAGAATTTTACTGTTTTCAAACTGGATTGAGTCGGTGAGGGTTGCATCAAACTGGTATAAATAACTTCTTGGTGACGGACAGGAAGGATACCCGGTCCCGGTAATATAAAGGTATTTTGAGTCGAGCGAGAATTCAACGTTGTTCACCATCTTATAGCTTCCTCCGCAATTGGGCAGCAGCCTTGACCAGAACAAGGGCGTGACCAGGCCGGTGGTTGAGTTGAAATTACATAACTCAAATTTTCCCGAACTGTAAACGGCTGCAAGCTTTGTTCCATCCCTTGAAATTTTGATATTGAAAATGTCTGGAGTAACCGAACTTACTAAGAGTATATGGCTGTTCCCGAAGACCGGTGTGAAATTGATCCCTGAAGAATTTACAAGGTAGGAGGCATAATAATTACTGTCGGTACCGCATGTACGCATAACAACCCAGGCATCACGATTGTTGTGATGCCTGGTGGCTGCAACGGCATAGAATGCATGCAATCCGCCGGGCAGATGCACCGAATTCAAACCCGGCGGAATGTCGCCCAGCCCCCCATCAAGAGTCATATCAATTACTGAATAGTTGGCACCCGAATTCCCCCTGCAACCCGGAACGAACAAATAATATTTTGAGTGGTCATCCAGGGTCTGAAATGCAAAACACTTCCTGGAATAATCCATTCCGCATAAATACTGGATCCAGCCGTTCGGCATCATCTGGTTGTTCCTGTTAAAAACATGCCAGCCATTGGTATAGAATAATATATTCCCGAGGGAATCCGAAACATCTGAAAACCCTGAACCCGGGTCCTCCATTACACTTGACAGGAAAGGTACAGGCGTACCGGTATTAAAGGATACTCCGGCCATATCGCCGAAGTACCAGTTGTTGAATTCTTTCTGGGCATAACATTGATTAAACTGGAATGAAAAGATAATTCCAAGGAGGAAAAAAAGGGTAAAAAACTTATTCATCACCCCGGTAATTATAGCAGATGTACTTAAATACTGACCTTTAATAATGCTTAACGGTTGCCTGCCGGAAATGCTAAAGTAAGAAAATAATACAAAACTCCCTGTGCGGATAACCAGTGGATGACCAGCGGATGACCAGCGGATGACCAATAAAGATAAAATTGATTTTAACAATGATTTTTCATATATTTGATGTTTAAATTCAGGATCTATGAAAAGATTATTCACCTTCCTTATGCTTTTAGCCGCTGCAAACACTCAGGCACAAAAGGTTTTCGGGGATCTGTATCCTGTGGATTCCATCTTTTTCGAACATAACACCCTGCCGTATTTCATTGACCAGGCCCCGCTCCCTCAGGACCGCTGGCAGGTGGGACATCCGTCGAAAACATTTTTCAATGCTGCTTATTCGGCGCCCCTCGCTATCGTAACTGATACGGTGAATCCCTATGGCATCAATCTCAACTGTTCGTTTTCTTTCTCTTTCGAAAATTTGCCATACGGTGCGTCGTACCTGGAATTTACGCATAAGTATGATTCAGATACGCTCAATGATTACGGCATGGTTGAAGTTTCTTATGATCATGGGCTGAATTGGACATTGCTTAAGGATTCGACCTGCGCAGATTTCAGTTGTGTTATGCTTTACTGGAAGCCTGACCAGGTATTGTCAACTGCCCAGCAGATCAATCATATAATGTACCCGAGCGGGCATTCCAACGGATGGATCAGGTCGAGTTTCATTTGGTGGTGGTGGATGGCGGTGGATAAAAACAATACTGATCTCCCTCCCGACTCTCTCTATATCCGTTTTACCTTCCACAGCGATAATATCCAGAACAATAAAGAAGGCTGGATGATCGACAATATTATTACTGGCATCATGGATATTGGAAGCGGGGTGAGCCAGAATCAGCATGATTATGCCATAAATATTTCTCCTTTGCCATTGACCGCTGTATCCAGGGTGAAATTCCCTGAAAATCTCCCTGCTTGTGATTTTATTATTTGCGATGCACTTGGAAGAATTCTTTACAACCGGAATGTGCAAGCGGGGGAGTACCTGGATCTTCACCGTTCTGACTTTCATCCCGGGATATTCTTTTGGTCCCTGCGTTATAAGGATCAGGTCGTAAGCTCAGGCAAACTTGCGGTTATCTGAATCCAATCCTGACCACTTATTCCCGGAAGTGTAAAAAAAACGTTAAACTTCTGTTAAAATATTCCGAAAATTCGAAATTCGAAATATTTTTGCACCGCAAATTAAATTTAACTGCTTATGGAAGTGAGTGTTGAAAGTGTTTCAAAATCTTATGGCTTTCAGAAGGCTGTGGATAACATCTCATTCAAGGTGAATACCGGTGAGATCGTCGGATTTCTTGGTCCCAACGGGGCGGGTAAAACCACGACCATGAAGATCATTACCTGCTTCATGGCGCCGGATGAAGGAAATGTTACTGTAGGGGGGATTTCCGTGTTAAAAGACCCTGAGGAGGTCAAGAGACATATTGGTTACGTCCCTGAATCTAATCCCCTTTACAAAGACATGGCCATTATCGATTACCTGGCTTTTACTGCCGAGATACAAGGTGTTCCCAGGGCGCAGATCAGGGAACGCATACTCGAGATGGTGAATGTATGCGGGCTCAAAAGCGAAAAGCATAAGAAGATCGGTGAGCTGTCGAAGGGTTACCAGCAGCGGGTCGGGCTTGCCCAGGCGCTGATACATAATCCGGAAGTCCTGATACTTGATGAACCCACCTCGGGCCTGGATCCCAACCAGATCGTCGAGATCAGGGAACTGATTAAAAAGATTGGCCGTGAAAAGACCGTGATCATGTGCTCGCATATCCTCGCTGAAGTGGAAGCCACCTGCGACCGCATCGTGATCATCAGCGGGGGTAAGCTGGTTGCCGACAGCACCTCGACATCCCTGCGCAAGCAGGCCCAGAATAAAGAGATCCTTAAAGTGACCATAGAGGATGGAGACCGCAACGTGGTTTTCAATAAGCTTAAGACCCTCGATACTGTTGAGCTGGTGGATTTCCTTCCTGAACACACCCAGGCTTTTGAAGTTCTGAGCAAGGCAGGCTCCGGCTCAAGACGGGCTATATTCAGGTTGTGTGTCGAAAATTCCTGGACGCTCACCGAAATGACTCCAATAGAACGAAAGCTTGAAGAAGTGTTCCGAGACCTGACCACCGTCAATTAGGATTATTTCGTCTTCATCATTCTTAAATTGAAATATACAAAATACGACATATGAATAAAATATGGATTATCACAAAACGTGAGCTGAAGTCATTCTTCGATTCGCTGATGGCCTATGTGATGATAGTGCTCTTCCTGGGTTTCAGCGGGTTCTTCACCTGGCTTTTCGGAAACGACGTTTTTATGGTCAACCAGGCCAGCCTTCAGTCTTTTTTCGGGATCGCGTTCTGGTCCCTGTTTTTCTTTATCCCTGCTGTAACCATGGGTTTGCTTGCCGATGAACGCAAAAGCGGCACCATCGAGCTGCTGGTAACCAAACCTGTCAGCGACTGGCAGATCGTGGCCGGGAAATTTTTCGCTGCATTTTTACTGATCTGTATCACCCTGGCGCTAACTCTGCCTTATTATTTCTCGGTTGCAGGCATAGGCAAGATCGACCATGGCGCAGTCTGGATGGGCTACATAGGGCTGCTGTTCATGAGCGCCTGTTATATCAGCATCGGAATGTTCGCCAGCAGCATTACAGGGAACCAGATAGTGGCTTTCCTTATCTCGCTCTTCATAGGGATTTTCTTTCAGCTGGTATTCCAGATGCTTTCGGGCACATCACTGGGATGGTTCGGGGCATTCATGAATTACCTCAGCATTGGCAATCATTTTGAAAGCATGGCCAGGGGAGTGGGAGACTCAAAGGACATCATCTATTTCCTCTCGATCATCATACTGGGGCTGACAGGAACAGAACTGGCACTTTCAAAACGTAACCTTTTCAATTAACAGGGCTATGAAAAAAGGAAAATCAATCACAACATACGTTCTACTGGTAATAGGGATCATTGTACTGGTGAACTTCCTGGCCGACCGTTTTTTTGTAAGACTGGATTTTACGGCCGATAAAAGATATACATTGAGCGAAGCCACGAGAAACATCCTGAAATCAATGAAGGAGCCCGTGACCGTTACGGCTTATATCAGCGAGGCGCTTCCTCCTGATTTTGCGCGCCTCCGCAGGGATTTCAAGGACGAACTGACAGAATATTCAAACCGTTCGGGTGGAAAAGTGTTATTTGAGTTCATCAACCCGAACAAGGATGAGCAGACCGAGCAGAAGACCATGCAGGAAGGCATTCAGCCTGTCCTGATCAATGTGAGGGAAAAGGACCAGATGAAGCAGCAGAAGGCTTATATGGGAGCCGTGGTCCATTACGGAGATAAGAAAGAGGTCATCCCCTTCATCCAGCCCGGCGCTGCCATGGAGTACAGCCTGTCGACAAGCATTAAAAAAATGACCATTGAGAACAAGCCTAAACTCGGCTTTATCCAGGGGCATGGTGAACCGAACCCGAATACAATGATGCAGGTGGTGCAGGCTCTTTCAGTTTTATATGATGTTGAGGATGTAAAACTCAGCGACTCTGCTTTTGATCCGGGCAAGTACAAAACCCTGGTTTGGGTCGCTCCAAAGGATTCAATCCCTGCCGTTCAATTCGCAAAACTCGATTATTTTCTTTCGAGCGGAAAGAATATCTATATAGCAATGAACCGGGTGGAAGGAAATTTTCAGAACGCGACGGGAAGCGTTATAAATACAGGTCTTGAACGCTGGCTGCTGGAAAAAGGCCTGAGAGTCAATCCTGATTTTGTTATAGACATGAGCTGCGGAAGCGTGATGGTGAACCAGCAGCAGGGCGGGATGACATTCCAGACCAATATGCAATTCCCTTACCTCCCACTTCTGACGAAATTTCCAGAAAGCCCTGTTACCAAGGGGCTTACATCAGTGATGCTGCAGTTTGCCAGTTCAATGGAATATTCGGGCATAAATAAGGATGTGACATTTACGCCCATTGCGACCTCTTCGGATAAAGCCGGGACTGAAAATGCCCCCCTGTATTTCAATATTGCCAGGAACTGGCAGCAGAAGGATTTCACCCGTTCTAAAGTAGTGCTTGCAGGAGTTTTGAGCGGCAGGATCTCGGGTAATGCAAGTTCAAGGATGCTCGTTGTATCCGACGGTGATTTTCCGATCAACGGCGAGGGACAGCAGGCAAGGCAGATCCCGCCCGACAACCTGAATTTCTTTGTGAACGGGGTGGACTGGCTTTCGGATGATACAGGGCTGATTGACCTCAGGGCGAAAGAAGTTAGTTCAAGGCCGCTTGACCAGATGGAGGACGGGAAAAAAGCCTTCATCAAGTACCTCAACTTCCTGCTTCCCCTTATTCTTATTGTGGGTTATGGATTCTTCAGGTGGCAGTACCGCCGTAACCTGAGAATGAAAAGAATGAACGAAAATTATATCTGAAATGAAGAACATTAAAAACAGCACACTCCTGGTCATTTTCGGCGTCCTTGCACTGCTGGCTGTAATTTTCTACCTGTATGACAGTAAAAAAGGTGAAAGGAGTTTTCGCAGCGAACTGTTTACAATAGATTCTGTAAAGGTGAGCAAATTCACGATCTACCCCAAAACTGGTAAGAAACTGCCTCTTGTGTTAGCAGGTTCAGGAAAAAACTGGACCATCACTTCGGGGAATAAAACTTATCCCGCCGATACCAGTGTAGTATACCAGGTCATCAGCTCATTGATATCTGCAAAACCCGAAAGGGTTGCAGGCACCGACAAGGCTTCATGGAAAGAATTCGAGCTCACCGATTCTTCTTCAGCCAGGATAGTTGTGGAACAGGGTAAGGATGTGGTGGCGGATTTCAGGGTAGGAAAGTTGTCGTACAGTATGGGAGCCCGGGGATATAACGGCAGGCAGGGAATGGTCATCAAATCGCATATACGTGTCGCAGGTGACGACAGGGTTTATGTTGTGGACGGCTTCATTTCAATGCTCTTTGGCGACGAGGCATCGGCATACAGGAACAGGATACTATGCAGGTTTAACAGGGCCCAGGTGAACAAACTCACCTTCACCTGTCCGGGCGACTCTTCCTTCATCCTCCTTAAACAGGATAACAAATGGATGATGGGTGATAAGCCTGCCGATTCGGCTGCTGTTGTGAATTATATCGGATCCCTGGCCAACCTGTTCAATGGAGAGTTCGCCGATGAAAAAGACATCCCCCTCACTTTCCCGTTCACACTGAAGATTGAGGGATCGAATTTTACTGCCTTGGAACTGCAGGGCTCAGCCAGTGAAGAGGCAAAGCGTTATTTCGTTAAATCTTCGATGAATCCTGCGGTATTCGGTGGTGTTACACCAACTCTCTTCAGGCAGGTGTTCCCGGGTAAAGGCAAATTCGAACCGGGAAAAGCAGTCGTGAAACCTGGAAAAAAGAAGAAGCACTGACAATTGAAGCCGGGTGAACTGGTATAAAACAAGGCAGGGCCGTTTGAGACTCTGCCTTTTTTTAATGTCAGAATATGCTATTCATCTGTGAATTTGAGATCGTAGATGCTCCTGAAACCCTGGAAATATGCGCCCAGGTTCACATCCAGTTCTTTAAGCAGTCCGTTATGCAGGTCATAGACCCATGCATGGATTTTTGGGAACCCGGTCTTGTACCACCTGCGCTGCACATGGTCGATCTTGATGATGTTAACGCATTGTTCGATGACATTGAGTTCTACAAGGCGGTCAAACTTTTTATGAGGATCCTTTATCAGGTCAAGTTCTTTCTGGTTTAAGCGGTAAACATCACGCAGGGTTTGCAGCCAGCTGTTCAGCTGCCCCATATCGGTGGGATGCAGTGCGGCTTTCACCCCTCCGCAGCCGTAATGTCCGCAAACAATGATGTGCTTCACTTCAAGATGCTCAACGGCATATTGTATCACTGCATTGATGTTGCTGTCGGTTGAGACCACCAGGTTTGCAATGTTGCGGTGTACAAACACCTCGCCTTCATCAAGACCCATGATCACATTGGCCGGGACCCGGCTGTCAGAACATCCAATATAGAGATACTCAGGGTTCTGTTCCCTTGCAAGCTTCTCGAAAAAATGCTCATCAGCAGCCAGTTTGCTTTTTACCCAGGCTCTGTTGTTCTCAAATATTTTTTCGTAATCTTCCATGGGCTACATTAATTTTTCAAGGCTGATCTCGATGGTAATCTCTACAGTTTTGGAGATGTTGTTTGCAACGGCTCCGGGGATTTTAATATTGTAATCTGAAAGCAGTATGCTGAATTTCGAATTCCCAATAAGTTTGCCTCCCTTGACTTCTATGCTGCCTTTTTGTTTGACAGGTTGTGTTACTCCGTGAAGTGTTAGTTTTCCTTCCACATTTACTTCGTAAACCCCGTCCTTCGCAATATTCACATCTTTGATATTGGTTATTTTGCCTGAAAAGAGGGCATTCGGATATTTATCGGACTCAACGTAATTCTCGTTGAAATGTTCCTGCATCAGGGCTTTGTCGAACTCGAAAGATTTCTCCAGCACCTTGAATACAAAATCACCTGTTGCTGCATCAAGGGCAGCATTTACCTGGTGATTGTGAGCTTCGATCTTCTCAAGCGGGCTTTCGGAAAAGAATTTTATATGTCCTGTCTTGGTTATAAATTTCTGGGCATTTGCTGAGAATGAAACTGCAGCCAGGCAAAAAACTAAAATGATCAGGTTCTTCATGGTTTCTATTGATTTGCTATTTTACAATTGAAGATTTATCAAGTATTATATCGGTATCGTTAAACCCCGTGCAATACCCTTTTAACTTTAAATCAGCGCCGGGTTGAAGTTTTCCTGCCTCCGCCCTGTATGCTGTTAGCATGGTGCATCGCACTCCCTGGTCCCCGAACATCCCCTGTTCAAACACAAAAACGCAGGTGGTGAGGGAATCTTTAACTTCAACTTTGGTCAGTTTGCCTGTTACTGCAACAACCTTACCGTTGTATTTTGCCCCGGCCTTGTTTTTATCGGCGGTAAACTCTTTATACAGATCAGCTGCAGCAAGGGTATAGGCAGCATCAATCTTTTCATAATCAGGATGTGGCTTGTTATAAAGAAAATAGGCTACAACGATCCCGGTAATGAAACCAAGTGCCAGCAGTGATAAAGCAATTTTAACCCAGTTTTTCATGTTTATTGTTTTTTTCTGAATTCCTTTGGTTTAATAACGGTAAATATCCTGGAGATATTGAATCCAAGGAAAATCTCCCCGTTCTGCCATTTCCCGGTTGTTTGCGTAACGAGGCTTTCGGTGTTTTCTCCATTTGCATTGGTGAGGAATATCTGGAATACATGTCCGCCGGTTTCTATGTCAACTCCCACCGATAATGCGCTTGTGGCGGGGATTGACTTGATCTGGTGCGGGAAAAGGTAGTAGTATTCTGCATTGATGGCTACACGCTGGCTGATCTTGAAACGAGCCCCTGCTCCAAGCGAGAAAACGTTATTATGGTCTTCGGGACCGGTTACGAGATTAACATGCACGTAGGTAGGCATGATCTGCAGTGAAAACCTTTGGCCGAATTTTCTTGCCAGTATCACCTGTGAGGCATACGACATCCTCGAAGTGAAATAATTTTTACGGCTTGGATCGGACCATTTGGTCGTGTAAATAGCAGTGCTCCCTAAGATGGTTAGTGTGAAAGGCATCCTTTTTGCTCCTTTGCTCTGCCTCAGTACCTTGAACTTCAGAAAGCCGTCCCAGGTGTTCTGAAGGGTGTTCAACCCGACCCCCAGGCCCAGCCATTTCGTTACCCCATACTCAAGCCCTAAACGTACCTGCGCCTGCTTTAAACCGAAGAGGTTCTCATAACCTGTATTCAATGCTCCGAAATGATGCGAAAAAATAAAAAGGAGGTCTCCCGTCCCGGGATTCTCGCAGGAATGCCCGACAACAACCCTGGTGGCTTTGAAGGTGGCCGAGGTATAGTCGATTACCGGTGCTGCTTCCTTGTTAAGAAGATTCATCATGTCATCCTGGGCATTGGCAGTAAAAGCTGTCAATGCAAGGATCATAAAAGCGACTAATTGTATTTTGGTTTTCATGTAATTTTTTTAGTTGTTGGGAGACCCCATATTTATCCATTTTTTAATTTTACCCAGATCGCATGGCGATAACTGGCTGGCTTGCTTAGGCATGGGTTTCCACCCTGGCGCCCAGCTGACAGCTTCCCATAGCCCGCTGTTAGTGGCAGCTGCGGCAAGGTCCTGCGGCGTGTCGGTAATCACCCCGGCTGATGCAAGTGCCGTTGAATGGCATACATTGCAGTTCGCCGCCATAATGGGTGCAATGGTTCCCGAGTAAGTGACATTGGAACTGTCACAAGGTGCGGTAGGGAAAGGATACAGGTCATATTCGTTATCATTATAGCATGCACTTAATAACAATGCCAGAGATGACAGGATAAAAACACCTTTAATGATTTTCTTCATCTTATATTTTGGTTTTTATTGAGGTTTGCCAAGGTTAATCCAAATCTGAAACAAGTTGATTTCGCAGGGTGAAAGGAATTCTCCACCCTTTGGCATGGGGTAAAATCCGGTCTCATGCCTGAGGGCCCCCATCAGCCTGTTACTGTTTGCACATGCAACCACATCGCTGTATGTTTGCAAGCTTAGGCTATAAGCAGGACTTGATCCCCCATGACAGCCTACGCACCAGTTTGCAACAATCGGATTTATGGATGTATTGTAGGTTACACTTGAAGAGTCACACCCGGCCGAATCACATTTGTTATTGAATGCACCCTGTGCAATCCACCAGTAGATTATACTTTTCTGGCTCATGTTAAACGGAGTGCTGGGAGGCATTCTTTGCTGGGAACCGGCAAAAAGAACCTTGTACAGCTCACTGTTTTGCGGGTCAAATGGTTTTACCAGTTTTATGATGCCGGCATAATTGTCGAGAACCTTGTTCGACTTATGCGTTGCTTCATCATGGCAGCCTGTCTTGGCACAGCCTGAAAGGATCACAGGCAATACCGAGTTCCTGAAATAGACAGTATCTAACGAACATTTAAATTCCGGACCAGGCAGGGGTGGTCGGGGAGGCGGTACTGAAAGGTCAGCGACGTGATGGCAGGAAAAGATAACCAGGACTGCCGGTAATATAATC
>Ga0118677_10005700_pt1 | contig 21625 bp, 21 predicted proteins | sample AliMusrvi5mmetaG_FD_86154 | JGI IMG/M metagenome (GOLD analysis project Ga0118677, IMG submission 86154)
AGATGCAGCCGCACGCCGCCAAGTAATCGGCCATCCCGGCGATCAACCGCTCCAACCGCCGTTCGTCAAGCTTGGCGATCCCCAGATAGTCCAAGAATAACAGCGGATCCCCGCCGGTGGTCAGGATGTCGTTGACGCTCATCGCCACCAAGTCCTTGCCCGCCACCTCCAACATTTCCCGCTCCAACAGCAACTCCAGCTTGGTCCCCACCCCGTCGCAGCCCGTCACGATCACCGGTTCCCGGTAACCGCTCAAATCATAGGCCGCCGCAAACAAACCGAACGCCCCGTGCAACCGCCGCGCCACCTGCGTGCGCTTCACGTGCTCGCCAATCCGCCCCACCAAGGCAGCCGCCTGCCGCGTGTCCACTCCCGCCTCCCGATACGTCAGCTTTTTGCCACCCATGCGCCGTGCCCGTTTCCTTAGCACCCACAGCCCTGCGGTCACGCGCAAAATCATTCCGGACCCGGAATGCCCGATTCCTCCCGCCACGCGACTCTTTTTGCGGCGCGAAATGATGGCACCCGCCCGCGTTCGCTCAGCCGGCGGCCCAGGCGCGCGCCCAGGCATCGGCCTCCAGGACCGCCCCCAAGGTTGCGCCGGGCATCACCCGGTGCGCCTCCATGACCCGCTCGACGGTGGCCCAGATGCCCGGAAACGGCAGCAGCCCGGCGCGAAACCGCTCGACCGCCACCTCGTTGGCCGCATTGAAGACCGCAGGCATCGTGCCGCCGGCGCAACCGGCCTCGCGGGCCAGCCGCAGCGCGGGAAACACCTCGTGCCGCGGCGCCTCGAACTCAAGCTTCGCCAGCTCGGCAAAGTCCAGCGGCGGCAACCCGCCCGCCACCCGCGCCGGCCACGTCAGCGCATACTGGATCGGAAAACACATGTCGGTGCGGCTCAACTGCGCCAACACCGAGCCGTCGATGAACTCGACCATCGAATGGACGATGCTCTGAGGGTGTACCACCACGTCGATGCGTTCCATGCCGATGCCGAACAACCAGCGCGCCTCGATCATTTCGAGCCCTTTGTTGAACATCGTCGCCGAGTCGATCGTGACCTTCGGGCCCATGTCCCAGGTCGGGTGGCACAGCGCCTGTTCGAGCGTCACGCCGGCCAAACGTCCGGCGGGCCAGGCGCGGAAAGGTCCGCCCGAAGCGGTGAGGATGAGCCGTGAAACCTCGGCGGCCCCGCCCCGGTGGCCAGCGAGGCATTGGTGGATCGCGTTGTGTTCGCTGTCGATCGGGAGCAGGCGCACCCCCGCGCGGGCCGCAGCGGTGGTGACCACCTCGCCGGCCATCACCAGGATTTCCTTGCTGGCCACGGCAAGGTCCTTGCCGGCCCCGATCGCCGCGAGGGCCGGCGCCAGGCCCGCCGTGCCCACGATCGCCACCAACACCACGTCCGCCTCCGCCAAGGCCGCCAACTCCGCCACGCCCTCGGGCCCGGCGAGCACCCGCGTGCCGGCCGGCACCAAACGCCGCAACTCCGCCGCCCGCGACGCGTCGCCCGTCGCCACCACCCGCGCGCCCGTCGCCGACGCCTGCGCCGCCAGCGCCCCGATGTTGGAATTCGCCGCCAGCCCCACCAATTCAATGTGTTCCGGCAATTGCCGCGCCACCTTCAGCGTCGAAGTGCCGATCGAACCGGTCGAGCCCAGCACCACCACCCGGCGTCGGCCGTTTTCCCCGGCCTTGTTCACGCCAGCCTCCATTGCAAGTAGCACCACAACACGGGTGCTGTGAAACACAGGCTGTCGATCAAGTCGAACGCGCCGCCGATTCCCGGCAACAACACTCCCGAATCCTTCGTCCCGAGGCTGCGCTTGACCAAGCTCTCGGCCAAATCCCCGATCACCGCCAACAAGGCTAGCGCGAGGGAAAGTCCGGCCGCCCACCCTTGGCCGCCGAGCACCGCAAAGCGGCCGGGCCACAGCGCCACCAACCCACAACCGGCCAACAACGCGAATCCCAGCGAGCCGGCAAACCCTTCCCAAGTCTTCGCCGGACTGATGTGGGGAATCATCTTGTGGCGGCCAAGCAATGTGCCGGTTAGATAGGCCCCCATGTCGGTGAACTTGGTCACCGCCAGCAACCATAACAACAGATAGGCACCGTGCCCGCCCACGACCCCGGGCGGCAGGCCAGGCTGCGGCACCAAAAACAACAGCCGGGACATGAAATTGAAAAAGAACGCGATATACACGAACCCCAGCAGATTGACCGCCACCGCCATCAGCGACTCCTGCCGGCGGATCGGCTGCCGGAGTTGCAACGCAAACGTTCCTGTTAGATAAATGAAGATGGCGAGGGCGTCCAGTCCCGGTGTCGGCACCCATCCTGTCAGGAAGCTCGCATACAAGGCGCAGCAATAACCCGCTGCCATCAAAATGCCGAAGCGCGGGAAACATTTCACGTCCGCCGCCCGTAGCATGCGGAAGAACTCCACGGTGGCGATCAGGGTGAGCAGGCCGATCACTCCGAGATACGCCCATGACCCGCGGCTGACAAATACCCAGGTAACCAAAGCCCACAGAAAGACCGTGCTGCCGGAACGCCGGACGAACACGAGCGCTTTGGATGGGGTGGGAGGTGGCGGTGTGTCAGCCATAGGCGGCGGAATCCAAGCCCGGCTTGGCCCGCATGGCAACACATTCCCGCAGTTCAATTCCGCCTCTGATCCAATTCCACCCCCGAGAGGCGCGGGTCGGCGGTGGCTTTTAGTTCCGCCATGAGCCGGGTGTCGAGCAGTGCAACGGTTTCGGCCAACGCGGGATCCCCTGCCAGATTGTGCAACTCGAACGGATCCTTGCGGATGTATTGGGCATTGCGGAACATCACACCCTCACGAACCAAGCGGTCGAACACCGGTGTCTTGATACCCGGCGCGCCGAGACACGAGGCATGCGGCCACGCCCAATCATCCGCCAGCAGATATAATATGTTAGGCCGGGCGGCGGCGAGCGGTTCCGCAGCCCGCATCGCAGCCGGGGATAATAACAGAATTAGTGTTAGAACGGAGGGGGTGAGTCGTTTCATGTTCTGTTCTCTTCTGTTCTGGTCTCCGGTCTCCGGTCTCCGGTCTCCGGTCTCCGGTCTCCGCGTTCACGATTTTTCCATCACTCTGGCGTCCGCCGCCTGGCGTTGGGCTTTTTCACCGGATGTTTTCGCCTTCGGTTTGGGATCATACGCCGGATTGGGAACAGGCATCTGGGCACCGACCTGCTGGCGCCAAGTGTGGAGTTTCTGGCGGAGCGCGGCGGCCATGTCGGGCAGCTTGCCTGCAAGATCGTGCGCCTCACCGAGGTCGTCCTTGAGGTTGTACAACTCGACATGTGGGTCCTCGTAGAACTCGACTAGCCGGAAATCGCCCTGGCGGATCGCGCTGTATGGAGTCGCGCCACCGGGATGATAGTGCGGGTAATGCCAGTAAATCGCCTCCCGTTTCAACGGGCCGGATTGGCGCAGCAACGGCTCGATGCTCTCGCCGTCCACAATTCCGTTAGTTCGCGGGGTCCCCGTCATGGCGAGCAATGTCGGATAGAGATCTGTGCCGATGACGGGTGTCTGGCAGATGCTGCCGGGTTTGGTGACACCCGGCCACTTGACGATCAGCGGCACCCGCACCCCCCCCTCGTAGGCGGATCCCTTGCCCGCTCGCAGGCCGAGGTTGATCGTGTTACCGATCAGCCCGCCATTGTCCGAGGTGAAAATCATGATCGTGTTGTCGGTAAGTTTCAACTCGTCGAGCGTGCGCAGGATCACCCCGACGCTGTCGTCCACGCTTTCTATCAGGCCGGCGTAAACCGCATTGTGGTGCGGTGCCTTGGGGTCGGACTTCTTCTTATACTTGGCGATCACTTCCGGTTTCGCCATCAGCGGGTTGTGAATGGCATAGTGCGGCAGATAGATGAAAAACGGATGTTGCCGGTTCTGTTGGATGAACTTCACCGCCTCGGCCGTGAGCCGGTCACTCAGGAATTCGCGCTCCGGCCCGTCTGTCAGGGTCGGGATTTTATACGGTGAGAAATAGCTCGGTGGCTGGCCCATCGCGCAGCCCGCCACATTGAGGTCGAATCCCTGTTTGTCCGGCCAGAACTCCTTTTCGCCGAGGTGCCACTTGCCGATGCTGGCGCTGGCATAGCCGGCCGGCTTGAGGGCTTTGGCGAGGTTCATGGTTTCCAGCGGCAGGTGCATCGTCCAATCCGGCACGCGCAGTTTGGCCTTCGGCCGGACATGGCCGGCGATCCAATCGGTGATGTGCAAACGCGCCGGATACTGGCCGGTCAGCAGGCTGGCCCGCGACGGCGAACACACGGTGCAGGCCGAATAGGCGTCGGTGAACCGCATCCCCTGCCCGCACAACCGGTCAATGTTGGGGGTCTCGTAAAACTTGCTGCCGAAACACCCGAGATCGGTCCAACCCATGTCATCGGTCAGAATCACGATGATGTTGGGTTTGGGCGCTGGCTCGGCGGCTGGCAGAACTGCCGGAGACGCCAGCAACAAGGCGGGAAATAAGGATATTATGGCTTTCATGGGCTGCGATGGGGTGGCGTTTTGTGAATCCACTGAGGTTCTTCATTTGCCCGTCGCCTCTGTCCCCGGCACCCGCAATGACGGCTCACCCTTGAGCCAGCCGAGAGATGTCAGGAACTTGTCGGTCTCGACCTGGGTGAGGGTGAAATGCGGATCGCGGTTGAAGAAACCGTGGCCCGCATTCGGATAGATATGGGTATCGCAACGGGCCCCTGCCGCTTTCATGTCATTCTCAAACCGCCGCAGGGTGCTCACGGGAATGAGTTTGTCGGAATCGCCGAGAAAAACGACCGCGGGAGGCGCGTCCTTGGTGACATGGTGGGCCGGCGAGAATTCCTGATAGCGGTCACCCACACGCTCGTGGCCCCAGTGACCGGGGCCGTTGTTGAAAACCGGATTGAAGAGCACCAGCGCATCCGGCTTGCAGGAAACCTTGAGGTCGTCACCCGGATCATCCAGCCCGTTGACCAGGCCCGTGAAGGCCGCCAGATGACCGCCCGCGGAACCGCCCGCCGCGGCAATGCGATGGGGATCGATCCCGAGTTGCGCCGCATGCGCTCTCACATAGCGCATCGCCGACTTGGCATCGGCGCAGCAGACGACGGGCGGGCCTTTGTCGCCATTGGGGATGGTTCGGTATTCCACGCGGATGCCGACCATGCCGCGCGTGGCGAGATACTCGCTTTGTTTGAGGAACTGCGTTGGTGTTCCACCCACCCAGCCGCCTCCAAAGAAAAACACGATGCCCGCGCGTTCATCGGCGGCCTTCCATGCGGGCGGCTTTTCAATATATAATTTCAACTCGCGTTCGCCCGCCTTCTTGTAAACCAACGTTTCCTCACCCCGCGCGATGCCGGGTATCGCGAACACCAATGCGGCTGCGATGGCGATTACGAGTTTCATTCCTCCTGGTTTCATGGGCCGGTTCGGGGTGGGGTGATGGTATTACCGATTGCCGCATCACGATCTTTCAGCTTCCGGAATAGCCTATACCAAAATCCCGCAGGGATTTCAGCTTGCAGGTGGGTTTCAACCCTGATCCTTATACACATTTTCATTGGAAACCACCGGAATTGTCTCGGTGGGCGCAAGAAGTCGGCACCGTTTCTCGCGCCCCGTTGGGACGCATCGTTGTCATTTCATTGGATCCCAGGGCATCGCTTCGCTCAGCCCTGGGCTTTGCTCCGCCGACCCGTTGGGCCGGAAAGATGGCCTTTCCGCCGGCCCGCTGGGCCGGGAAGATGGCCTGAAAGGCCATGAGATCATAGCCCGGGGCTGAGGGAGCGCAGCGACCGATGCCCCGGGTTGCGGGTAAGGGAAAACCGCGCCCTGAAAGGGTGCGAGAAATTGGATTGTGAAGTGAGCCGCCGGACAGCGTATGAGAACGATGCACATCCGCCCCTGAGATGTGTATAAAGATCAGGGTTTAAACCCACGGCCTTCGATGGTCGCTTTTTGTAATGTCCTGTTGTGCCGCAACTTCATTTCCCAACCGGTTTGTCGGCCTTCCCCGGCAAGCTGCCGAATTGTTTCTTATAGAGCGTCCAAAACGATGCCTCGGCGGGAGTCGGTACATCTTCGTTGACCATGAGCGGCACAACGGATTTCCACCATGCCTCGTAGGATGCCTGCATTTCGGCGACGATCTCCGGGTTTTGCGCGGCGATGTCACGTTGTTCGCCGTAGTCGGTGCGCAGGTCGAAGAGCATCCATGCGGGCTGGTCCTTCTTCCTTCCCGTGGAAACCATCTGGTAGTTCTCAGTGCGCACGCTGCAATCCACATACTTGCCGGTTTCCGGTGAGACCCCTTTGCCCCAGCGGCCGACATGCGTGAACAACGTGCGGGCCGGCCACGCCGCGGCGGGATTCTCTAACAACGGAACCAGACTGCGGCCTTCGATTTGTTTCACCGCCTTCTCATCGGGTTTCGCCCCGGCGATCGCGGCAATCGTCGGGAAGAAGTCGATGTGGGCGGCAAGCGCCTTGCACTCGGCGGGTTTGAGGGTTCCGGGCCAGCGCCAGAACGACGACGCGCGGGTGCCGCCGAGGAACGGCGTGCATTTCGATCCGCGCATCCCGGCATTGAACACTCCGCAACCCGCGGTGCCGCCGTTGTCATTCATGAAGATCACCAGCGTGTCCCGCTCGATGCCCCACTCTTTAAGTTGATCTAACAATTTCCCGATGTTATCATCGAGGTTGGCCAGCATGCCGAAAAACTTTGCGGCGTTGAGGTCCTTGACTTTGTCCTTGTAGCGGGCGAGGTCCTCATCGCGCACTTGCAACGGCGCGTGCGGAACGTTGGTGGCGATGTAGGCATAGAACGGTTGTTTGCCCTTCACGCTGGCGATCCACTTTTCAGCCTGGGCGAAAAACACATCGGTGCAATAGCCATCGGTTTTCTCGAACTTGCCGTTGTGTTTGATCAGCGGCGAAAAATACGTATTGCCCGGCGCGTCGCCGCTGGATCCGGGATAGTGCTGGCCGATGCCGCCCGAGCCATGGATGAACACCTCGTCGAATCCGCGCCGCTCCGGTTGGTGGTCGTCCTCATCGCCGAGATGCCATTTGCCGAAGATGCCGGTGGTGTAACCTGCGGTCTTGAGCACCTGCGGCAAGGTGACCGCATCGAGCGTCAGGCGTTCGCGTTCGAGGATGGTATGAGTCACGCCGTTCTTGAACTCATGGCGCCCGATGATGAGCGCGCTGCGGGTGGGCGAACACGTCGGACTCACATGGAAGTCCGCGAAGCGCACGCCCTCGTCATGCAGACGGTCCATGTTCGGGGTCTTGAGAATCGGGTTGCCGTTGGCGGAAACATCGCCGTAGCCCTGGTCATCGGAGAGGATGAAGATGATGTTGGGCCGTTTGCCGGCAATGCCTTCGGCATGCAGCGGGCAGGCGGCCAACAACGAGGCGAAAGCGAAAAGGCTGACTGATGGAATGATATTCACGAACTTCTTTTCGCGTTTGAGCGACGTTTTGGCAACAACGTAATCGCCGCAACGTAATCGCCGCAACCGCCGCCCTGCCTTGGTAGGGGCGAGCGGCCTCGCTTGTCCCACTTTTCCCCCGAGGGCGAGACGCCATGCGCGGATGATGAGCCAGGCCTGCGCACCGCCCGTGCGGGCGGACAAATGGGTCGGCCGAGGCCGTCCGACCCTACCGGTTTTCCCGCTTCGCCCGTGCGGGAGGACAAGTCGGCGGACCGAGGCCGGTCCGCCCTACCAGGTCCCTCAGGGCAGGGACTTGCGCCAATCCAATACCAACGACTGGAGGCGCTTGGCCACCTCCGGGTTCTCGGCTGTTAGATTCTTCGTTTCATCGGGATCGGCGGTGAGGTCATAGAGTTCGCCGCCGGTGGCATCGGCGTTGACGAGGAGTTTCCATTTGCCGTCGAGGATGGCGAGGTTGGGGCTGCGGGCACCGGGTTCGCGGGGAAACAGATAGTCGGGCTTGCGTCCGTATTCCCAGAACAATGGTTGGTCGCGGGACTGCGGCGTGCCGAGAAGCGCGGCGCTTCTATCAAGTCCGTCGCAGGCAGCCTCCTGTGGCAGCGCCACGCCGGCCAGCGCGCAGACGCTGGGAAACAAATCGATGGAACCCAGCACGGTGGTGTCGTCGGTATTGCCTGCGGGGATGTGACCGGGCCAGCGGACAAGGAACGGTTCGCGGATGCCGCCTTCGTAAAGGCTCCACTTCATTCCGCGCAAGCCACCGGACCGTTGGCGCTCGAATGATGGCTCCGGGCCGTTGTCGCTGGCGAAAATGACGATGGTGTTTGCCGCGAGGCCTTCTGTTGTTAGAAAGTCGAGTACGCGGCCGATTTCGCGGTCATAGCGGCGCAGCACGCCATTGAACTTGTGATGGCCGGCCGGGGTATCGGCGACGTGCGGCAGTTCCTCGGGGTCCGGGGTGTGGGGTGTGTGGACATCCTGCGGCCAGAGTTCGACGAAGAACGGTTGTTGTTTGTGGCGGCGGATGAAATCCATGGTTTTGTCCGCCCAGAAGCCGGTGAATTCATAACGGGCGAGCATTTTGTCATCCACGGGTTCGGGTTTGGCGGAGCCGAAGGTATCGATGCGCGGGCCGCAGCCCTCGACGTTCACGTGATGCTCGTCATAGCCGTATTCCTTGGGCCACGGGGCGTCCTGCACGTCGCGGCCGCCGCCCATGTGCCACTTGCCGAAATGGGCGGTGGCATAACCCGCGTCATGCAAGGTGCGGGCCAGCGTGGGTGCCTTGGGATCCAGCCAGTTCGCGCACTCGTGCGCCTTGTTGCCGGAGCGGTCGTGCAGGTAATCGTTGATCCGCCAGCGGGCCGGATAACACCCGGTGGTGTAGCCCACCCGCGAGGGCGAACAGATCGGCGAAGCCACATGGAATTGGGTGAAACGCAATCCTTCTTTGGCCAACCGGTCGATGTTGGGAGTGGCAAGCTCCTTGCGCCCGTAACACCTGAGGTCACCCCAACCCATATCGTCGGTGAGGATGAACAATATATTAGGTTTGGCGGCGGGCGCGGCGATGGCAAACGCCGACATCGCGATACTTGCCAGCGCTGCGGGAATCATTCTTAAAAGGGAAATGGGAACCACTGATTACACTGATTAAACTGATTTGGAATAGGTTATGATGCCAGGGCCGTTCACCCGACGGGTGAATGATCTAATTGTTATTCCCGATCCAAATCTTTCAGTGAAATCAGTATAATCAGTATAATCAGTGTAAACTGCCGCCTGGCCGACCGATTTCATTTTCCCATTTAGGATCATATATTTCATGAGGGTGCGGCTGATGGGATCAATCACCCGGCACGTTCTTCGGACGCGCTTTTTTCCAAAGATCGATGGCAACGTCGTTGGGTTGTTGCGGGCCGGGTGTGCTGCGGCCGGCGCTGATATATTTGTTCATCAATTGCGTGAGCCGCGTGACTTCGGCGGAAGAATCCGCCTGCCGGTTCTGGTGTTCACCCATATCCTTGGTCATGTCATAAAACTGCACCGGTGCCTTGTCATCGCCGGGCTTGCTCCAACCGCCCGAGCCGGCTCCGAAAATCAGTTTGGCCTTGGTCGTGCGGATCGCGAACATGCCGTTGATCGAATGATGCACGACGGCTTCATGCACCGGTTGGTCATGTCCCTTGAGCAGTGGCAGGATGCTCACGCTGTCCTCGCCGGCGTTGTCCGGCAACTCGGCGCCGACAATATCCGCGCCGGTCGCCAGCAAGTCTGTTAGACCCGTGAGTTGGGAGCAGACCGAGCCGGGTTTGGCGACGCCAGGCCAGCGGGCGATGAACGGGATACGGTGGCCGCCGTCCCAGATGTCGGCCTTGTAGCCGCGCAGGTTGGCGCTGGGAAAATGCCCCTGCTTTTCCAGATTTCCCACTCCGGCCGCCGGCGAGCAGCCGTTGTCACTGGTGAAAATGAGCAGGGTCCTTTCTGTGAGTCCCGCCTTATCGATGGCGTCCATCACCTGGCCGAGCGCCCAGTCGGTTGCCATGACAAAATCGCCGTATGTGCCGAGGCCGCTGTTGCCCTGCCATTCCTTGGTTGGAACAATCGGCGTGTGCGGCGAGGCCAACGCCAAGTAGAGGAAGAACGGTTTCGTTTCCGCAGCCTGCCGGCCGATGTACTCGACCGCCTTGCGGGTGAGCGTGGGCAGAACGTCAATCGCCTCGAAGTCCGGCGCGGCGGGACCTTTGCGGATCCACTGTTTGGTGGCGGTCGGTGCCTGGGTGTAATGATCGTTTTCGATGAACGCGAACGGCGGCATGTCGAGCGAGGCACTGATGCCGAAATAATAATCGAAGCCGCGGGTGAGCGGGCCGTCGCGGATCACGTCTGATAGATTTCCTGCAGGCGGCAGGGTCATGCCGAGGTGCCATTTGCCGATGCCGGCGGTGGCATAACCGTGATCCCGCAGCAATTTCGGAACGGTCAGGCGGTCCGGCGCGATGAGCGCCTTGCTATCGCCGTTCAACACCCCGGACTGGAGTCTCGTACGCCAGGCATAGCGGCCGGTGAGGATGCCGTAACGGGTGGGCGTGCAGACCGACGACCCGCTGTGCGCGTCGGTGAACAACATGCCTTGCGCCGCCAGACGGTCGGCGTGCGGCGTGGCGATCTTGCCACGTTCCGGGTTCAGACAATGCACGTCGCCGTAGCCGAGGTCGTCGCACAAAACATAAACGATGTTGGGAACCACACCGGGTTTCGGCAAATCGGCGGCTGCCGCCTGCAACACAGCAACCGGGAGCAAGAGCAGGGAAATCAGCGCGCGTTGGTGTTTCACGCGCACCGGTATGAACCGCTTGACCCGCCAATCATAGCAGAAAATCCGGGCCGTGGGGGCAATCCGCCCGTCGGACCGCGAGTCTCCAGACTCGCTTGCCCATGAAATGCCAATGCACTGAGGCAAACCTCGTTCCATTGGATTCCCATGGACACGGGCGGAGCGGAACCGGAGCGAAGCGGTGCTGGCCAACGGCAAATCGCCCCTCCTTGATTGCTTGCAATTCCAGGGGATTTAGTGCCTAATCGGCCATGTCGAAATCCCTTCCGATCCCACACCCAGAATGGAACGATCTACTGGAAAGGCGCGATGCTCTGGAGTCGCAAATCGCCGGGGTGCTAATGGATATTCATTTGCTGAAAGACTCCGAATCGGTGGTGATCGGACGTTATGCCTCAGCCTTCAGCAAACAGCTTTTCCGACTGCATGAAGCCGAGATCGAATCCGCCCGGTTGAAACGCGAGATCGAAATGGTGCAGGCCGCGATCAACTCTGGCGGGGAACTGGACTATGAGCTGATTCACGCCACTCTCGACGCGGAGTTCGCAGAGTGGCAGGCTAAATTGACCGCGGAAATTGACGACCTAACCCACCATTGGGGCATGCTAGCAACTTCGGAGTTTCTGGAAGCGGCAGCCGCCCGCAAGCTCCGCGATCTGTTCCGTGTGCTGGCCCGCCGCCTTCACCCGGATCTGAACCCGTCGCAGCCGCCGGCCGAAGCCGAACTCTGGCACCGGGTCACCGCCGCCTACGACCTCTGCGACTTCGATGAACTCGCCGCTTTGGAGATACTCACCCGGAACACCGCCTCGGCCCCCATCCCGGATTCGATGGGGACCCTGCGCGAAACCTTGCAGAAACTCCGCGACCAACTCGATCGCCTCCTCATCTCCCTGGCCAAACGCCGCCAGAAGTGGCCGTTTGATCAATTGCCCGTGCTCGATGATCCCGCGGCCACGGCCACACGGCAGGCGGAGCTCGATGCCCGTATCATCACCACGGAAGCCACGCGCGATGAACGCAAGCACTGGCTCAACCAACTCCTCGACCACTGACATGACCATGAGTGATTATGCCCTCACCCACTTTGAGCAACATCAGCTTGCCCTGCTGCACGCCCACCTCCAAGCCGGCGGAGGATTGGCAGCGCCATTCGCCAGGGAGATATTCCTCATCGAAACCCACGTCGCCGGCACCTCACACGTGCCGATCCGTCAGATCGAGCCCACTCTCATCCCCGGCGCTTCACTCGTCCTACGCCGCGAGCCGGGCAACCCACATGACGAACTCGCCATCCTCATCCTCACCGATGGCGGGGAAAAACTCGGCTTCATTCCCCGCGACCGCAACGAAGTCCTCGCCCGACTGATGGACGCCGGGAAATTCCTCTTCGCCCGCCTCGAATCCAAGGAATGGCAAGGCGACTGGCTCCATGTGTCGGCACGAATTTTCCTGAGGGATGTGTGACCCACCGTGCGGACCCACAATCGCTCACGCGGGCACCGGCTCGAACTCCTCGCTCACGTCCAGCCACTCCACCTTATCCACCGTAGGGAGGTTTTGGGGATTAGCGATGAAGCCCGTGAAGATGCGGATCGCCTGGCTGAGATTGGGCAATTGCGGGTCATCCTCGTCGCCGAGGCCGCCCTGTGCGTCCCGCAGGAAGGACCTGCTGTGCCGGAATTGCTCGCCGCTGTAAATCCGGACTTCGCAGACATAACCCGCATCGTCCGCAAGGGCCTGGCAGTAACTCTCGCAACCCTGTTCGTTCTCCGGAGTCGCCAGAATCACGAACGGATGAAGTTCATCGGACCGGATCGCCTCCAGCGCGGCAATGACCTCGGAAACCTTTGGATTCGGGGTATCCCAATCTGTGCGCCCCTCACTCAACAACCAGTCTTTCAGCTCGTTTCGCATGGGGGAATTCAATGAAATTCCAGGGCGAAATGCAAGTAAATTCCGAGGATATTTGTTGTCAAATGGATTGTTTTCCAAGGGGGAAATCCATGCCGTAGCAACCTTGTCCGCGAGGCATCGTCGAAGCTCTAAATGTTTGCAACACGTCATCCAGTAGCAGCTTAACCTCCGCCTCCTCTATCTTTCCCATGGGATTGAAAAGTTCAATGTATCTCGTTGAGCATCCGTGATCCCTTTTCCCCTGATGGTCTTCATCGAAAGCGATGAACCGCACCCCTTCTTGGCATCCCGGATAGAGGAGCACGCTTTGCTCACTTCCATATTGACGGTTATACACATACATTTGCTTCAGATCGGCATCCGCCGGACGGCCATCTCTGGGCAGCTTCCATTTTGTATCGATGATGCACCTGACTGTTTCTTTTTCACGGATTAGGATATCCGATCGAATGGATTGCCCATTCCAAAACGTTCGGCAATTCTGGCCCGATATATTGACATTCGGAAACTCTCTGGCAACCCGTTGCAGCAGCTTCAGAACCACAACTTCAAAGAGCTTGTTCATGTCGAACAGCAGGCTCAGGATGTGCTCGCGCCCGCTCTGGAAATCTGGCGCATAGTTGAGCAGAAGCAGGCGGGCTAGTTGAATGGCATCGGCATAGCCGTCCGACTTGCGATCCAGCCTAAGGCGCTCGAAGGTCTGGCTGGTGATGCACCGCTCGCGAACATGTTCAAAGGCCCACTTCATGTCCTTCACCATGCTCAAGGTCACAGTGTCGCGAGTAACATGCTCCACCACATCGAGGGCCATTTTCAGGATTGAATGCAGCAGGTGATCCGTGTCGTAAACCTGATGGATGACATGAAACCGCTCTTTGTGAACCACCGTTCCGCGGATGTGACGAGGCAAGTCCAGGCGGCCCTTGAGAGCGGTGCTTGCCTCGGCCTTCTGACGGTACGATCTCACCAGGCCTTGGCGTACCAGCCGCTTTACCTCCTCTGTATATAGCCGCAGAAAATGTTCCAATACCGATGTGTTTTGCAGGTGCAGCATCGCATGCCCGGCCTCGTGGAGCGGTAGACCGTGTGCAACCTTCAGCATGTTAATCAATGCCGTGCGCCACCTGATCTCACCGTCCATGCCGTCGGTCTTTGGCAGCACCTCGATGGTAAGTCCTCGCGCCGCAATCACTCCCACAAATTGGCCAAACTTGATGCTCCGATGGCCAACTGTAAAGAAGCGATTTTCGTGCCGTTCGTTGTAACGCACCAGCGAGACGAACTGTCCTTCCGTGAACCGAACGGCATCCTTGCCGTAGGTCTCATCTACGCGCAGCCTCTGGTGTTCGAATGTTGTGATAAGATTAGCCACCGGTGCATATGGTTTCAAAGGCCGACAATGGGATCACAAAAGCATCGCCCTGCTTCTCCAATGGATCCCCAAAAGCATATCGGGGCTTGGCGTCAACATCCTCCCCGCCCGTCACGCCTTTAGCGAAACCCACCTTGGCACTGTCCACCTCAGTGACGAAGGCCGGACCCAAGACAAGCGACACCTTCACCGGATCTCCATAGAAATACTCCTGTAGTAGGGGAATGATGTTGTTCTTGAACACCTTTCGGAGCTTCACCTCGGGGTCCTCGGACACGTCCCAGTTCATGAAGTAGCTATGGCCGATCTGATGATCTCGGTCTAGCAGCATCTCAATACGCGCATTGATAACCCTCAGCAATTCGGTGAGGTCCACGGAGCCCACCTTCCTGTTCTGTAGTTCGTCCGGCCTGCTTGGAAACTCCTCGAAGTTGAAGCGCCGGCGGAGGGCTGTGTCCAGCGCTTCCACACTGCGGTCCGCGGTGTTCATGGTGGCGATTATGTGGAGATTCGGCGGCACGCTGAATGGCAGTTTGGAATAGGGCAGTACGGCTGTCAGCGCGTTGGGCATTCCACTCCGCTTATCCGCTTCAATTAGCGAGATAAGCTCCCCGAATATCGCCGACACATTGCCCCGGTTAATTTCGTCGATGAAGAGGGCGTAGTTATTAGCCGGATCTTGTTCAGCACGCGCACAGATCTGCCGGAAAATTCCAGGAACGACCTCGTAAATAATCGAGCCACTGTCCATGATTGGCTTGATGCCCTCGATGAAGTCTTCGTAGCTGAAACTCTGGTGGAAGGTGATTCAAGAATATTGTGGCGATGCCTTGACCCCAGCCCTTGAAACTTTTCAATTGGTGTAACCAACCCGATACGTTGAAATCCGGTGCGAACGGGGCTAGAATAAACTTCCGAAAGGCCTCTGGGTTTGCTTTGATTGTATCATGAAGGAACCCCGCCGTCCGGTTGTCGCCTGACTGGATTCCGCCACCGTCTTTGGCGAATTTGTAAAAGAACTCGACGGGTTGTTTGCTTTCGAGACCTTTTATGCTGGATTCGCTTAATTGACCCGCATAGTCGTTTTCTCTGTTTTTGTGAGCATCGGTTTCATACCATACCTGAAATTCCGCGATGATTTTTTCGATGTTATTCGGCAATGTGTTTATTTCCATAACTTGTTGCTTTATCGTTTACTCCCGTCCCTGTTCGTATTGAGACGGTTCCCCGATCTTCGGCCATAGGCGACGACGGATTCAGGGGTTGGAAACTTGGTGATGAGGTAGGGGGTGCCGCGTTCCAGATTCCAGAAGTAATGCGGAGTTCCGTTAGACTGGATGACGAAGCGTCGGTTTTGGGACTTGGCGTATCTGCGGGCTTGCTCCTTGCCCACCAGCGGCGCTTGGTCTTCCGCCTTGGCTTCCAACACGATGAACGGGAAACTCCTTACATTGAGGCGCAGAAAATCGATGAAGCCTTCGGCGGTTTTCTCCAAGTTCTGGCCGTGTGCGTCGAGAGCCTGCCTGGTGAGCGCAACGCTGGGTTCAAGCTGGATGTTCGCCGGGCCGTTGGCATCGGCGAAGAAGCGCCAACCTGCATCTTCGAGCAGCTTGTTGATTTTGATGCGGGCGGAGGCTTCTTTCATGCGGCTGGTTTCAGGAAAGCATGCCGCAGGTTCTAAACCAGGGATGGCCATCCTAGCAACAGCAATCCTTGCGGTAGGCCTTCATCGCAAGATAGGTGGCGTTCGCGCTACCAGTGCCAGCCCTCGCCCTTGATTTCCCGGCATCAGGCCCGGCATGAAGCGGCCACTGGGGAATAATGAAGAAAGTGCTTGCGTGGCGGTTGGGGTGGAGTGAGAAGCCCGGATGAAGAGGAGGAGACGGGGCAAGATGCCCCTTGGAGACGGCCTGGCGCAGGATGCGCCAGCCACCTTTCCGCTGCGCCACCGGTTTTGTTTGGGCGGCCCGACTGACCATCCTTCTGGGAAAACCCAATAACCCGGAAGGCATTTCAGTCGGACCGCCTGTGGTGTCGCGACATTGGATGAACGCCCCGGGAGTCCCAATTGGTCTGCAAGCCGCAACTTTTTTCCGAAAAAAAGTTCTCCATCCCCCTCGGTCCACGGCGGTGATTGCCTCACGCGGCGAGTGTCAGGGCGGAGCGTCCCAGATGGATGGCATTGGCGAGATCGTCGATGGCCTCGTCGAGGTGGCTGATGACCTCGCCCGGCTTCTCGGCCAAGGCCATCGGCACTTTCAACAGCAACCCGAACCGGCAGGTCCTTGCCAACCGCCCCACCCATTGGCGGCACCGCGAAGTCCCGCCACCGACCCTTCCAACGGCCTTCCCTGAAAAGCAAACTGAGTGCTTGATTGTTGCCGTTGGGCGGATTAGAATCCAGGCATGTTGGTAATGGAGCAGATTTCACGGATGTCATCAACCGAGCGGGTTGAAGCCATGGAGCTTCTGTGGAACTCGTTTTCAAAGGATGGAATCGAGTACCCCTCTCCCGATTGGCACGCCCAGATTCTCGCCGAGCGTTCTGAGATCATCGAGTCTGGCAAGGCAATCTGGCTATCGGTGGACGAGCTTCAAGCCCGTTTGATGAGCCGATGAAAAAGAGGGTGATTGTTCTCGCGGAAGCCGCTTCCGATATCGAACGGGGAATCGATTTTTACAACTCGATTGAAATTGGCATCGGCCTATATTTCAGGGACTCGATCATACAATTCCTCTGTGGCCTAATCGTGATGCGAAGGCCCCATTGTGACATGCCCCGTGTTGGACCCGCGCGCATGTCCATTGACCACACGGACATGATCCGCTAACATCCCACCCGATGTTCAAAACCCGCTACGCGCTCCCGGGCACGCCGCCCGCCACCCTCACACCGCTCGCACCCGGCGAGGCCTCCCTGCCGGTGATCCGCTGGATGGAATATGACGCCGACACGTTCACCGAACATGCCGCGGCCAGTGTCGCCGATCTGCCGTCACCCGACATCAACGACGGCAAGACCCGCTGGATCGAATTCAACGGCTTGGGCGATCTCGACGCGCTCAAGGCGCTGGGCGAGAAATTCGGGCTTCACCCGTTGACCCTCGAGGACATCCTGCATGCCGGCCAGCGTCCGAAGGTGGAACCCTACGACAACCATTTGTTCATTTGCGCGATGATGATCTATCGGGATTCGGACGAACGCATGATCGGCGAGCAAATCAGCATGATTCTCGGGAAAAACCTGCTCATCACCGTCCAAGAGGATCCCAAATGCGACGTGCTGGAACCGGTCCGGACGCGCATCCGCACCGGCAAGGGCTGGATCCGCAAGACGGGCGCGGACTATCTGGCATACGCATTGTTGGACGCGATCATCGACCATTGTTTCCCGATCCTCGAATGCCTCGGCGAGGCCCTCGAGGATCTCGAAACCGAAATGTTGCGCCACCCGAGCGCCACCTGTGTTTCCACGCTCCACGATCACCGTCGGACGCTGTTGCAACTGCGCCGCGCCGTCTGGCCGGAACGGGATCTGGTCAACTCCCTGCTCCACGACGAAAGCCCGTTCGTCACCACGCCGACCAAGGTTTTCCTGCGCGATTGTTACGACCACACGGTACGCATCATGGATTTGATAGAAAGCTACCGGGAAATCAGCGCCGGCCTGCTGGATCTCTATCTCTCCGCCGTCGGCATGCGCACCAACGAAATCATGCGGGTCCTCACCGTGATCTCCGCGTTCTTCATTCCCCTCACCTTCCTCGTCGGCGTCTATGGCATGAACTTCGACTATCAGAACGGCGAACACTGGCTCAACATGCCGGAACTGCACAGCCGCTATGGCTATGTCTCCCTGTGGGTCGTGATGATCGGCAGCGTCATCGCCATGTATCTGTTCTTCCGGCGCAAGAAGTGGCTGTAGAGCTAACTTCTCACAAGGTCCCCGCGATGGCCGGGGCGGCGGCTAGGAATGACGGGAACTCGGGCTGCCAGCCGGTGGCGATGAGTTTTGTGTTAGATACGTGTTTATGGGTCCAGCCGCGTTTGCGGTTGGGGTTGCGCGGGCCGGTTGGCGGCAGTTGGCGCTTGAAGATGCGGCTAAGCTTCAGATAGGTTGCGAGCTGACTGAGCGGGGTGGAATCGCAGACATTGAATACCGCGCTGCGGGCGTTGGGGAGGGTGGCGAGGTGGAAGATCGCACGGGCGGCGTCGTCGCGATGGATTTGATTGAGGAAGCGGTGACCATCCTCTTCGATTACCGCCTCACCGGCGAGGAACTTTTGCAGGATGACGCTGCGGCAGGGGCCGTAGATGCCGGCCAGGCGGGCGACCACGCCACCGGCGGCGAGGGTGATGCGCTCCGCCTCGAGCAACAAGCGGCTGGTTTCACGATCCGGCAGGGTCGGGCTTTCCTCGGTAACCACCGAGCCATCGGTTTGCCCATAAACCGAGGTGCTGGAAGTGAACAACAGGGGCACTCCGGGAAATCTGTTAGCCAGATTGCGGCAACCATCGACATGGACGTGCCGGTAGGCCGCCGGGCCGCCATGGCCGGAGGCGGCGCAGTGGACGATGAAATCGGCCGGCGGCAGGGTGTTCACGGCGGCAGGGTTGCCGACGTCGCAGGCGAAGCAACCGTCGGTGCCCGAGCGCGAGACCGGGATGACCTCCCATGCGGCCTCGCGGAACACGCGGGCGAGCGCCTTGCCGAGGTAGCCGTGGCCGATAAGCAGGAGTTTCATGGAGGCGCTTGCGGGCATGCGCATCACCTTAGGCAATTTCCCCGGCGCTACAATGGGGAATGTGTCTGCGGAACGAGCCCATGACTCGGCCTCGCCCATGGGGTGACAATGGAACGTCTGGCCTCAGCTCATTGGCGTCTTATGGGCATGCGAGTCGGGAGACTCGCGGTCCGATGAGTATGCGAGTCGGGAGACTCGCGGTCCGATGAGTATGCGAGTCGGGAGACTCGCGGTCCGACTTGAAGTTTCTATTTTTGGGCCTTGTGTTTCCGCTCTGGCTCTATTCCTTGTGGGTTGCGCCGATGATCTTCCATTTCGATCCCTGCAGCCTGCTTGCCCTGCTTCCGAGCGACGGGACCTCGATGGATCCGCAAGGGGTTTTCAAGCCGGTCACCGATGGCGGCGGAAATTTTTTCAACTTCAATCCCTACAACTTGTTAGCCGGGCTTGTTTTCGGCACCATCGGCTGGGGTGCCTGGTCCTACGGCAGGAAATTGGAACTCTGGCAACCCCGCGCCATCGGTGTGACGATGATGGTCTATCCGTATCTGATTTACAACGCCTGGCTGCTGTGGGGGGTCGGGGTGGGCCTGATGGTGCTGCTGTGGTTTTACCACTCCGAATGAATCCGCCCGATTTCCCTTGGCAAAACGGGGGTTGTTCACGCTAGTTTCGTCCGGCCATGCCAACCGAAGCGATCCTCTCCACCGTCCGACAGTTCCTCGGTGTGGACCCGACCGTGCCGATCACCCTGGAACCGATCAAGCGGGGAGCGTCGGGACGCACGATCATCCGGGTGAAATGCCCGGTCCACGAGCCGTTCATCGGGATTCATTGGACCGAGGAGCGGGAGGACAACGCCCAATTCATCCCGGTGGCCCAGTTTCTGGCACAGGCGAAGCTGCGGGTGCCGGCGATCATTCACGAGCGGGCGCGGTACCGGGTGGCGCTGGTGGAGGATTTGGGGGACACCGATCTTTATTCGCTGCGGGATCGGCCGTTGGTCGAGCGGTTGCCGCTTTACCGGTCCGCCTTCGAGCAGGTGGACCGGCTATTTTATACCAAAGTGCCCAAGGAATTCCACCTGATGCCGCCCTTCGACGCGGACCTTTACCGCTGGGAACAACAGTATTTCTTCGAGTATCTGGTGGAAGACCACCTTGGCATGGATGCTTCTCCACTGCGGAAAAACCCGGCGTTCAACGAGATGGCGGAGCGGCTCGGCACGGTGACACGCCACCTCGTGCACCGTGATTTCCAATCCCAGAACCTGATGGTCAAGGATGGCAAGGTGTGGTTGATCGACTTCCAGGGCTTGCGTCGTGGCCGCCAGGAATACGATCTCGCATCGTTGATCTTCGATCCGTACATGAATCACAGCAGGGACGATCGCGAGGCCTTGTTAGCATTGTGGGAGGAAACCGCCGACGAGCGGCCGGAACCCACGTTGTTTCATCAATGTGCCGCCCAACGCCTGATGCAGGCTCTGGGTGCCTACGGCAACATTCTGAAGAACCGCGGCGATGAATGGTATCGCCCGCACATCGCCACCGCCGCCAGGTTGTTAGAGGAAGTAACGGCCGGCACTTCTCTCGAACCCGCGCTCGCGCCCGTGCTGGCGGCGATCCGCTGATCACCTTCCGTGGCAGGCACGTTCCAACGCCGGTTTTGGGTGCTGTTAGGCGCGGCGGTCGCGGCCTGTGCCGGTTGGCAATGGCTGCCCGGCACCGCCATCGACCGCTTGGCGTTCTCGGTCGTGGCACGCGGTTTTGCCAATCCGCCGTTGTTCATTTCCGGCGACGGCAGCCATGACTCGCCATGGAATCTCCGGACCTTTGCCGCAGGAAACCGTGCGGACACCCGCGAGGCACCGGTAGTGGTCTCGCTCGGCGATGATCGCGAAGGATTTTTCCAAAGTTTTCCGCCCTCGCCCCTCGACCTTGCCGTCGTTCTTAATGATATCCACCGGTTGGGTGCCAAAAATGCGGCGACTGCGGTCGTGTTGGCGTGGGACACTCCGGACCCGAACGGGCTGGCGGCCCTCGATATCGCGCTCGGCCGTTTCGACTCGCTGGTCATGGCGGCACCGTTGTCGCGGGGGGCGGTGCCGGAGTCGCTACCGCCGGCCTTCCGCGAGGCCTCGGTGCCGGTAAATTCAGTGCGTGGGGATATCTCGGCGCTGCCGGTGGTGAACCGAATCCCGTTGCCCGGCGTCATGCTCGGCGGGAAAAACATGGTGGCCGGATTTCAAACGCTCGATTCCGAACCCGGCGACAAACTCGCGCCGCTGCTTGCGCGCTGGGAAGACCGGGTGGTGTTCGCCTTTCCCCTGCTCTGCGCGCTCCAACGGCTTAAACTGAACGTGAGCGACTTGGACATCCGACCTGGAGAATCGCTCAAACTCGGTCTTCATGGACCGATCGTGCCGCTGGATCGCTTCGGGCGCCTGGCCGTGCCGCTGCAAGCCATCGCGCCGTTTGCGGAAATCTCCGCCGAAGAGGTGGTCCACTCAGCCGAAGCGGTGGCCCATGGCGGCGAATGCGTGTTTCCGCGTGACGCGCCGGGACCCGTGGTGCTCCGTGACGACCGCAGCGCCGCCGAACCCGCCACCCGCGCGTTCTCGAAAAACCTCCCGGCACTTGTCGCCGCGCTCGCCTCCCACAAAACCCTGAACCCCGCCCGCGACTACCCGAGACCGCAAGCCCGCCGCGAACTCGGCGCTCTGCTGCTCGTCACCCTCGCCCTAACAGCATGG
>Ga0118677_10005701_pt1 | contig 21624 bp, 21 predicted proteins | sample AliMusrvi5mmetaG_FD_86154 | JGI IMG/M metagenome (GOLD analysis project Ga0118677, IMG submission 86154)
GATTACGATCACGATGTTCTCTGACCCCTGACTTTTGACCGCTGCCTCTGTTCTCGTACCCCTTACCTCTTACCCCCGTCTTTCCCCATGAAAATCTCCATCATCACCGCCTGCTTCAATTCAGCACCAGTGCTGGACACGGCGCTGACGTCTCTGTCCTCGCAAACCCATCCGGATGTGGAATGCATCGTGGTGGATGGCAGCTCGACGGACGGCTCGGTCGAGCGCATCCGCGCGTGGGCGCACACCATGGGCGGCCGGGCGCGATGGATCAGCGAGCCGGATCACGGGCTCTACGATGCCATCAACAAGGGGATTCGCATGGCCACCGGAGAAATCATCGGCTTGCTGCACGCCGATGATTTCTATTCGGGGCCGGAGGTTCTGAGCAAGGTTGCGCAACTGTTTGAACAGACGGGCGCAGAGGCGGTGTATGCGGACGTGCGGTTCGTGGACGCGGCGGACACAGGGCGCACGGTGCGCTACATCGCCGGCAGCCGCTTCCGCCCCTGGATGATGCGCTTCGGGTTCATGCCGCCGCATCCGAGCATCTTCTGCCGCCGCGAGCTGTTCGAGCGGCTTGGTTATTATCGCACGGACTACCGCATCGCCGCGGACCACGAGCTGATGGTCCGGTTTCTCTGGAAGGCGCGCATCCGGACTGCCTACCTTCCAGAGGCGATCATTGCCATGCGCACCGGCGGCACGAGCACGCGTTCGATGGGTGCGCGCTGGCTGGCCTGCCGCGAAAACGTCCGCGCTTGCCGCGAGAATGGCATCTACGCCAACCTGCCGATGCAGTTGGCAAAGTATGCGGTGAAGGTGTTTCAATATTTCTAGTCTTCAGTCATTTAGCCTGCAGCCATCCCATACCCTTCTTAATCTTAATCGTACTCCTAATCTCTGCCCGTCTCCCTCCACCATCGATTACGATTATGATTACGATTACGAGTATGTTGACCCATTTTCTCTGACCGCTGACATCTGATCTCCGACTTCTTTCTCCTGCCACCGCCCCACCGCCCACTCTTTCCCATGTCAAATCGTCCACGCCTATTTCTCTTCGCGCTGCTTGTGCTGGCAGCTGCCTGGGCCTGGTACAACCGCTTCTTCCAGGACGACGCCTACATCTCGCTGGTGTACGCGCGCAACTGGGTGGAGGGGCATGGACTGGTCTTCAATCCCGGCGAGCGCGTCGAGGGGTATACCAACTTCCTTTGGACCGTGCTGCTGGCGCTCCCGCTCCGGCTGGGGTGGGACCCGGTTGTCTTCTCGCAGATTGTCGGGATCTGCTGCTTCATCGGCACGCTGTTGCTGACGTATCGCCTGGCGCGGGTTGTCTCCAATCAGGCGGAGACAGGGCTCTATGCCGTGGCGCTGCTGGGCGCGAACTACACGTTCCGCGCCTTTGCCACAGGCGGCCTGGAAACGCAGCTGCAGACCATGCTGATCACGGCTGTGCTGACTTGGACGTTTGCCGGGCCTGCGCACAACAGCTGGTCGCCGGGTGCCTGCGCCGTGTGGTCGGGATTGGCGGCGCTGGCCGTGTTGACGCGGTTGGATTCCGCTGTCCTGCTGCTGGTCCCCGGGCTGTTGGTGCTGTGGGCGGAGCGGAGAGATACACGAGCGATCGCCGCGCTGCTTCTCGTGTTTGCGCTGCCAGTAGGGGCCTGGCTGGCCTGGAAGTGGAGTTATTACGGCGCGCTGCTGCCGAACACTGTGCATGCCAAGGTGGTGGGGTTGCCGCTGCTGCGGGGCGCATGGTATGTGGCGCTCTTCTTCCTGACTTACCTGCTGATCGTGCCGCTGGCGTTCGATCTGGCCGCGCTGCGGAAGGTATGGCGCGAACATGTGGCATTTGGTGGAAGTCATGATCCTGCAGGTAGGGCGCGCAGTCCCTTGCGCGCCGTTTTCTGGCGGCGAAGGGACTCGCCGCCCTACTTGGATGCGACGCAGGGGCGTCGCACCGCACAACCGAACGGCGTACATCCGGCGACCTGGCCGCTCTTCTGTCAGGCGCACCTGCCAATGGCGCTGTGGCTGATCTACGTGGTGGCCGTGGGCGGCGATTTCATGGAGTTCCGTTTCCTGGTCCCGGCGCTGCCGCTGCTGATGGTGCTGTTTGCCGTGGCAATGGGCGCCTCGCGGCTGCGATACGCGGTGCTGGCCGTGCTGGTGGCTGCGTCGTGCGCGCACGCACGGTTTTTTACCACCATGCCATGGAAGCTGGGCCTGTCATCCGTGCCTGATCTGCGAAAGTGTGTCGTAGGAGAAACCGGCTGGCCCCGGATTGGCGAAATGTTGAGTCAGACGTTTCATGATATGCCGGGCCTGCGCATGGCCATGACGCCGGCCGGCGCCATTCCGTATTATTCACGTCTGCCCGTGCTCGACATGCTCGGATTGAATGAACCGGAGGTGGCGCGGCATGGGGCGCTTCTCAGCGATCGAGCAGGACATCGGCGCATTGCCACGATCGCGTATCTGCGAGCGCAAGGGGTGAACCTGGTGATTGCACACCCTACGTTGGTGCCGCGCAACGCCGGACCTCCCACCTATCATCTGCATGATGAGCGGATGCTCGAAATGTTTCTGTTTCGGGGCATGCCGGATCCGGAATCACTCCCGGCCAATGCGCGCATGCTTGCGATCCCGTTCACGGATGACAAAGCGCTGCTGGTCATCTACCTGACGCCGCGCGCCGACCTGGATGCACGCATCGCGTCCCGCGGTTGGCAAGTCACGCCCTTGGACCATGACTGATTTCCACGTTCGTAATCCAAATCTTAATCCCCCGTGAAACTGCAGGTTATTACGATTATGATTACGAGAAGTACACTGCCCACTGATCTCTGACTTCCGACCGCTGCCTCTGCTCTCCGCCCAACCGCCCAACGGACTTCCGACCTCTGACCGCTGACTTCTGGCATCTGCCCCACCGCCCAACTGCCAGACTGCCCGACCGACCACTGCCCTCCGCCCCTCAGGCACCCCCCATGCGCATCCTCTGGCTCCATCAGTATTTCGCCACGCCTGCCGGATGGGGGAGTGTGCGGACGTACGAGTTCGGCCGGCGGTTTGTCGCAGCCGGGCACGCCGTGGACGTGCTGTGCTGCGCCGCATACGACCCTTCACTGGCAGGCCGGGGTGAGGTCGAGATCGCGGGGATGCGGGTGCGGGTCAGTCGCACGCGCTATTGTCCGCAGATGGGGTTTCTAACGCGGGTGGGGGCGTTCCTGTCGTTCGCGGCATTCGCCCTCTGGCACGTGCTGCGGCAGGGGAGGAAATACGACCTGATCGTGGCATCGAGCGGTCCGCTGACCATGGCCATTCCGGCGCTGGCGGCGCAGTGGATTCACGGCACGCCGTTCGTGTTTGAGGTGATCGACGTCTGGCCGGACGCCGCAATTGAGGCGGGCGTGCTGCGGAATCGGTTGCTTCAATGGCTGGCATTTCGGCTGGAGGCCGCCGCCTATCAACGGGCCAGCCGGATCGTGACCTGTTCGCCGGGCATGACAACACGCATCCTGCGGAAGGGGGTGGCAGCGGAGAGAATCGTCACAATCCCGAACTGCTGCGACTTGGACGTGTTCCGGCCTGATCCTGCCCGCCGCGTGGAACTGCGGGCAACGTTGGGTGTGCGCGACGGCCAGTTTGTGGTGGCATACACGGGTGCCATGGGGCGGAGCAACGCGGTGGATGATATCGTCCGCGCGGCGAAACAACTTGCCGGCGATGTGCGGATCGTCTGGTGGTTTGCAGGTGACGGCGCAGAGGCAGATCGCATACGGGCGCTGCCAACGGCGCGGATGTTCGGCGCGCTGCCGCGGAAGAGGGTGGTGGAGCTCTGCCAGGCGGCGGACGCGGCTCTGGTGACGTTCCTCCCTGCGCCGTTGTTTGAGGAGAACTCGCCGAACAAATTCTTCGACGCCATTTCAGCCGGCCTGCCAATGATCTTCAACCGGTCCACCTGGCTGCAACCGGAGATTGCACAGTATGGGTGCGGATTTGTCTGCAGTAGCAAGGATCCGGCAACCGAGATGGCAATGCGCATCCGCCAACTGGCAGACGACTCCGCCCTGCGCGCACGCCTGGCCGCCGGCGCCCGCCGGCTTGCGGAAGAACGCTATTCGCGGGATGAACTGGCGAAGAAGTATTTGAAAGCCCTAGGCGGCGGATGAACAGTTTGGCGTGCGCGCCCTTGGGCGCGCTTTGTTAGGCGGGGCTTGCCCCGGCACTACGTTCCGGTAACGGAGTCACCACGCCATGCCATCAATCGTCACTTGGCCGCATGCGCCGGTGCACTGGACTTTTGATCCCGGGATTTACATGGTTACGGCGGGTGTGTATCAGAATAAGCCGCTGCTACATACGCCGGAACGCCGCGATCTGGTACTGGCTGAACTGTTCGCCTGTGCGCGGAATTTGGCTGGCACCTGCAGGCATGGGCGGTGATGATCAATCATTATCACTTCGTAGCGCACACGGAGCAGCCCGCGAAACTCTCGCGCTTTCTCTCCAAGTTACACGGGAATACTGCGCGGGTTCTCAACCGGGAGGACCGAACCCCGGGACGCCGGGTGTGGTTTGAGTTCTGGGATTCGCAGATCACATATGAAGCATCCTGGCTTGCTCGATTGAAGTACGTGCACACGAACCCCGTTCATCACAGCGTTACACAGGACGCAGTGAATTATCCGTGGTGTTCGGCCAGATGGTTTGGTAGCCACGCAAGTGTCAGCCTTCAGGCTACAGTGGACCGTTTCAAGACTGACGCGCTTTCTGTGCGTGACGACTTCTAAGTGCCTGTAAATAGCGCTGCGGCAAGCCGCGGCAGAGAAAAGCGGCGACAAGTCACCGCAGTCCAAACTTGTGAAACGAATCCTCGACCTTCTGCTCGTTCTGTTCACCGCACCGCTCTGGCTGCCGGCGCTGGGCGTGACAGCGCTGGCGGCGCGGCTGGCACTGGGCCGGTCGGTCTTTTCCCGGCAGGAACGCGCGGGCTTGCCCCTCCATGACGTGTTCCCCTCCCTGAGTTTCTGAGTTCCAGATTCCTAACCCGCTTTTGCTGACCACGTAGTTTTTTTGAATTGGGAACTCAGAGACTCAGGTTAAAGGCTTGCGGCAAGGAAACCATTTCCTTTCCCGCTTTCTTGTTTCAATTTTCGCGCCATTCGCGTGCTTTTCTGGCAATCCGTCCTCTGAAAACCCTCTGCCCTCTTACTCCTTCTCCTAATCCTCTCCGTCCCCGTTCGATTACGATTATGATGTTATCTGACCTCTGACAGCTGATTTCTGCGGATAGAAAATGAGCAATCCGCCGCCCTTGGACGCGTATATCAGCAGGAAGATTCGGAATCTGTCTCTTGTTTGCTCGGCCCTCGTGATATTGCTTCATTCCAATGTGTATGGCCCGCGCGTTCAGGGTGCTGCTTGCGATGTGTGGGATGCAAACAATGTAATTCCGGCATTGTTTTCAATTGGCATCTCGCGCATTGCGGTTCCGTTCTTCTTCATCTGCTCAGGTTTTCTCTTATTCCGCGACTTTGAATGGTCGTTCAAATGGACGGCGAGAAAATTCAAATCGCGATTCCACACTCTTCTGATTCCGTATATCTGCTGGTGCCTGTTTGGCGTCATTTGTTTTACCCTTTACCATGTTGCTTGCAATGTCCTCCGACACCAGCCAATGGCAGAAAATACAGTGTTGGACAGGCATGCCGTTGTCGCCCAGTCGCTTTCCTTTTTTGGACTTACCGAGGGCCAGCCATCATTTCACTTGTGGTATGTAAGACGGCTAATAGAATTTGTGCTGCTTTCGCCAATTATTGGGTTCCTGTTAAACAAATTGAAACAGTCGTTCGTGTTGCTCCTGCTGGGATTCGTGTTGTCCAGCGCGTTTGTCCCTGATGACTGGATTGCCTACCGAACCTGCTTTGATTTACCGATCCTATGCTTTTCAATTGGCGGGTATTTGGGAATTCGAAACGCTTCATTGTCCGTCAACATGGCCCCTGCGACGCAAATTATAATGGCTTGCGCATGGGCCGTCGTTGTCGTCCTGTATACCGTGCTGGTGCTCGCAAAACTGCCGTCTTGTTTCGCCAGTCTGTTATATGTGGCGTGTTGTTTGTCAGGCATTGCTGTGGTGTGGGTGCTGTATGATCTGTTTGAAAGGCATTTCGGTTTTTTTCTCGAGAAATGGAATCGATTCCCCTTCTTCATCTATTGCTTTCACATTCCCTTGTTGAATTTTACAAAACATGCCATGTCGAGATGTGGCATGTGCGGGCTGCCTCTCTATTTTGGCGGGTTTGCTGTTACTTTTCTGGCCGCAGTGCTTGTGGGCCAGATGTGCAGCATACGAATGCCACGGTTATACGGGCTGTTAACTGGCGGGCGATAGCTATTCGCGGGATAAACTGGCAAGGGAGTATTTGAAAACCCTGTGTGGCGGATGAACAGTTTGGAGTGCGCGCCCTTGGGCGCGCTTTTTCAGGCGGGGCTTGCCCCGACGCTACGTGGTTCCCTTCCTGAGATTCTGAGTTCCAGATTCCTAACCCGCATTCGCAGACCATGTATTTCTTTTGAATTGGGAACTCAGGAGCTCAGGTTCGAGGCTTGCGGCAAGGAAACCATTTCCTTTTCCGCTTTCCCGCTTCACGTTTCGCGCCATTTGCGTGTTTCGCGGGCAAAGAGTTGAATGTAATGAAACGCTTTCTTGATCTTTTCCTTGTACTGCTCACTGCGCCGCTCTGGCTTCCGGTGCTGGGCGTGACAGCGCTGGCGGTGCGGCTGGCGCTGGGGCGGCCGGTCTGCTTCCGGCAGGAACGCGCGGGATGGCAGGGTCGGCCGTTCTTGCTGATCAAATTTCGGACCATGCGGCCCGGCGCGGGCCCGGACAAGGAGCGCCTGACGCCGTTCGGGCGCTGGCTCCGCGCCGCCAGTCTGGACGAACTGCCGGAATTGCTGCACGTCTTGCGGGGCAAGATGAGCCTGGTGGGGCCGCGACCCCTGCCAGTCCGCTACCTGCCGCGCTACACGGCCGCACAGGCGCGGCGACACGAGGTGCGGCCAGGTCTCACCGGCTGGGCGCAGGTCAACGGCCGTAACGCGCTGGGGTGGGAGGAGAAGTTCCGCCTGGATGTCTGGTATGTGGAACACCGCAGCCTCGGTCTGGACCTGCGCATTCTGGCGTTGACGCTGTGGCACGTGTTGCGCGGGCGGGGCGTGGCGGCAACAGGACACGCCACTATGCCGGAATTCAAGGGCAGCGAGGATTCCCGGGCTCCCCGCAAATAATGGAAATGCCTCAGTTACGAGGCGCATCCCTGTTGCGCGGTGAACGCGAAAGACATAGTATTTCCCTTCTTTCGCGACCTGTCAGATGCAAAGGGCTCCAGGTACAGGTGTTGCGAACGGCTGGGGCCAGTCGGCATCTGATTGTCGTGCGGGCAGGAAGGATCAGCCATGACAACAGCGAAATCCATGCCTGATACGCGCAAAATGGAAGCACAACCGGTTCTTCTGATCGGCGCCAGCGGTTTTGGCCGCGAAGTCTGCTGGGCCTGCCAACGCGCCGGTGTGCCAATGGCCGGGTGCTGCGACGACGCGGCTGCGCGGCAATCGGGCGACTTCTGCGGGATTCCGTTGCTGGGCGCCATCGAGGTTGCCGCCGCGCGTTTGGGCGCGGGCACGCGGTTTCATGTTGCGGTGGGCGACAATCGCGCCCGTCAGAAGCTGGCGGCGCGCGCGCTGGCAGTCGGATGGGTGCCGGTCGCGGTGATCGATCCGCTGGCGATCGTGGCCCCGGATGCCGTGGTGGCACCGGGCGCGTATGTGGGGATCGGCAGCGTGGTGTCGTGTCTGGCGCGGGTGGAGCGGTTCGTGATCGTCAATCACCACGTCACGGTCGGACACGAGGCGACGATTGGCGCGTTTGCGCAGCTCTGCCCGGGCGTGCGCGTCTCCGGAAATTGCGTCCTGGGAGAAGGCGCGCTGTTGGGGTCAAACGCAGCCATTCTGCCCGGTAGGCGCATGGGCGATTGGGCGGTTCTGGGCGCAGGGTCTGTGGCCATGGCCGACATTCCCGACGGCGCGCATGTGGTGCGAGCACGGTGAATAATCAGTTGGGCGGTCGGGCAGTCGGGCAGTGAGGCGGTGGGGCGGCAGAAAAATGGGAATACGAGTGCAGAGTTTTCGGGACTTGGATGTCTATGAAACGGCATTCAAAATGCAGCAGACGATTTTTCAGATCAGCAAGGATTGGCCGAAGGAAGAGAAGTACGCGTTGACAGACCAGGTCAGAAGGAGTTCGCGTTCGATCGGTGCAAACCTGGCTGAAGCCTGGGCAAAACGCCGTTATCCGGCACACTTCCTGAGTATGTGCACAGACGCTGATGGCGAACTGCAGGAAACTCGATATTGGCTCGATACAGCGGTGACTTGTGAGTACTTGAAAAGCGAAGAACATGAGGCGGTCATGGCGCAACTTCTTGAAGTCGGGCGAATGCTCGGGGGTGTCATACAGCAACACGAATCATTTTGCGAACCGCCCCACTGCCCGACCGCCTGACTGTCCTACAGGAGCTACCCATTCCCCATCGCCGTATATACCTTTCCCCTCCGCACATGAGCGGACAGGAGCAGGCGCGTCTGGCCGAGGCGTTTGCCAGCAACTTCATTGCGCCAGTGGGGCCGATGGTGGACGCGTTCGAGCGGGCCTTTGCAGGGAAGGTCGGCCTGCCGCACGCGCTGGCTACCAGCAGCGGCACCGCGGCGATGCATCTGGCCTTGCGGGCGCTGGGCGTCGGGCCGGGTGACACAGTCTTCTGCTCCACACTGACCTTCATCGCCAGCATTGCGCCTGCGGTACAACTGGGCGCCACGCCGGTATTTATTGACGCCGACGCCTCCACCTGGTGCCTGGATCCCGATCTGCTGGCACGCGCGCTGGCCGACGCAGCCGCGCGGGAACGCCTGCCCAAGGCCGTGGTGGCGGTGGATTTGTACGGACAGTGCTGTGACATGGACCGGATCCTGGCGGCCTGCCGGCCCTATGGTGTCCCCGTGATCGAAGATGCTGCTGAGGCTCTGGGCGCCTCTTACCGCGGCGCACCGGCAGGGCAGCGCGGCGATCTGGCGGTCTATTCGTTCAATGGCAACAAGATCCTCACCACCTCAGGCGGCGGCATGCTGGCGTCCTGTGACGAGGCGCGCGTGGCAAAATGCCGCTTCTGGGCCGGTCAGGCGCGCGACCCCGCGCCGCACTACGAGCATTCCGAACTGGGCTACAACTACCGCCTGAGCAACCTCCTGGCCGCGGTCGGATGCGCGCAGCTGGACGTGCTGAAGGACCGTGTGGCTGCCCGGCGGGCGATCTTCGCGCACTATGTGGAACAGCTGGGTGACCTGCCGGGCGTTTCATTCATGCCGGAGGCGCCGTATGGCCAAAGCACGCGCTGGCTGACGGTGATCCAGCTTGCCGGGACCGGTGCGGCTTCTCCTGACGCGGTGCGGCTGGCGCTGGAGGCAGAGAACATCGAGGCGCGGCCGGTCTGGAAACCGATGCACCTGCAGCCGGTGTTCAGGGCGTCTCCGGTGTGGACGGCGGGGACTCCGGACTCCGGACTCCGGGCTCCGGTCATTGGCCGGTCAGCCGGTCAGGCAGTCGGTCAGTTGGATCGTTCCGCCGCCCGACTGCCCGACTGCCCAACTGCCCGCGACGCGACCGTCAGCGAAACTCTGTTTCGTAACGGGCTCTGCCTGCCGTCCGGCACGGCGATGACGGCGGCGGACGTGGACCGGGTCTGCCGCTTGGTGAGATGCGCGATGGAGCAACATGCCAATGGAGCCTGACAACGCGTTGCCGACAGCCTGCGAATCAAGCCAAATCAAGGCAGATCAAGGCAGATCAAGGAAACTCGCCGTCAATCCGCTGGAGATGTGTTTTAGATGAAGCCAGTGTTCAGCACGAAATATGATGTACTGCTGTGGCGCGCGGCGCCGCTGGTCGTCGATGCGGCGATCATGGCCTTGGCCTATGCCGCCGCCTATGTGCTGCGCTTCAACTTCAACGTGCCGCCGGAGCATCTGCGGGGCGGTGTGTGCGCCTTTGTGACCGTGGCCGCTTTGCAGTTTACAGCATTGCTGGCCTTCGGATGCTACCGCCTGCTCTGGCGGTTTATCAGCGTCTGTGATGTGCCGCGGTTCCTGTATGCGATCGGCGCCTCGACCGCGGTGCTCATCCTCCTGCGGCTGCTGCTGCCGGACATCTGGACTTTGCGGCCTCCGCTCAGCATTGCCCTGATCAACAGTGGATTCGTGCTGGGCGGTCTGTTGCTGGCGCGGGTGGCGTGGCGTAGCCTGCACGAGGCCGGCGCGCGGACTGGTGGCGAGACGGGCGTGCCGCGGCGCACGCTGCTGATTGGCGCGGGCAGCACAGGAAACACCGTGGCGCGCGAACTTCGCCAGCGCGGCGCCGCCGCGATGGAGGCTGTCGGCTTTCTCGATGACGATCCTGCCAAGCAGGGGACGTACGTGCAGGGGGTTCCGGTGCGCGGCAGCATCGCGGATCTGGCGCACGTGGCGCGCGAGCAGCGCGTGCAGATGGTGATTGTTGCCATGATGCAGGCGCCGCGCGACGTGGTGCGACGGGTGGTGGGCGTGTGCGAGACCATCGGGGTGCCGGTGCGGATCGCGCCCGGGTACTACGAGATTCTGGACGGTACGCTGAGCGTCAGCCAGTTGCGCGAGGTGGACATTGCCGACCTGCTGGGACGCAAAGAGGTGGACTTTGGCGGCGCGGCGGACCTGGCGCGGTTTGTGGGCGGGCGGCGCGTGTTGATCACGGGCGCTGGCGGCTCGATCGGCGCGGAGCTGGCGCGCCAGGTGACGCGCCTGGGCCCCGCGGCGTTGACTCTGGTGGAACGCAACGAGAACGCGCTCTACGAGATCGACCGCCTGTTGCGCGGGATGCCGGGCAATCAGGCGGTGGTGGCTGTCGTGGCTGATATTGGCGACGCGGCGCGCATGCGCGCCGTGCTGGCAACACACCGGCCGCAGATCGTGCTGCACGCCGCGGCGCACAAGCACGTGCCATTGTTGGAGTCCAACGTGGCGGAGGCGGTCCGGAACAACGTGCTGGCCACGCGGACGCTGGGCGAACTGGCGGCTGCGGCGGGCGTGGAGGTGTTTGTTCAGTTGTCGACGGACAAGGCGGTGAACCCTGCCTCCATTATGGGTGCGACCAAGCGGCTGGCGGAACTGGCGCTGCAGGATCTCAACCGTGTGGCAGGCGGAACGCGGTTCGCGGCCGTGCGGTTCGGCAACGTGCTGGGCGCGTCGGGATCAGTGGTGCCGCTGTTTCGCGAGCAGATCCGCCGGGGCGGCCCGGTCACGGTGACACACCCGGACATGCGGCGCTACTTCATGACCATCCCGGAGGCGGCCCGGCTGGTGCTGCAGGCCGCGACACTCACAACGGGCGGCGAGATCTTCATTCTGGACATGGGCGAGCCGGTTCGTATCGTGGACTTGGCCGGGGAGATGATCCGGCTGTCCGGGCTGCGTCCGCACGAGGACGTGCCGATCCAGTTCATCGGGCCTCGCCCGGGGGAGAAGTTCTTCGAGGAACTCTGCACGGATGCGGAACATGCCGAGAAGACGCGACATGCGCGCATCTTTATGGGGAAGATCCCCGCGGTGGCTGCCGGCGCGGTGGCGGAGCGGTTGCGCGTGCTGCGGGAGCTGTGCGCGCAGGCGGAGGCGGACGGACCGCTGCGGCAGGAACTGATGCGGGGCCTGTAGGACAAAGGGCAAGGGTGGAGAATTCATGACGGAACGACATTTCAACTGGTTGCGGTGGGGCTGCTTCGCGCTGGCGGTGGCAACGCTGGCATGGCTGTTCTTCCCCACGGTGATGTTCACCCTTTCGATGTTTTCCGATCCGCACGAGGATCTGAGCCATGGATGGGCGATTCCGGTTGTCAGCGGCTACGCGGTCTGGCGCGCCCGTGCGCAGCTGCGCACCGCCATGTCGGCTCCCAGCTGGCGCGGGCTGTTGATGCTGGCGCTTTGTTTGTTCCTGTGCTGGCTGGGAAATCGTGGTGAACAGATGCGCCTGGTGCAGTTCGGCCTGTTCGGCTGTGTCGCAGCTTTGCCGATGGCATTCTGGGGCCGCGGCGTGGCCCGGCTCCTGCTGTTTCCCGCTGCATATCTCTGCTTTGCCATTCCGGCATCCTTTCTGGACTCCCTGACGTTCCAGCTGCGTTTGCTGGCGACCGCGATCTCCGGCAGCGTGCTGAACGGCATGGGGATCGTCGTGCAGCAGGTGGGCACGGCCATGATTTCCACGAGCGGCGCCGGCTTCAAGCTCGATGTGGCTGATCCCTGCAGCGGCTTGCGGTCCATTTTTGCGATGGCCGCCCTGACCGCTGCCTACGCCTTCTTTACGCAGCAGACGGCGCTCCGCCGGGGGCTGCTTTTTGCCGCCGCCGCTCCGCTGGCTGTGATCGGCAACGTCACCCGCATTATTTCGATCGGGGTTGTTGCGCATTGCTTCGGCCAGGAGAAGGCCCTTGGCTTCTACCACGACTACTCGGGCTACGTGGTGTTTGTGGTGGCGGTGTTGCTCATGATGCAGCTGGGCAGCTGGATCGACCGGATTGGGTCGTCGCCTGCTGTTGTGGCGTCGCCGCCGGCGACCGTGCCGGCTGCGGCAGCAGGGGGCAACAGGCGTCTGTCGACCCTGGCGCCCTGCCTGCTGGCGTTCCTGCTGGCGTTGCTCTGCCTGGTGGCCGTACGCGTGTCACCATCGATGGAGATTGAGCCGGACACGTTCATTGCCGTGCGCCAGCCGGCGCAGATTGGAGTCCTGTGCGGCCAGCAGCCCTTCTACTGTCACAACGACCAGTGTCTGGCCTGCTACCTGGAAGGGGAGATTCCTCACACGGACAATCCCGTGCCGGTCTGTCCGCGCTGCGGCCAGCCGCTGTCGCGGATCTCCCTGGGCGAACGGAACATGCTGCCTGGAGACACACGCATCGGGAAAAGCACGTACCTGAGCGTGAATGGCTTCATGCTGGCCACTACCTTTGTTGTGAGCGGCAAATCCAGGCTCAGCCTCCACCGGCCGGAGATGTGCCTGCCCGGCCAGGGATTTGAACTCCGGGACAAGGTCGTTCGGACGGTGGACCTCGGGCAGGGACGCCAGTTGTGCATGAATGTCTTCCGGGCGGCACGCGCGGGCGAGCGGCCGATCGGTTTTCTCTACTGGTTCGTCTGTCCCCGGATGACGACGACCTCTCATTGGACGCGGATTTTCAGCGATGTCTGGGACCGGAGCGTGCACAACCGCATCAATCGGTGGTGCATGTTCTCGGTGTTTTGCAATCAGTCGTTTGATGACCCGGACGTGTGGCGCGCGACAGAACAATTCCTTCGCGAGTGGTATCCGCAGGTGATGCGGGCGGGTTTTACGAACAACGCACCTGCTGCTGTCTCGCCTGCGCCCGCAGCTGCTTCCGGCCGCTGACGCCAGCTTTGCGGGCCGGCAGCTCTGCCGGCGCTGCGGGGCGGCGCACGGTTCCCGAAAATCTTCCGATTCGAAACGGCGCCTGCACCCTTGGTGGTTGCAGGCGCCGTTCGTTTTACGGTACCGTAGTGGCGATGAAGCCGCGGGGAACCCTTACGGGATTGGTCCTGGCTGCCGTGTTTCTGGCCTTTCTGGCGCTATACGCGGGCACGGCGCAGCAGGACGCGAACTGGCAGGACAGCGGCGTGCGCCAGTGGCGCGCGCTGACGGGCGACTACGCCGGCGTGGAGGGAATTGCGCTGGCGCATCCGCTCTACATCGGGCTGGCGCGCGGCTTTCTGCGTCTCTGCCCGGTGGGAACGCCCCTGTTCCGGCTGAACCTGTTCAGCGGGGTGGGGATGGCGGCGGCGCTGGTCGTTCTGGCGCTGCTGGTGCAGCGACTGACGGGCAACCTGCGGGCCGCGGTCGGCGCGGCCATCCTGCTGGGGCTGGCCCACATGGCCTGGTGGCAGGCGACGCTGACGCAGGTCTACACGTGGTCGCTGGCGCTGTTTCTGCTGGAAGTGCTGCTGCTGCAGGCGCTGCTCGCGGCCCCCTCCGCGCGTCGGCTGGTGGTGCTGGCGCTGGTCAGCGGCCTGGGGCTGGCTGTTCATGATCTGGCGCTGCTGTCGCTGCCGGTGGACGCGGTGGTTGCCGTGCTGCTGTTCCGGCGCGGCCGGCTTTCCGGGCGGGCGCTGGGATGGAGTGCGCTGGCGTTTGCTGCCGGCAGCGCGCCATTCTTCGCGCTGGTTGTCCGGGAGGCCCTGTTGCAGCACAGCCTGGCCGCGGCCATGTCGAGCGCCTTGTTCGGAAACATCTACGCGCCGCAGGTGCTGGGAATCTGGACGGACATGATCCCGCGGTACGCGATGCCCAACCTCTGTCTCTTTCTGCTGAATTTCGCCAGCCCCTGCTGGCTGTTGGCCGGGGTGGGGTTGTGGGTGGCGCGCGGCCGTCTGGCACCGTCGTTCCGCATCTGCCTGGTGGTGCTGACCATGGCGCATGCGTTGTTCCTTCTCCGGTATTTCATCGCGGACCAGTCGCGCTTTGCGCTGCCCACGCTGGCCCTGCTGGCGATCTGGGCTGGCGTCGGGCTGGCGTGGCTGCTGGAGCGCGTGGACAGGAACCGCCAATGGCTGCGCCAGGCCATTCTGCTTGCGGGTCTGGCCGTGGCACCCGCTGTGTATTGGACAACCTGGCGTGCTCTGGCAATGGGCCATCTTGCGCCGCCGCGCGCCCGGGAACTGCCGTTCCGCGACGAGGCGCGCTACTGGATCCTGCCGTGGAAGCACGATGAACATTCCGCCCGGCGCTTCGCGGAATCCGTCCAGGAGCAGCTGGAACCCGGCGCGCTGCTGTTCGCCGACGGGACCGCTGCCGGGCCGTTGCTGGCGACGGCGGCGGCCGCGTCTCGTCCGCCACAGTTCCAGTTGATTTCCCCGTACGACCTTTGCGCGCCCGACGTGGTGCAACTGGCGCGAGCGGATCCCGCCCGGCCGTTTTACGTGGTCAGCCCGACCCGCGGGTATGTGCCGGAAGGGTTGCTCGACGGATCCTTTGCGTTCAGCCGGACAGGTGTGCTGTACCGCGTGCGGCTGACGGACGTGCGCGTCCGGCAGCAATCGGCGCTTCCGAAATGACGCGGCATCGGTGTATATTCAACTGGTAGTGCTGCAGGTGGTGAAGCCTTGATCATGAACTGTCCTCCAGAATTGGGCGGCGTGGCGGCTGAGACGTCTTCGGTGACCGTCAGGCTTGTGCGCTACATTGCGGTGTTCGGCATGGCGCTCCTGGTGGCCGAACTGCTGACACCGCTGGTCCGTTCCCTGGCGCGCCGGATCGGCATGATGGACCAGCCGGACGCGCGCCGGATTCACACGACGCCCACGCCGCGCGGCGGCGGGCTGGCTGTGTTCGTGGCGTTTAACCTGACCATCAACGTGACGGCATGGGCGATGGGTGGCGACTTCTGCCCGTTGTTCCCATCCTCCTGGCGCTTCCTGTTCCTGGGTGCTTCCTCGCTGCTGGTGGCGATCGGACTGCTGGACGACAAGTTCGGGTTGAAGCCGTGGCTCAAGCTGTGCGGGCAGGTGGTGGTGGCACTGATCCTTTACCTCAACGGCCTGAACTTCAGCTCGTTTCTCAGTGGCGTGCTTCCGGACTGGATGAACGGTGCCATCACGATCCTCTGGATCGTCGGCATGATCAATGCCTTCAACCTGATCGACGGACTGGACGGCCTGGCGACCGGCCTGGCGTTCATCTGTTCGCTCGGTCTGGCCGGGGCCCTGTTCTTCCGCGGCTTCTCCTCCGCGGCCATTCCGTTCCTGGCCTTGGCCGGCGCATGCCTCGGCTTTCTCCGGTACAACTTCCACCCCGCCACCATCTTCCTCGGCGACACAGGCAGTATGTTTCTGGGGCTTACGCTGGCAGTGCTGCCCTTGATCACGGGCTCCAAGCAGGAACTGCTGGCTTCGATCGGCGTACCGCTCGTGATTCTTGGCGTGCCGCTGTTCGACACCATCGTGGCGATCTGGCGTCGCGCCGTGCGCGCCGCCCTGCCGGAGGCGGCCTCTTTTGGCGCCCGGCAAATCCGGTTCATGCAGGGCGACAAGGAGCACATTCATCACCGCCTGCTGGCCAAGACGTTGAACCAGGGGCGTACGGCGGTCCTGCTGTATGTCATCAACAGCCTGCTGGTGGTGGTGGGCCTGGCGGCCATGTGGTTCGGCAACCGTGCGCCCGGAGTGTATCTGCTGGCGTTCGTGGTGGCCGTCTTTGTCGTGGTGCGGCATCTCTCGCGCGTGGAGCTCTGGGACACCGGCCGGATTTTTCTGGCGCGCCAGCGACAGAAGCTCTCGCAGCGACTGGTGGTGCCCATCTATATCCTGTCGGACATCCTGTTCCTGTCTGTCGCGTGGTGTGCGGGCACGTGGCTGGCTGATCTCCCCCTGTCCGTGCGGGACATCAGGGCCGGACTGCCGGTCTATGTGATGCCGGTATTCATCATGCTGGCGTTGGCGCGCACCTATACCCGTGTCTGGTCGCGGGCGCTGCTGCGCGAATACGTCCTGATTGCCGTGGCGGTGCTTGCGGGTGTGCTGCTGGCGTGCAGCCTCGTCATCCTGTCCGGTCTGCAGACGCCGGGATGGATGCGCATGGCGTTCCTGTACCTGTTGTTGGCGCAGATGCTGACGGTTGGCCCGCGGCTGGCAAGCGAGACCATCCGCGAGACAGTTGCAATCATCGAACGGTGGACGCTGCTGGATCGGCCGGAGACCGTGCGCCTGCTGGTGTGCGGCGGCGGCGAGCGGTTCCGCCTCTTCCTGCGGGAAGACCGGACGCATGTCGGGCAGAACACCCGGGTGGTGGTAGGCGTGCTGGACGACGACATCAACCTGCGCGGCCGGCTGGTGATGGGGTATTCCGTGCTGGGGACATTTGATGAGCTTCCGGCTCTGGTGGCGGCTCATCGCATCGGTACTGTGATCATCACGGCCGAGCTTCCGCCCGGTCGCCGTGAGGCCCTGGTGGCGATGGCGCGTCGGGCAGGCGTGCCGTTGCTGGAGTGGGGAATGGTCGAACACCCGCTGACCTAGCAGCTTGTCGGACCTAGGCTTGTGATAGCACAACCTTTGTGCCGAACAAGCTGCTAGTTTGCGAACGGTGGTCGCGGGACGCGGTCATCGCCCGCGGCGGCAGTTGGCGGCGGATTCGGCCTTGCTTTTTCGGCCCGATCCGCACCCCAACCGTGTGTCAGCCGACACGCACGGCGGGGCTGGCGGCCCCGCCTTACAGCACGCCGCGGCTGCTCTTCTGGTAGAACTCGACCAGGTGGCGGATTTCCGGGAGGTCCGCGATTTCGTACTTGATCCGCTCCAGAGCCTGCGAGCGATTCAGCCCCTCGCGGTAGAGGAGGCGATAGGCCTCCTTGAGGGTCGAGCGGGTTTCCTGGGGGATGCCGCGGCGCTGCAGACCGACGATGTTCGGCGCGACCACAGAGCCCTCGCCCTCAGTGATCATGTAGGGGGGGCAGTCCTGCCGCACCCGGGTTGCCGCGCCGATCATGGCCATGGTGCCGATGCGGCAGAACTGATGGACGCCCGTCATGCCGCCGACGATGGCCATGTCCTCAACCTGCACCTCGCCGGCGAGCTGCGCGCTGTTGGACATGATGACTTCGTTGCCCACGGTGCAGCCGTGCGCCACATGGCAGTAAGCCATGATCAGGCACTTGCTGCCGATGCGGGTGACTTCGCCGTCCTTGGTGCCGGTGTGGATGGTGGTGAATTCGCGCAGCACGGTCTTATCGCCAATCTCGGCGTAGGTAACGCCGCCGGCATACTTCAGGTCCTGCGTCTTCATGCCGATGCAGGCGAACGGGAAGAGCTGGCACTCGCGGCTGATGGTGGTGTGGCCGTCCACCACGACGTGCGACTGCAGCACCGTGCCAACACCGAGCTTCACGTGCTGCCCGACGACGCAGTACGGCCCGATGACGACGCCGTCTTCGATCTGGGCGCCGGAGTGGACAATGGCAGTGGGGTGGATGGTGGTCATGCGCGCTCCTTCGCATCGCGCAGGGCGCAGGGTGCCCGAACGCGTTCCGAAAAAATAGCATAAACCGGAAACGGGCGGAACCGCGAAGTGTGCGGAAGATCGTATTGCCGGCGGCCCCCGGTTTCCTTCCCTCGCATCCAACCTTCCGCATCCCTACTGGTTTCGCGGAATCAGGATGGCGGCCACGCAGATGCAGACCGCGACAGGGAGCCAGACTAACAGCTCGGGGTGCAGTTGCGGGCTGTGTTTGAGCGCATCGGCCAGAATCATGGAAAGGTAGAACAACAGCGCGATGCCCAGGCCCATGGCCACGCCGACCGTGGATTCGCGCCGGTGCGCGCGGATGCCCAGCGGCATGCCGATCAGGGCGAAACAAAACGCCGCGCACGCCAGCGCCGCGCGCTTGTGCAGTTCCACGCGGATCTCCGTTGGCAGGGCCTGGGCACGCGCGCAGGCATCGGCGGCCAGCAGCGTCCGGGCATGGACGGGATCAATGCAGGTTCCCGCCTGGCAGGCCGGGCAGGTGGCCTTGAGTTGCGTTGCTTGCGCGACGGGGTCACCGGAGGTAGAGGCGTCCAGGATTGTCCGCGCCAGTTCATGCACGGGGTTGCGGCAGGTGGTCTTCCCTTTCGTGTCGCGTCGAGAGCAATCCGGGCAGGAATGAACGATGGAGGCTGCTGCCTGGGCAGGAGCTGCCAGTAGTGCCAGCGCATCTGGGAGCATCTGGCGCAGTTGGCCGGAGCCGGACGTGCGTATCTTCTGGGGACGGTTGGCGGCCTTGAAGGCGTCCACAATCTCGTGCGAGAACCTGGCGGCGTGCCCGGCGCCGGGGTGCTCGTCGTCTACGGGGTCGATAATGGCATCGAAAAGATCGAGCTTGAGGTTGTCGCCCTGCCGGGTGACGCAGGCGCGTGCGGCACGGATTTCCCGGTCCAACCCGGCCTTGGTCTTGTCGTAGATCCGCAGGTCGTTCAGCCATTGGCCGTTACGGTGGGAAAACCAGATCTTCATGCGGTTGGGGCCGTCGTTGAACATGCCGGGTTCCATCAGATCTAGGCCCATGTTCGAACTGGCATTCATCGCCAGTTCGGCGCGGGTCTCCTCGCTGTGGGGTGCGATCTCGCCCTGGATGTAGAAGCAGACGAAAGAGAGCCCCATCGCGATGACCAGCGGGGCGAACATCACGCGCAGGAGGTTGATGCCGCAGGCGCGCATGGCGGCGATCTCGCTGTCGGTGGAAAGCCGGCCGAAAACCAGCAGCGAGCCGACCAGCACCGCCAGCGGGATGGTGAAGCCGATGGTTTCGGGAACGCCGGCCAGAAAGTAACGGCCGACCACGGCGATTGCCATCCCCTTGGCAATGAGGCTGGTGACCTTGACCAGCAGGCCGATGGAGAGCACGAACGTCAGCACCACCCAGGAGAGGAAGGCGGCGGAGAGAAAACTGCCCAGCACATAGCGTTCGATGGTCTTCATCTAGTTCGCAGCGTCCGGACGGGTCGGGGTGGTGTCGCCGAAATAGTAGGAAAGGCCGGTGTCCAGAATGCCGAACCCGGCGCGCCGCGCGGAAGGTTGCAGGGTCTGCACGGTGATCCCGGCGCGCAGCGACCAGTGCTCGGAGAGCGTATACAGGAAGCCTGCGCCGAGGCGCGGCGCCAGACCGCGGGCACGGTCGTCCGGCAGCGCCCGGCAATCGCTCCAGAAGGCGCCGACGCCGGCGTTGAGAAAGGGATCGAAACGTTCCCAGCGCGCCAGGTGCACGACGGTGTCCACCCAGGTTCCGCTGATTTCGTTCCGGCCGTCGCGCGGGACAATCAATCCGCCCAGTTCCAGCGAAAGGGGCGCGTCGAAATCATAGCCGAGCCGCAGCATAGTGGCCCAGTTGTTGCCAGCGTCGCCGCCGGGGGTCAGCAGCAGGCCGGTTCCGGGCGTCACGTGCCAGGACTCGCCGCCGCGCGCGAGGAGTGCCGCCGACAGCAGCAGACAGGCGATCGGCAATTGGAACGCGTTCCTCATGCGGGGAGTATAGGACCGTCCGCGCAACGCAGGCAAGGGACAAAGCGGCGCAAAAGCGCAAGAAAGATGCAAAAGATGCCGGACAAGATCGAACGACAGAGGCCTGTACAAGCGGGTAACCGCCGCCAGCCGTGGTCATTGAAAATAATCACGGTTAATCCGCCAGCCTGCATAGGCCCCGGCCATGCTGGCAATGCCACTGACTACGAAGGCAGTCATGATCCCGATCTTTTCCCCGAGCCACCAGCCGACCCATCCGAGCGCTGACATGCCGATGAAGATGCAAAGCTTGTTCATGATACATGCCTGTTCTGTTGGAAAGATGCCGTCTTCGGTTGAAACAACGCGCAGGGTCAATCGCGCGGCCAGGCGCCGAACAGGCGCGCGGCATTGGCGCTGGTCTGCTCAACGAGCTGTTCCAGGGGGACGTTGCGGACCGAGGCCAGCAGCTTGGCCACGTGTGTGACAAAGGCGGGCTCGTTGGACTGGCCGCGCAGGGGGACGGGGGTGAGGAAGGGCGAGTCGGTCTCGATCAGGATTCGGTCTTCCGGGACGAGGCGCGCCACGCCGCGCAGCAGGTCGGCATTGCGGAAGGTAACGATGCCGCTGAAGCTGAGATAGAGACCGCGGTCGAGTAGTGCGCGGGCGAACTCCGGACCGCCGGTGAAGCAGTGCGCCACACCCAACGCGCCGGCGTCCCGGCGCGTTTTGGAACCAGATTCGTCGAGCACACGCAACGTGTCATCATCCGCCTCTCGCGAGTGAATGATGGCGGGGAGGTTGTGCGTGCCAGCCAGCCGCAGCATCTCCGCGAAGAGGTTGCGCTGCGCGTCCTTGGTCTCCGGGTGGCAGTGGTAGTCCAGCCCGACCTCGCCGATGGCGGCGAGCGGGAGGTCGGCGGGAAGGGTGAAATCTGAGGCTGGAAGGGCGCAGGCCGTTTTTTCGTTCCCGGGTTGTGAATTCAGGCCACACCTTACATCCTGCATCCCGCATCCTGCATCCTGAGTCCCACATCCTGCGTCCCGCATCCTGCATCCCGCATCTTTTCCCGCCTGGCTTCGGTCGAGACCCACGGCCAGTTTGATCTGTTGCGGGAAGGCGCGGGCAACGGCCAGAGCTGCGGCGTTGAGTTCAGGGGATCCGCCCACGGCCACGAAACGCGTGACGCCAGCCTCTTGCGCGCGGTTCACCCAGGCAGCCGCGACAACGGGGTCAAGATCGAAATGGACATGGGTGTCGATCAGCGAGTGCATGGATAACTAATGAACATTGTTTGCCGGGTGAACCGCAGATTGACGAACATCCAACCGCATAGTTTTGAAGTGTCGCTTCAAAAATCGACACGTTGCGGTTCTGCTGTTTGCCAGTGTGCGGCACGAATTCGGGACTGCGTTACCGCGCGCCGGGCGTCCAATGTTCCGAGACGCGCTTGACAGACGGCAGGATCGGCGTGGGCGGCGGGTGCGACGGTGTGC
>Ga0118677_10005705_pt1 | contig 21615 bp, 16 predicted proteins | sample AliMusrvi5mmetaG_FD_86154 | JGI IMG/M metagenome (GOLD analysis project Ga0118677, IMG submission 86154)
AGACAGGTTAATATACTAAAAAGGTCATTCAATTATACCGCAAAACAGTAAGTTTTTATCAACTTTGCTGCGCCTAAACAGGAAGATATTTTATCATTAAAAGTTGCTGACAATGAATCTATTATTGTTCCGTTTTTGTAAAGTGTTCATATTTATCACACTTTTATCCATACCATCACTTCTTGCAGAGAAAGTACAAACTGCAAGGAATATACCTGCAAAGGAATCCGTTTCCAGCGGAAATTGTGATTACTACGTCATATTTTTAACCGGGGATTTTGGGTACCTGAATTTTGACAAAGCAATTGTTCATTATCTGAATGTTAAAAATGTATCTGTTGTGGTGATAAACTCAAAAAATTATTTTCGCTCAGCAAAGAATCCTGTACAGCTGGGACGCGATTTTGGATACATTATAAATCAGTATAATAAAAAATGGAATCAGCATAAGGTTGTACTTATGGGTTATTCAATGGGAGCGGAAGTAATCCCATTTGCTATTAACCATCTGGATGAAAAAACAAGACTTCAGGTGATGGATGTCGTATTAATAGCTCCAGGTCAGAAAGCGATATTCAGATTAAAACCTACAGATTATCTTTTTGAAGAAAAAAAAGGAACCGATATATATACGGAATTAGTAAAGATGCGAGCCCTGAGACCTTATATCATTTGCGATGACTCTCCATATTCAATCCGCCGGAAAAATCTGGATGGAGTAAGCGATCATGACTTTTTGGGAGGCGGACATCATTTCGGGCATAACTATATGCTTCTTTCAAAGCTAATTGGCAGAAGATTAAATTTGGAATAAACCATAAGGTGAAGCAATATTAATAATCATTTATTTCTTACAAATATTTAAAGCCTGGAATACTGACTCATCGGGCTTCTCCTATCAAAGCAGTCGAAATTGAATTATTCACAAATGGAAGAGCCAAAATTGAAAAATTACCAGCCAATAATGGGAATTCATCCGGGTAATTCGGCATTACCATTAAGAACTTAAAATAACGTCAGGAGGAATAAGAATCAAGACCTGTCTACGAAAAATATTTACCGAATAAAAAAGAGGTTGTCTCAACGTTTGAGACAACCTCTTTTTATCGTTATCAAACAAATTTATTTTGCCGGAGCCGCAACTTTTTTTAATTTCTTTTTTCCTTTTCCCGGTACCTTCGCATCTGGTTTTGCTTTATCATCTGGCTTTGGAGCAACCTTTTCAGTTTTTGCAGGAGCATTTTTAATTTTTTTCTTTGGAGCATCCTGAGCCCTCACAGAAATCAAACCTAGAACAAATACGAAACTTAATAAAAGAACTAACTTTTTCATAATTGTAATTTTAAAATTGTTTACAGCTCAAAGATATTTCGTACATTATGAAGGGATCATGAAGATTCAAGAACACAGGGTTATTTCCTCTAATTATTAGATTGGGTAGACTTCATGTCGTTTCAAAGACCTGGCCTTAATGTATATAATTAAGAAAATACTTTTAAACCGGAACCTATCCCTGCCTAACTGAGCCCCAAAGAGCAAATGTCAGCAGTAACAATGAAATCCATTCATTCAAATCTTATTTGAGAAGTTTTCAGCTTTCTGATTATCAAATGAATGCTCCCATTTAGCCATCACAACTGTCGCGGTACAATTCCCTATGACGTTTACTGTTGTGCGTGCCATGTCCATCAGTACATCAATTCCCAGAATTAAGAAGACAGGTGTTGCAGGCAATCCAAAGCTTGAAAGAGTTCCTAATAATACAACAAGGGCCGCACGAGAAACCCCCGCGACACCTTTACTGGTAAGAATTAATACAAAACACATGGCAAGTTGTTGTCCAAGCGAAAGATGGATACCTGCAACCTGGGCTACAAAAACAGATGCCAGTGATAAATATAAAGAGGTACCATCCAGATTAAAGCTATATCCCGCCGGAATTACGAATGCGACTATTTCGCGAGGTACGCCAAATCGCTCCATTGATTCGAGTGCCACTGGTAGTGCGGATTCAGAATTTGCTGTAGCAAATGCAATTGAAGCCGGTTCACTCAACGCAAGAAGGTATTTCTTAAAAGGTATTTTTAAAATAATCACCATGGGAAATATTACCAAAAGCAGAAATGCCAGCAGGGCAAGATATAATGTGGCCAATAATTTCAACAAAGTCGAAAGTACGTCAAGTCCCAGATGTCCGATTGTAAATGCGATAGCTGCAAAAACGGCTAACGGTGCATAATACATGATAATTTTTGTGAATTTAAACATTACTTCTGCCAAACTTCCGGTAAACCGAAGCATGGGGGCCCTAAACCGATCGCCGCTTTTTGCAACGGCAATTCCAAAAATGATACTAAAAACAACCACCTGAAGAATGTTCCCCTCAAAGATCGACTTGATAATATTCTCGGGAAACATATTTAGAAGAAAATCCGACCAGGAATGAAGCTTTGCCGTTGTTTCGGGGATATTGGAAATTGAAGGCAGGATCAACCCCTCACCGGCTTTACTTATATTTATGGCAATAAGTCCGATAAACAAAGCGATAGTTGAAACCACCTCAAAATAAAGAATTGATTTCCAGCCTAGTCGTCCAATCAGTTTTAAATCATTATGACCAGCGATGCCGTTTACCAATGTTGCAAATATCAACGGTGCAATTATTGTCTTTATCAGCCGCAGAAAGATATCGCTGAGAAATTGCATGTTTTTGGCAATTTCAGGGAAATCAAAACCAAACTCCGCACCAACCACAATACTTATCAGGATCCAAACAGTCAGAGACCTGCTTCTCAAGGCAAAAAGCATCAGCAAGATCACATTTAAAATGCGAAACAGGGTAAAAAAACCAGGAATTATAAGAATGATTTTAAACGAGTAAAGAGCAAAAAGCAGAATTGTAATACTGGATATTAATATACACGCGGTATTGAGTAGATGGCCTGTCTTTTTTAACATTTTAAAGGAAATGATAGGAATTCAAAATTAAAGAATATTATTGGAACAAAATATTCTTTGATAAATTCGCATTATCACTCACGTGCAAGCATCGCCAAAGAGGTATTTTCAAGCTTACTAAATGTGTAATCCCGGATGTCTTTAAAGGTACCACGGATAGCGCAAGTCTTTTCATCTTTACAGTGGTCGCAAGGTTCGTAATATTTTACAGAGGTACATCGCAGTAGAGCTATGCTCCCTTCTGTAAGACGGACAATCTCAAGCAGATTTATCTCTTCAGGATTTCTGATCAGATAGTAACCACCGGTTTTACCAAGTTTACTGGCTAAAAAACCGTTCTTTTTTAATTCAAGTAGAATCGATTCCAGAAATCGCTTCGGGATTTTTTCACTCTCTGCAATCTCATTGATCATTAAAGTGCCTTTGCCAAATTCTTTAGCCAGTTTAACTAAGGCAAGCATCGAATATCTGGTTTTCTGTGTAAGCATGATTATCCTATTCTGCTGATGTATTGCAATTTTTCAGGATTAAGAATCTCAAACTTTTTCCCTTCAATAGCGATAATTTTTTCGTTCTGCCACCTTGACAATGTCATGATAACATTTTCGGTAGAACAACCTGCAAATTCAGCTAACTCTTTCCGTGTTAAAGAAAGAATGAAGCTATTGTCATCATAAACCTCTTCTGCGAGGTAAAGGATGATATCAGCGATTCTCCCCTCTTTCTGCTTATGAGCCAGGCTGATAAAGTTCATTACTGCCTTTTTAAACATTTCGGAAGCCACCTTAAACATCATCATTGCAAATTTGGAATTCTCCATCAGTATATTCTCCAAAACTTTGGCATCGATTAGAATTGCCTCACAATCCTCAACAGCAACGAATGAGAACAAGTTATTGTCCTTGTAAAAAAGATTAGCTCCCCCTAATATTTTAGGTGCTGCTACAATTGTAATGATCAGGTTTTTGCTAATCTCATTTTCATAGTTAAACTTGACAATGCCCCTTTCAAGATATACGATATGGGTGGGGATTCCCCCTTGCTTAAGGATCGTTTCCCCTTTCCTGAAATTCAATTTAACTGATGATTTCTCAATCTTTTCAAAATCCTTTTCACTAATAAACTGAAGTGAAATCCTTTTTAACCATGTAAATTCCTGGTTATTGCCGATAAGATTCATGCGTATATAATTTGTTTTTTAAAGGTCGTATGGAATCGAAGATCCGCGAAGCTAATAACCACGGTGACATATTCATTCAAGGTTTGTGATTTTTAACCCTGGCCTTTTCATTTTTAAATTTATTGTTTATTAAGTCTCTCTAAAACCAATGGATATCTTCATATGATATTTGCTTGTTGGAGAGAAGCGGATCATAAAGACTTCCAGACTATCTGAATGAATTATTTAATTCAAGAAAATATATTCATTGATTAAATATTCAATCAAATCAGGTGAAAATACTCATACAAATATACATTAAATCAATTGACAATGATGATATATTTGAAAAATCATGAAACAGAGATATGAAGCGAATTAAAAATCAACATATAATAATTTCTGATTCCCAGTTTCTGGTGGTCGAGGCCCTGAAATCGCTAATAGAAGCAGATGAACGCTACACGCTGGCTGGAGTTGCCTGGAACCAAAGCGAACTTCATTCGCTGCTAAAAGATTTCCGAAACGCGCTTCTTATCACAGACTTTGCTAACATTGATTTCCAAGGAATTGACGATCTCAAAATCATCAAGCAGAGCTATCGGCAGTTATCAGTATTAGTTCTTACCAATTCATTGACCAATATTGAATTTGCCGCACTCACAAATCTGGGAATCAGGAATATCATTTACAAAACAGCACCTAAAGAAGTGGTGATTACTGCGTTTGATTCTGCAATAAAAGGTGAGAATTTCTATTCGGATGAGATCTCAGAGCTCCCGGTCTACCATCTTCAAAGAACCAAACCGAATACTGAGTCGAAGCAACAGCTTACCACATCAGAGTTTGAAATTGTAAAATTAATTGCCGGAGGACTGACAACCAGGAAAATTGCCATCAGGAAAAATATCCGTTACCACACCGTGAATACTCATCGAAGGAACATATTTAAAAAGGTTGAAGTTTCAAATGACTTTTTATTTGGAAAAAGTTTGCAAATAAAAAGTCAAATTGATCAGTGATTCATCGCGAAGTTGTAACTTTGGAAGTTAAGTAAGGATATCTTTGGATCTTAAACCGATGTGTAAATTTAGGTTCCGGTTATCCAGTGAGCATAGTAATATACTGATTTGTAAAGACATACTAAGTTTTTCATGCTATGAATCCAAATACCATCAGAGAATTTGCTGCTTCCTTTCAAAAGAGCAGAATTCTTTTAAGCGGTTTTGAACTTGACCTGTTTACAAATATTGATGAATCCGGAACAACAAATCTTCAGCTCGCAGACAGTTTGCAATTAGACGACCATGCCTGTGAACGTCTGCTGAATGCCTTGGTATCCTTAGGTTTTCTTACCAAGCAGAACCAATTGTTCTTTAATACTGCCGAAAGTTTTACCTTTTTATCTAAGAGAAGTTCAGGATATCTGGGAGGGCTGATGCATTCCAACCATCTTTGGAATACCTGGAGTAACCTCACCCAGGTTGTGAAAAGCGGAAAATCGGCTCATCCTGCTGAAATTAATGACCGAGGAGACGAATGGCTTTTCTCTTTTATAAATGCGATGCACGACCGGGCAATAAAACAAGCTCCGTCACAGCTGGCAACGATTGATTTATCCGGTGTGAAATCCATTTTGGATATCGGTGGAGGTTCCGGTGCCTATTCAATGGAATTTGTGACTAAAAAACCGGAAATTGACGCAACTGTTTTTGACTTGCCCAATGTAGTGCCTATTACCAGGAAATTCATTGATAAGGAAGGCTTTTCAAACAGAATAAAAACATGCGCAGGCGATTACATCACCGACGAATTACCTGAAGGATTCGATTTAGTATTTTTATCTGCAATTATTCACAGTAATTCACTGAATATCAATCTGAACCTAATCGCAAAATGTTTTAAATCCTTAAACAAAGGAGGTCAGATTGTCATTCAGGATTGGATCATGAACAATGAAAGGACGCAACCAACAACCGGAGCTATTTTTGCCATCAATATGCTTGTCGGCACAGAAGCCGGCGATTGTTTTACTGAACATGAAGTTAACGATATGCTAATTAAGGCGGAATTCAAAAATATTTCAAGACTGGAATTTGAATCCGGTTTAAGTCAGGTAATTGCCAAAAAAATCTAAATCGAAGGAGAAATATCCATAAACAACTGATTAAATGCATTTTATAATGTACAATATTCATTAATTACCCAATTCTATTCTATGAAAAATTTAAAACTGGTCCTGATCATTCTTGGTATTGTAATTCTGAATCAAAAGAGTTTTGCCAACGACAATAAAAATGTCATTGGTACCTGGAAGGTTGCTGTTGTTGATGCTCCGGACCAATATGTTAATAGTTCCCTAATTGTTTCTGAGGCAAAAGAGGGATTAATCGGCAAGGTAATCTTTGAAGATGGACAGGAGCTTAAGGTGCTAAATATCCAATTCTCCAAAGATGTTATTCAATTTGCTGTCAATATTGAAGGGAGCGAAATTAAAGTAACAGGCAAGGTGGGAAACTCGAAGATTACGGGTAAAATTGATGCCCCTGACGGTGTTCTTGAAATGACAGCAGTCAGGAAGCTTTAAATTTATTTTAAATTCTATTCATTGGGAAGCTGTCCCTAAGCTCAAAACACAAAGAATCATATAGTTTTGTAATTCAGTATTTTACTCAGCCTCTCTAAGAATCGTTTCAGAAAATACTCAGTTATGGCAAAGAAAGACAAATTAGATTCCAATGAACTACGAAGAAATCATAAAAAAACAACGTAACTACTTCAATAGCAATCAGACAAAGGATATTAAATTCAGGATAGCGCAGTTAAGAAAACTTAAGAATCTTATTAAAAATCAGGAATCGGTTCTGTTTGAGGCAATCTACAAGGATTTTAAGAAGTCGGAATTTGATACCTATACCACAGAATTGAATATTGTTTACCATGAAATTGAGGAGTCAATTCAGAAACTGCCCAAATGGTCAAGGCTAAAAAAAGCTAAGACCAACCTGTTAAACCTGCCAGCAAGGAGCTATATTATTTCCGAACCTTTAGGTGTTTGTTTGATAATCGGAGCATGGAATTATCCCTTCCAACTAACTTTTGCCCCGATGGTGGCAGCCATAGCTGCAGGCAATACCGTTATTTTAAAGGCAAGCGAGATTTCATCTGCTACCAGTGCGGCAATAGCTCGGTTGATTAATGAAAATTTTCCTTCTGAATTTATGGTGGTAGTTGAAGGTGGTGCCACTGAAACAACTGAACTCCTGGAACAGAAATTTGACAAAATTTTCTTTACCGGCAGTACTTTTGTCGGTAAGATTGTCTATCAGGCCGCTGCAAAAAATCTGACCCCCGTTACTCTGGAATTGGGCGGTAAAAGCCCTGCAATTGTCACCAGGAACAGCAATCTTAAAGATACTGCAAAGCGACTCGTATGGGCAAAATTTCTGAACTCAGGTCAGACCTGCATTGCTCCTGACTATGTGTATGTTGATGAAATAGTAAAGGATGAGTTACTTTTACATCTGAAGGATTTTATCCGAAAATTCAATTACTCATTTGAAAACAATAATTACATCCAGATTATCAATGAGAAAAACTTTCATCGCTTAACCGGATTAATAGATCCTGCGAAAATCTATTGTGGCGGGGAAAGCAATCTTCAAAAACGGTATATTGCCCCTACCATTTTAACCGGCGTAACCTTTGAGGACAAGGTTATGGATGAGGAAATATTTGGTCCGATTTTGCCTGTCATTTCCTATTATGACCTTAGTGATGCCATTGCTCAAATCAAATCAAGACCAAAGCCCTTGGCCTGTTACATATTCACTCATGATACATCAAGCCGGAACAGGTTGTTAAAAGAAATATCCTTTGGAGGAGGGGCCGTAAACGACGCCGTGATGCATATATCCAACAGCAACCTTCCGTTTGGCGGTGTCGGGAGCAGCGGAACCGGGAGTTATCACGGAGAAGCAGGATTTATTGCCTTTTCCCATTTTAAGAGCATCCTTGACAAACCATTCTGGCTTGAACCAAATCTGAAATACCCGCCATATTCAGCCATGAAATTGTCCTGGATAAAATATCTGATTGGCAAATAGTTCCAAAAACTTTATACTGATTCGTGGGTTAGTTTCCTCTTTTCGCCAGGAAAAGTTTTGTGATCCTGACCTTCTATTGAAGATGATCCTGGGATTATCTCCCAATTCCAGGATGTAATACCACAAATAAACATCCGTTTTTAGATCAATCTTTCTAACCTGACATGGTTTTCCTGGAATAAAAAGTGCAGGAAATCCCAACTTTTAAACTACTCTTTTGGTATCCGGCCTGGCATTGTGGTTGTTTGGCAATATTCAGAAAGCAACTTCCGAAATACAAAACCGGTAAATGTTCAAATTTAAATCTAAACAAATTGGTCCATTGGACGCTATGAACTTTGTAGCTGGTAATTTGTTGATCTATAAAAATCAATAAAAGACTTTTTTGTCTCATTATTAAGCTAATTTATTTGCCTTCTGTGAATATCGATCCTAAGGATCATCTTACTATTACCGGGGACCCGATTTTGGCAGACAAATACTATGCAAAATATTAAACATTAAATTTCACCTTACAAACAATGCTCATGAAAAAAAAATCAATCATCAGCAAATGAAAAACTGTTACAGCGATCTGGGAAAAATCCTGAAACACTATGGCTACACTTTTGAGGATGTTGTGGCTGAGAATGTTTACACGACCAATATGGCTGAGTTTATCGAGGTCTCAGCCTACCGGAACACCATTTATAAAAAGCAATTCCCGACAGGTACCTGGCTCGAAGTAAAAGGACTTGCAATAGAAGGACAATTGATTGAAATAGATATGGAAGCCCATAAATCCAAATAGAAATCATGAGAATTACAATTTTAATCAACTTGTTATTGTGTTGTGAATTAGTTGCAGCACAGAAAAACAGTCATGATGCTATTATTAAAATATCCGCCAATAGAATAGAACAGCAGGTAATTGGATGGCGTCATGACATTCATCAAAACCCTGAACTGGGAAACCACGAAACGCGAACCTCAGCAATCATTGCCAAACACTTGCAATCATTGGGTCTTGAAGTCAAGACAGGTGTCGCGGTCACAGGAGTGGTTGGAATATTAAAAGGAGATAAACCAGGGCCGGTAATTGCTCTTCGGGCCGATATGGATGCCCTGCCCATTATCGAAAAAAACGACCTGCCTTTTGCATCAAAAGTTATGACTATATATAACGGCAAGGAAACCGGCGTGATGCATGCCTGCGGACATGATGCACACGTTGCCATCCTGATGGGCGTTGCAGAAATTTTATCGGGAATGAAAAAAGAGCTGAAAGGGACTGTAAAATTTATTTTTCAGCCTGCCGAAGAAGGAGGGCCAAAAGGGGAAGAATTTGGCGCTGAACGGATGGTGAAGGAAGGCGTTCTTGAAAATCCAAAGGTGGATGTGATTTTTGGTCTCCACATGGACGCGCTATTGGAAATCGGCAAAATATCCTATCATCCTGGCGCCGCATTGGCAGGGACCGGTGATATGAGAATAACAATCAAAGGAAAACCCTCACACGGTTCGCAGCCCTGGTTGTCGGTTGATCCAATTGTTGTGTCTGCAGAAATCATTAACAGTTTGCAGACAATAGTAAGCCGAAATGTGAATCTTACTGAGAATCCTGCAGTAGTAACCATTGGGGCAATAAGTGGTGGCAACCGTTTTAATATCATTTCTGAACAGGTTGAGATGCTGGGAACTGTGAGAACTTTCAGCGATGCTGATGAAAAACTGGTTTTTAGCCGTGTCAGACAGGTTTCTGAAAAAACAGCTGAAGCTGCCGGCGCAACTGCTATTGTTGAGTTGCCTTATTCAAATCACTATCCGGTTACATTTAACAACGAATTACTTACTAAAGTCATGCTACCTTCTTTGCAAAAATCTGCAGGGTCTGATAATGTTGTGCTTAAGCCAGCTAAAACAGGTTCTGAAGATTTCTCATTCTATGCGCAGAAGGTTCCTGGTTTATTCTTCTTCCTTGGTGGTTTGCCGAAAGGTAATGACCCCAAAACAGCAGGTCCGCACCATACACCAGAATTTATAATCGACGATAGTTCATTTAAAACAGGGGTGATTGCCTTCTGCAACCTGGTGTTTGATTATCCGGAGCTGAATAAAAAATAGACCGAAATTGGAAGTCCGAAGACCGAAAAAAAACACTTCGGTCTTCGGACTTCCAACTTCCAACTTTAAAAATATGATAGCAAAATCAATCCAAGGAAGTTCTGCTTTAGAAATTAAAACCGCTCTGGAACACAGTATGACTGATGGCTACAAACCTACTCTGGCCTGTGTGTTTATGTCTGTAAAACACGATCGTGAAGCGGTTAACAAAGTTTTGGATGAAGCAGGTATTGCCATTTATGGAGCCACAACAAATGGAGAGTTTACCGGTGAGGGAATAAGTTCGGGAGAAATTGCAGTGATGCTGCTCGATATCAATCCTTCATACTTCCACATTGTGTTTGACGAATTTTCAGAAAAAAATTACAGACAAACTACCCGGGCTATTGCAACAAAAGCATTGGAAAAATTTGCACATCCCTCCTTCCTCATTGCCGGCAGCAACTTAAACACTGATGCGGAGGAACTTTTGCATGGTTTTGAAGACATGCTTGGCACACAGGTCAATGTGTATGGCGGCATGGCCGGAGATGATTTTGCATTTCTGGAGCAATTTGTGTTTACAAATAATAAATCAAGTAATAACGGTATAGTGGCTATTGTTCTGGATGAAGACAAAATCAGCATAAAAGGAAGGGCTACCAGTGGATGGAAAGCAGTGGGCACTGAAAAAACGGTTACAAAAAGTGTCGGCAATCAAGTTTATACAATTGATGATACTCCGGTACTGGACCTGGTAATGAAGTATGGCGGTCTTGAAAACGTGACAGCGGAAAATTTTGCATTAGAGCATTCTACGACGTTGAACTTTCAATTACAGCGTGAAACCGGTGACCCCGTGTTGCGCGCCGGGCTTTTGGTTGATTGGAGCGACCATTCCTATTATTGCAGCGGCTCAGTGCCACAGGGATCCAAAGTACGGTTTACACTCCCTCCGGATTTTGATGTAATTGAAAAAACAATTAAAGGCAGTGAAGAGTTGAAAGCAACAGAAATACCTGAGGCTGATGCTCTGTTGTTGTTTAACTGTGCGGGGAGGCTTCTTGCACTCGGACCTTTGATCAGTGAAGAAATAGAAGGAATAAGAAGAGTGTGGGATGTTCCCATTGCAGGTATGTTCTCCACTGCTGAACTGGCACGTACCACAAACGGAAATTTAGAGATGCATGCGTTTACCGCTTGTACAGTTGTATTGAAAGAAAAATAACTAAATCATGAACCCGAACCTCCAAAAGATTACCGATATTCTTCAGCAAAACGAGCAATTGTCAGTTGAAGAAAGAGCTTCGTTAGCTAAAGCCGTCAGGGATACCGAAAGCGAGATGGCTATAACTGCCTTCAAGCTAGACCGCACTGAGAAAGTCAAACGCACTACGGCCATTCTTTTGGAGGAAACCATCGAAGAGCTGGAACATAAGCGGAAAGAGGTTGAGGCACAGAACCGGGAGCTCGAAATTGAATTTTCACTTGAACGGGTAAGAACAGTCGCGATGGGGATGCGCAAACCCGGCGACTTGCTGAGCATTTGCGAAATACTGTTCGCAGAACTTCGCAATATGGGTTTCGGCGAACTCCGGAATGCCATGATCAATATCCATAACGATGAGAAAGGGTCGTTTCTGAATTATGATTTTTCTGAAACCGGAGGCGCCACAGTTATTGATATTTTATACAACAGCCACCCGGCAACTGAAAGCCTTGTAAAGCAGATCAGAAAGGCAGAAGATGCTTTTGCAGAAATTGTGATCGACGGCAGTGAGTTGAATGAATCGAGGGAGTACCGTAAAAAGATGAGGGAGCTGGATGACCCAAAATTAAATAATGTTTCACTTCTCACCTATTATTTCTTTTCCATTGGTACCGGTTCTATCGGGATTTCAACATATGAGCCGATTTCCGATGAAAAACGAAACGTTCTGAAGCGTTTCCGCAATGTCTTTGAACTAGCCTATCGCAGATTCCTTGATGTTGCACAGGCGGAAGCTCAGGCCAAAGAAGCAAGGCTTGAACTTGCACTCGAACGGGTTCGCGCACGAACCATGGCAATGCAGAAAAGTGATGAACTTGGAGAAACTGCCTTTCTCCTTTTTCAGCAGTTTCAGGAGCTGGGCGAAACACCTGACCAGATTACAATAGGAATCATCAGGGAAGAGGCCAGGTTAATCGAATTCTGGATAACCATTAACGGAAATCAGATAGACCGGAATGTGGTTGCGTCGGTCGAGGAACCTAATCTGATGAACAAATTATTTGTCGCCTGGAAGGGGAATGAAAAATCAATAGTAATCTCTCTTTCGGGCAAGCAACTTAGTGATTTTATCTCTTATCGAAAAGAAATAAGCCGCCACATCGAGACTCCTTCACCCGGTCAATATTCAGAGAATCGGAGGGCAGTCCACAGTGCTTTTTTTTCAAAAGGGTTCATAACTTTTTCTTCAGCTGACCCTAAGCCAACAGAAACTTTGCGGCTGTTGGAACGGTTTGCCGGGGTGTTTGACCAAACCTATACCCGTTTTCTCGACCTTCAAAAAGCCGAAGCGCAGGCACGTGAAGCACAGATTGAAGCAGGTCTTGAGCGATTCCGTTCACGAATGCTGGGGATGCAAAAAAGCAGTGATCTGGAAGAAACGACAACCGTGATGCACCAACAAATGAGCGCTCTTGGTATTGTTCCGGAAGGAGCGATAGTGTCAATCGTCCTTATCGACAAAAAAACAGATACCGCCATCCAATGGATTGTTTCTGATTCTACGCTTGTCAGACCTCCGGAAGGTGAATTGCGCAGCCCGATGAACGAACATCCACAATTAATAATGACCTACGAAGCCTGGAAACGAAAGGAACCTTTGTTGATTCGTGATATCAGCGGGGAAGAAATGGATGATTTCAGGAATTATTTCCTTTCACTTCCTTCGTTTCAGAAACTCAAATCTGAAATTGACCAATGGCCCGAGCGACTGGTATGGTCGGAGGCATCTTTTTCAAATGGAACACTGGGTCTGATTTACACCGCACCTCTCCAACAGCCAACTCTGGATATTCTTGTCCGCTTCTCCAAGGTGTTTGACCTAACCTATACCCGTTTCCTCGATATCCAAAAAGCGGAAGAACAGGCACGGGAAGCACAGATCCAACTTGCTCTTGAAAGAGTTCGTGCAAGAACAATGGCTATGCAACGAAGTGATGAATTGGCTGAAACTGCCGCGATATTATTTGAGCAATTCATTGCATTGGGTGAAATGCCGGAAAGGATGGCCATAGAAATTGTGAATGAAGCAGAACATGTTTTTGAAATCTGGGCTACTGAGCATGGAGGCAGGCAATTTAATTCAGTGATTAAGACCTCGCTGGATGAACCCTTTGTAATGCAGAAGATGTACATGGCCTGGAAGGAACGGAACAAATCGATTACAATTGATCTTCAGGGAAATGAACTGGAAGAGTATTTTCAATTCCTGAAGAAAATGAAACTGCCGGTTGACCGAAAAATATTTGGCAAACGCAGGGTGCAGAATGTCGCAACCTTCTCCAGGGGAATACTTACAATAATCACCCCTGAACCCCGCCCCCAGGAAACTATTGATATACTGGAGAGGTTTGCCGCAGTGTTTGATGGCACTTACACTCGTTTTCTCGACCTCCAAAAAGCAGAAGAACAGGGGCGGGAAGCAAAAATTGAAGCTGCACTTGAAAGAGTAAGGTCACGCAGTATGGGTATACACAAAAGTGAAGAATTGGTTGAAGTCGTTCGGCTTCTTGATAAGGAAACAAACAGATTGGGAGTAGAAGTGAACGGCTCGCAAATATTAACTGATTTTGCCAATCCGGAAGAAGGTGTGAATGATTGGTTTGCCGTGGAGGGACAGGATTACCTTGAAAAATTTCATATTCCTTATTTAGAACATCCCCTTACAAAAAAGATCTATAATTCCTTGCATGACGGTGTTGGTTTTTATACTGAGAATTATTCAAAGGTTGAAAAAAACAAGTATTTCAGGCTGCTGTTCAAATACTCCGATTTTAGAAAGGAGCCTAAAGAAAGACAGGAATTTCTCTATCATTCACCCGGATGGACTCGGGCCTATGTGCTATTTAAAAACTCTTTATTGATTTTTCAACGGTTTAATCTTAAGGAATTTACCAAGGAAGAAGAGGGAATTCTCAAACGATTCGGAAAAGTTTTTGAGCAAACCTATACACGTTTTCTCGATCTGCAAAAAGCCGAAGCACAGGCACGTGAAGCGCAAATCGAAGCAGCATTGGAACGGGTGCGTTCTCGTTCGCTGGCCATGCATAAAAGTGATGAACTTCAGGAAGTAGTAAACACTGTGCATGCCAGTTTGGTAGAGCTTGGCGTCAAAATGGATTCAGCCAACTTCAACATCTTGTATGATGGTTCACGCGATATGGACTTGTGGATTGCAAATATCTATTCACAACGCATTCACGTTCCTTATTTAGATCGCAAACCTGTTCGGGATATGATGGATGCCCGTGACCAGGGAATTACCTCGCTCCAGGTTGCATGCACTCAGGAGCAAAAGAATATCTTTTGGAAGGAAGCTTTTGAAACAACGGGATTCAGCGTTGCTTCAGCAGAAAGGAAAAAGTTTATTCTGGAGAGTAAATGCTGGACTGTCTTGTGGGCGTTGGCAAAGCATTGTGGCATTCAATTAAATAGCTATTCACGTGATTCGTATACTCTGGAGGAAGTTGAGATTACGAAACGATTTGCCAATGTTTTTGAACAAGCCTACGTTCGATTCCTCGATTTGCAAAAAGCAGAGGCTCAAGCTAAAGAAGCACAGATTGAAGCTTCCCTTGAACGCGTGCGAAGCAAAACCATGGCCATGCACAATAGCCAGGATGTAGGTGATACGGTTTCATCCATGTTAGATGAACTGGTTAAGCTGGGTGTCGAAACAAACCGCTGCGGGATATTGATCTATAGCGATACGATGACCGCTGAAGTCTGGACGGCAAAGTCAAAACCGGAAGGAAAGGCTACTTTAACAATGGGTCAACTGGATCTGGCAGTTCATCCCCTTCTCTCCGGAATATATCAGGCATGGAAAAACAAACAACCATTATTTACTTACACAATGGTTGGTAAGGATTTAGTAGCCTATTACAAGGCAATCAACGAAACTAAATATTATCCGACTAGTTTTGAGATGAATACTTTGCCTTCAAAAGAATTTCACAGTGATTTCTATTTTGCGGAAGGCTCTATTTTTGCCTTTACAGCTGAGCCTATACCTGCGGTAGCTACAATGATCTTTAAAAGGTTTGCAGGTGTTTTCGGCCAGACCTACAGGCGTTACCTTGATTTGCAAAAGTCAGAAGCAAATGCCATTGAAGCCATAAGACGTTCTTCTCTTGATCGGGTCCGTGCTGAAACTGCCTCCATGCGTACTACCGATGATCTGGAACGGATCACCCCTTTAATCTGGAACGAACTTACAACACTTGGCGTTTCGTTTACACGATGCGGCGTTTTTATTATGGATCAACAGCAGGAACAGATACATACTTTTTTATCGACACCTGATGGTAGGGCAATTGCTGCATTTCATCTCCCTTATGATACCGCACAAACCACATTCCAAAATCTGGTTGAATATTGGCAAAAGAGACAAATTTATAAAGAGCACTGGGATGAATCAGCATTTATAAACTGGACCAGAAACCTGGTAAAATCAGGCGTTATAGCACCATCTGAAAAATATGTTACGGGAGATCATCCAACAAAACTGGATTTGCACTTCCTTCCGTTTTTACAGGGGATGTTGTATGTAGGCAATGACACACCATTGAATGACGATGATTTGCACCTGGTGCAAAATCTTGCCGATGCCTTCTCCACCGCCTATGCCCGTTATGAAGATTTCAACAAACTGGAGTCGGCCAAAGCACAGATTGAAAAAACGCTGGTTGATCTGAAGCAAGCCCAGGCACAGTTGGTGCAAGCGGAAAAAATGGCCTCGCTTGGAGAACTCACCGCAGGCATTGCCCATGAAATTCAAAACCCGCTCAACTTCGTGAATAACTTCTCGGATGTGAATAAAGAGCTTATTGATGAAATGCAGCAGGAAATGGATAACGGAAACCTGGCAGACGCAAAAGCCATTTCAAATGATATCAGGGAGAACGAACAAAAGATAAACCACCACGGCAGACGTGCCGACGCTATTGTAAAGGGGATGCTTCAACATAGCCGTAGCAGCAACGGCATTAAAGAACCAACAGATATCAATTCCCTGGCTGATGAATATTTGCGTCTGGCTTACCATGGCTTGCGTGCAAAAGACAAGTCGTTCAATGCGATAATGAAAACTGATTTTGATGAAACAATCGGGACCATCAATATTATTCCTCAGGATATTGGTCGGGTGATTCTCAATCTGATTACCAATGCGTTTTATGCGGTGAAAGCCCCCCTGCCCCCCGAAGGTGGGTTTAAAGACCCATCAATCAAACATGAACCGACGATTTGGGTGACTACAAAAAAAGTTGGGGATATGGTTCTGATTGCTGTCCGGGATAATGGTCCCGGGATTCCAAAGAAAATTCTCGATAAAATATTTCAACCCTTTTTTACAACCAAGCCAACCGGACAAGGAACTGGTTTAGGATTGTCACTGGCATACGATATTGTAAAAGCGCATGGCGGGGAGTTAAAGGTGGAGACGAAGGAAGGCGAGGGTTCGGAGTTTTTTATTTCGCTACACTATTCGACTAATATTTAACAAATCGTATGAAGAAAATAATTTTTATCGCATTTATTCTTTGTTCAATTGGACTGCAGGCTCAGTTCAGAAAGCCTTATTTTAATACTATGTCAGCCGAAAACGGTCTGCCTGAAGCAAATATTTTGTGTTCTCTTCAGGATAAACCTGGTTATTTATGGTTTGGCACCCAAAACGGATTGGTTCGGTATGATGGGTATCGATTGAAGCAATACCCGATGCCCGATGACAAAGGAAATCCCATTGTTTTTTGCCAAGTTGAATTTTTGCATGAAGATAAAAACGGTATCATTTGGGCGAATATTACCCGTGAAGGATTGTTTTGTTTCGACCGTCAAAAGGATGCTTTTTTTAAAGCTCCTTTCGATACTGCTACGCTGTCAACCTTTAAGAATTCGTTGATCTTCAATTGGGTTGAGGATAAAGTTAATGGCATGGACTTGTTTTTGCTTCAGAATAACCAAAGTAACAAATTGGAAATAGTTGTACATCATCAGAAAGAAAATCATTTTGAAATCTATAATTCTGCTGGAAAGGGGAAATATCATCTTCCTGTTGTAAACAGTATCGATTTGACACAGGATGTGTCCGGCAGAATATGGGTGGCATCCGACAGCCTGATTAACCGTTATGATCCTGAAACCAGATCGATGATTCCCAATCAGGTATTGCCCGATCTCAGCAAACAATATATGATCGATGTTATGACTCCCGATCCGAATGATGCGGATGTCATCTGGATAAACGCTCTATTTCTGGAAACTCCTCCTTCAGCAACTCCAAAGCCACGGAAAATCTTTAAAATAAATACGAAGACCAATGAAAACAGGATTATTGATCCGGATAAAAATGACCCCACGAAATTGTCTGATTTCTGTATTCATGTATTTACTGACTCTTTGAAAAGGGTTTGGTTCAGCACCTTAAAAGGGATCTCAAGATACAATCCGGAGACCGGAACTGTAACTAATTTTCCGTTAAGCCTGCCAACCTCGTTGAACAGCGAGAAAACACATATCGAAGCAATTGCATCGGATAATGAAGGGAATCTTTGGATGGGTGGCTATTTTAAAGGTTTGGTTTTTCTGAATACAGAAACCGCAAGTACTTCGATGTACAAACACAGCAGTGAAGCGGGCAGCCTGCCTGATCACAATGGAATTAACCGGGTATTCTTTGACCAGACCGGAACCTTATGGTTGAATATGCCCTTCACGGGTATTGCCTCATTGGACCGGCAAAAATCCATGCTCAATCCGATTATCATCGATCCGCCAACTTCACGAAAACCAGGTAAAAAAACTGAAGACGAATACTACATTCATGGGAAATACGGTGACAATAGTTTTTTTGTAAAAGATACTACCGGTCTGTTCATCTGGAATTTACAGGAAAACAGCTATCAGAAAATTGACCTTCAAAATCACAAAATCTACAAGCAAATCACATCAGTAATCGACGATAACGAAGGTCTGGTCTGGATTTCCACAGTTGCGTCCGGCTTATATTCTTATAATCTGAGGTCCGGAAAGCTTATCAATTACCGGAATATTCCGAATGACAGTTTATCGCTGAGCAGCAATTTCATTACCGGTATGACAGAAGATAAGAACCATAACTTGTGGATTGGCACCCGAAATGACGGAATATGCAGGTATAGCAAGGCCAGTGGAACATTTTCCAGATATCCGTTTAAACAGAATATTTTAAAGGTTAAAACGAAAAATGCACTTGACGACGGAAATGTTCTGTCGATGGTTTTCGATACTAATGGAAATCTATTCGTAGGAACAAATCAAGGCGGGATTAACCAGCTGAATATTGAAACCGGCGAATTCAAATCTATTGTTGATTATCCTTCAGGTCTGGTCTGTGTCATCAGTATATACCGTGATAGTCATCAGCGGTTATGGGTTGGTACTTATCTTTCAGGCCTATTTTTAGTTGATCTGAATTCCGGTAGTTTTAAAAGGTATTCAGAGAAAGACGGTTTGCTTTTCAATTCGGTTATTGGTATTAATGAAGATCAGGAAGGCAATATATGGACTTCTTCCCCAAGAGGTTTATCAAGGCTAAATCCTGAAACGAATCATTTTACGAATTTCAAAACCTCCATACTGATTTTCAATTTTAATTGGTCTGATATTTTCAAAGATGCAGAAGGGAATTTTCAAATTCCGGTAAAAAGCGGATTAATATCTTTCAATCCGAATCGGATTAATATGAGCCGGATACCGCCTTTGGTAACTATCGAATCGGTGACTTATCAATCGTCGGCCAGCAACAAAGACAGTGTTTTTTACACTGAAGGACGGCAAAAAAAAGAACTGAAACATAACGAAAATAAGATCAGTTTTCAGTTTGTAGCTCTCCATTTTGAAAATCCGGCGAACAATAGTTATTCCTGCAAATTCGATGGAGTTGACAAGGATTGGGTGCAGATTGGAACTCAACGTACAGTCACTTACAATAATCTTTCGCCCGGCACTTATATTTTTCATGTAAAGGCCGGTAATAGTGATGGATATTGGAATGATCAGGGTGCAGCATTTACATTGACCATTTTGCCTCCGTGGTGGGAAACATGGTGGGCATATAGCGCTTATTTGTTGATTTTTATAGTAGGATTATATGGTTTTGATCGCTTTATGCGCCGAAGACTTATTCAACGTGAACGTGAGCGATCGAGGGAGATGGAATTGACTCAGGCCAAAGAAATTGAAAAGGCCTATACGGAGTTAAAATCCACCCAATCCCAATTGATCCAATCCGAAAAAATGGCTTCATTGGGAGAGCTCACCGCTGGGATTGCCCATGAAATACAGAATCCATTGAACTTCGTCAATAATTTCTCGGAAGTAAACAGAGAGTTATTAGTGGAAATGAAGGATGAACTTAAAAAGGGAAATCTTGATGAAGTCAATGCTATTGCTGATGATATTATAGGAAATGAAGAAAAAATCAACCACCACGGCAAACGTGCCGACGCCATTGTAAAAGGTATGCTCCAGCACAGCCGCAGCAGCAGCGGAGTGAAAGAGCCAACCGATATCAATGCCTTGGCAGACGAATATCTGCGTTTGGCCTATCACGGCCTTCGAGCCAAAGACAAATCCTTCAATGCAACGATGAAGACAGATTTTGATGAGTCAATCGGTATGATCAATATCATTCCACAGGATTTTGGACGGGTGATTTTGAATTTGATTACCAATGCGTTTTATGCTGTCACTGAAAAGAAGAATGGTCCGACAGAATCAGCAACCGGAAAAGCTTCAGACTTTAAAGGTTCTGAAGACCTTCCGGGTCTCTCCTACTATGAGCCTACGGTTTCTGTAAGTACCAAAAGAACAAATGATCAGGTTGAAGTGTTAATTAAAGATAACGGGAATGGTATCCCCCAAAATGTTCTGGATAAGATCTTTCAACCCTTTTTTACGACCAAACCACCAGGCCAGGGAACAGGCCTGGGGCTCAGTATGAGTTACGATATTGTTAAAGCACATGGTGGGGAATTGAAAGTTAAGACAGTGGAAGGGAAATATACTGAATTCGTCATCCAATTTATAAACGTTTAATTACAAATTATGGAAAAACCCGCAAATCAATTTCTCTGGTACGGGATCAATCTGGAGTCGCTCCGTCTGGTTATGGATAAGCCTGCCGACGACGCTATTGAGGCTATATTTGCTTCGAAATCAATGGAGCATTTACGCACCCTGCTGGTGGATATGGCAAGAAACGACAGTCTGGTTTCCAATGAATTGCCAACATCAATGCATAATTTTGTACAGGGTGAATTAAAAATTCAATTCTCTCCGGAGGATATTGCGCTTTTTAATGAAACGCATGAAATATGGAAAGAGAAAGGCACCAAATTCATTCTTATTCTGTTATTCAGAGCCTTACCTTATACCTACATGGCCGAAAAACCGGCCAATGTTTTAAGGATGACCAAACTGCTTATTACTCAACCCGAACGCAGGGTCTTTGAAACAGCCCAGTTTGTATTCGATGTGATGGATGAAAACTGGTGGGAACCCGATAAACGGGGAGTTCTTACTGCCCTTAAAGTCCGAATTATGCACGCAGCAATGCGCCAGGTAATTTTGGACAATACGTATGGGGAAGAGTGGAATGAAGCCTGGGGAAAACCAATCAGCCAGGAAGACCTCATAGCTACAAACCAGGTTTTCTCGCTGGAATTCTTTAAAGGAATGGTATTGCTGGGCGACCCGTTGACCACGCAGGAGCAGAAAGCATGGTTTCACACCTGGAAAACCATAGGAAAAATCATGGGGGTTCAGGATGAATTAATTTGTAACGATTTAAACGAGGCATGGACCTTGCAACATGCCGTTTATGCCCATTTATTCAAGGATAAAACGGATGCAGGCATACCATTAACCAAGGCATTGGTTTGAATCGGTACCCAGCTTACCAGGTTAGTCGAGGCTTCGATGATGGCCACAAGTCCCGCTGGACCGCTGACCTTAAACCCAAAGACACTTCCACTGAGCATCTCTAATCCATTGATGAT
>Ga0118677_10005706_pt1 | contig 21614 bp, 14 predicted proteins | sample AliMusrvi5mmetaG_FD_86154 | JGI IMG/M metagenome (GOLD analysis project Ga0118677, IMG submission 86154)
CTCGTCATTCACAAAAATGCCGCTGCCGCCACCCGTCGGGCTTTTCCATGTTCCGATGACCGCCACCGTTCCCGCATCATTGATCGCGGGAACGCCGAAGTCGGTCCAGGTGGCCCCAGCCGGGATCCCGCTGCCGCTCACGCCGGCACCCGGCACGGCCGCCTTCTGGCTGTAGAGCGCGCTCGTCACGGGAGTGCCGGGCGTCACGATGACCGTGCGGGTGGCGGAGGCCGCGTTGCTGTGCGCGTCGCCCGCCGTGTAAATCACCGAATACGTGCCTGCCACGTTGGAAATCACATCGCTCGTTAGAATCACCGGGACTTGGCCATCCACCCAATCCTCTGCGGATGCGCCCGCGTCGTGGTAAACCGTGCCCGACACGAACGTCGCAGGATTTTCGCCGATAATCGTGATGACGGGCGGAGTTGTGTCCTGCACCAGAACCGTGAATGTGCCTACCGCCGAGTTGCCCGCATCATCGGTGGCGGTCACAGTGATAGTCGTCGTCCCGAATGGGAAAAACCAGCCGCGCGGACTCGGCTGGGTGAATGCGTACGAGTAGCCGATCCGCGGCGCGGCCGTGAAATTGTCGGTCGCGGTGGCATAGGGACAGCGGAATACGGCACCCAGCGGACCGTCGGCCTCGACGGTCTGGTTTGGCGGCAGGGTCAGCACCGGCGCGTCGTGGTCGAGGGTCACACTGCTCGCATCGGTCTTCGCCGTGACGGGGACTCCGTCATGATTGGCAAGATCTTTGAAAGCGATTGCGAAATCCACCACGCCCTGCGGGTCGCCCGCCGCGACGGTTATCGTCGCGCTCCAGTTATTTCCGCTGGGGTTCGTCACCGTGGCGGACTTGCCGGCTAGAGTGACCACCGGGATCTGGATCGGTTCGCTCGCGGTGAAGTTCAGCGTCACGACGTCGCCCGTTTTGGCGAAGGCTGCATGAGCGTTGCTGGAAGCGATCGTTACCGGGGTGAGCGTCGGTGCGATCTCAGGAACCAGCGCCACCGTGTGTCCGCCGCCCTCTGCGATCGCAGTCACCCCGGTCAGTCCTGTGGGAATCGTCGTCTGGCCTTCGCCGTCGTAGCCCCATGCCACCACCGTTCCGTCGCCTTTTAGTGCCACCGTGCACAACCAACCCGCCGCGATCGCCTTCACCCCAGTCAGCTCCGCGGGCACCGTCGTCTGACCCCAGTCGTTCAAACCCCAGGCCACCACCGTGCCGTCGCTCTTGAGTGCCACCGTGTGATAGTAGCCCGCGGCGATGGCGGTCACCCCGGTCAGCCCCGCAGGCACCGTCGTATCGTCCTGATTGTTGTGGCCCCAGGCGACCACCGTCCCGTCGCTCTTGAGCGCCACCGTGTGCTCGTAACCCGCAGCGATGGCGGTCACCCCGGTCAGGCCGGCAGGCGCCGTCGCCTGGCCATAGTCGTTGTCGCCCCAGGCGACCACCGTTCCGTCGCTCACCGCCCGGGCCGGAAGTGCTGCCAGAAAAAGGAAAAACCCCATGAGCCACAGGGCGCGGCAACGGGGCGGGTGGCATGGGTTCGGCGGATTGTGAAGGGCCGTCGGCGCGGCGGACTTGCCGGTACCGGGCGGGAGTTCGTGGCTGCCAGCGGCGCGTCCGGCCGCAGGAGGATCGTCATTCGCAAGGTTCCGGTGACATGCTTGTGCCGCAGGCAGCCCGCGATCGATGAGGGTGCCCCATGGTTTTGCTCCGGTGGGAGCCATCGTCAGTTCCTCTGCAAGGGTCGTTTTCATAGCGATGCCTTTCTGCATGGCCGTGCCCTCCGCTCGCGGCCGGAACCCAGGATTGCAGGCGCGCAGTGGGAGCACCTGATTCGACTGGCAAACTTCCTTCCCCCAGGTTCTCAGGACCGCGACGGGACTTTTGCTGATTCGGAGGATCCTGCAATTTGGAACTCGGAATCAACCCACGAAGCATGCGTGGGAACGGCGGGACGATCCAAAAAGTAAACCCGTTTCTCGGGAGTGTCAAGAACGTCCGGTCAACCCCGGTGTCAGCGGCAATTGCCTAGGTGAAATTGGCATTCAGCATTGGTTAAATTTTGGTTGACGAGCCGGGACTTTTCCTGCGAGCATGCGGCGTCATGAAAGCAACGCTGCTGCTGGTCGCTATCTCCTGGGTTTGTGGAGCGACGCCCCTGTTTGCCAAGAGCGAACTCGAAACCCTGCGCAGCCTGTGCGCGGAGCAAGAACGCCAGATCCGCCAGTTAGAGGATGAGAACGCCAAGCTGCGCTCCCTGGATGGCCTGACCGCCAGCCGAACCAGCGACAAAGTCGGCCACTCCGCCCTGCCAGCGGCGGCTTCCACTGGCGGGTCAGCGCCTGTCGCTGCAACGGCGAGCCCTCCCCCGGCCAAGCCGAACGGTAAAAAAACCTACACGGTGCTCGCCAACGAAACTCTGGAGCGGGTGTCGCGCAAGGTGGGAGTCACGCCGGCGGCGCTGGCCGGGATGAATGGTCTGAAAACCACCAGCACGCTTCACGAAGGGCAGAAACTCAAGGTGCCTGGCGCCAGCACGCCTGCCTCCACCGCAGCGACGCCCGGTGCCGCGCTGGTGGCCAGCGCTACAACCGCGCCGGCGAATGCCAGCGCGTTTACCGGCAAGACCCACAAACTCAAGGATGACGAAACTTTCACCAGCATTGGCAAGAAATACGGCATTCCCACCGCCACCCTCATCGCCGCCAATCCTGACGTCAAACCCTCCGCAATGCGCCCGGGACAAATCATCAATCTGTCCATGCCGTCCCAAACACCGGGTGCCACCGCCAAGGCAACGGTGCCGGACGCCAACGAGGCTCCCGCAACCGCCCCACCGCAGGACAGGCCCGCGGCTCGCCCCCTGGCCGCCGCTACGAAAGCACCGCCAGTCCCTGACAAAGCGCCGACACTGGCACCTGCCAAACCGCTTGCCGCCAGCACCCGTGCGCCCGCGACTCCGAGTGCCGCCAAAACGTCCAGCACCGCCCCGGCCGGCACCACCGCGCCGGCCAAAGCGAACGTGCGCTTGGTGGGCATCGATGGCAACACCACCTACGGCGAGTTTGCGGCGAAACACGGCACCACCGTCATGCGTCTCAATGAACTCAATTCTCTCGAGTTGGTGGAATCCACCGCCCTGGCCAAAGGTTCGGAATTGAATGTCCCAGCTCAACCGTGACCCGCTCCTCCTCTCGGCGAATGACGCTGCTCCATGACTCACCCAGCAGCGCGAAACCGCACTCCTTTCGCGCGATTTCGGGCCAATCTCCCAAAGCTGGCACGCTGCCTGCTTTGTCCGCAGCGATCAAAAAATTCTCCAACCCGGATCCCGAACCAATCGCGCCGCGGAACCAACCCCTCTGCTAGATAAACACCCCACCCCAACCGAACAATGAAATCACGATTCAAGACCTCCGGCCTCGTGCTCCATGCATCCGCCATCTTTATAGCCGCGCTTGCGCAGGTTTCCGCCGAAACCGACAAACCCGCCGCCACCGGAGCCAAGGATGCCATCAAAACCACTGCCCCCGCTCCCGAGCCACGGCTCAAATTCTATGGCTGGCTCGAAGGTGGCATCACCGTCAACCCTGCCGGCCCCGGCGACAACCAGAACTTCGGCCGCCTCTTTGATGACCGCTCCAACGAGCCGCTGTTGAACCAATTCTCGTTGACCGCCGAGCGCGCTCTCGACCCCAAGGCTACCGGCTTCGACTGGGGCTTCAAAGCCCAGGGCATGTTTGGCAGCGACGCGCGCTTCACCCATTCCATGGGTCTGCTCGACACGACCTGCTCGGACCGCTACCAGCCCGACATCGTCGAAGCCTACCTCGCGCTGCATTTCCCGGTCGTAACCGAAGGTGGGATCGACCTCAAAGTGGGCAAAGCCGCGACCCTCGAGGGTGCTGAGACCATTGACCCGCGCACCAACTTCTTCTATTCGCACAGCTATATCTACAACTTTGGCATCCCGCTCACCGAAACCGGCGCGATGGTCACCCTCCACGCCACCAAGGAGCTCGACCTCATCGGCGGCGTCACCCGCGGCGTGAACACCAGCACCCAGGACAACAATGGATCCGCCGGATTCCAAGGTGGCTTCGGACTCAATTTGCAAGATGGCAAACTCACCATCCTCGCGATCACCAATCTGGGACCCGAAACGCCTAACAATAATCAGGACTATCGCTATTTGAACGATGTGACCGTCACCTGGAAAATCAGTGACAAGCTCACCTCCATCACCGACATCAACTACACCTATGACGACGGTGCCAATGCCTCCTGCTATGGCGTGGCGCAGTACCTCACCTATCAGATCAACGACTGGCTGAGCGTGGGCGGCCGGGCCGAAGTCTGGCGCGATGACAAGGGCTTCTATGCCGTGTCGTACGCCAATTACACGGACCCGATGCAGTTGCTGCGCGACGGGACGGTTTCCGATCCGCGCACGGTGGGCGGTGGCGACACCACTTACGGCGAACTCACCCTTGGCGTCAACATGAAGGTGCCGGTGTCCGGCTTCATTCAAGGCCTGGTGATTCGTCCCGAGGTGCGCATGGACTTGGCCCTCAATGGCAACCGCCCTTTCAACGATTCGCAGGACAAGAGCATGTTTACCTTCGGCGTGGATGCGCTCTTGACCTTCTGAGCGATTGCAACCAGCCCGAGATTTTGTCAGGACTCTGGTGCTATGGTAAGGTGTGGATGCAGCGGCGGCTGGCCGCTGCATCCCACTGTCTTATCCTAGCGCGGCTGCGCCTCAGAGTCGAGATGCAAGCCTTCAAGACGCGAGACGAAGTACTTGATATCAAGCCGACTTCTTTGGCGCTTCTAGGACGCTAGGAGCCACTCGCTTCCAACGAAAAATCGCCCAATGAAGTTGTCACAAGGACTCGCCCATGGCCTGCTGGCCGCTGGCTCCACTCTCCCGGCCCATGGTCAGGACATCACCGGTTGGGCGGCGATCGGCTATAAGCTACGTGCTGTGAGCACGCTCGACGGGTGTGCGGCATAAGAATTCCGTTGCCTTTCCGCGCGGACCCGCTACCTTGCGTGCAAGTCAGCGTGAAACAGTTTCAAAGGCATGAATTTGCAAGGTTCGGTGCGGCGGTGCGGCGATGGGTGCCGGCGCTGGCACTGGGGTTGGCCATGGCTGCGAGTCCGGCGTGGGCGGCGACGGTCTCCGCTTGGGAACTGCGCAAAGTCAACGGCGACGACTACGTCTCAGCGGATAACATCAAGCAGTTTTACCATTTCGCCAGCTTGGCCCGCAGCGGCTCCACCGTCACCTTGGAGAATGCCAAGGTCGTGATGAAACTCAACGTCGGGTCCACCGAGTGCTCGATGAACAACGTCAAGTTCGTGTTCAGCAAGTCGGTGGAGGAGCTCGATTCCAAGGCCTACGTGTCGCGCACCGATCTGGCGAAATTGATCGATCCGGTGCTGCGGCCCAATTTCATCAAGAATGCCGGCAATTTCAACACCGTGGTGCTCGATGCCGGCCACGGCGGCAAGGATCCGGGCGCCACCAACCCCTACGGCAACGAGGCCGAGTACAATCTCAAGGTCGCCACCCTCGTCAAGGCCAAGCTCCTAACCAAAGGCTACAAGGTCATCATGACCCGCGACAGCGACCGATTCCTGTCGCTGCAGGAACGAGTGAACGTGGCCAACGCCGTGACCGAAAACGCCATCTTCATCGCCATTCATTTCAATTCCGGCGGGACCGGGGCGCGCGGCATCGAGACATTCACCCTGTCGCCACCCGGAGTGGCGCATTACGGCCGCGGGCTGATCGAGGCGGATAAAATCGAACGCGCTGGCAATGAACACGACTCCGCCAACATGGCCCTTGCCACCTCGGCTCACGGGTCGGTATTGCGCTCGCTCGGCACCAATACCGTCGACCGTGGCATCAAGCGGGCCCGCTACACGGTGCTGTCGGGCATCACCCACCCGGCGATTTTGTTGGAAGGCGGTTTTTTGAGTCACCCCTACGAAGCCCGCCTGATCCACAACGAAAAATATCAAGCCGCCCTCGCCAGTGGCATCGCCGCGGCAGTGGACAAATATCGGGTGGCCGTGACGCCGCGGCCCACGGCGGTCAAGCCCTGAGCTGGCGCGGCTCATTGCGCCAGCAGCGCCTCGATCATGCGCAACGCTTGCAGGTTCGGCCGCACCTCATGCACGCGGTGGAGCATGACGTTTTTTTGGCGTGCGAAAGCGGTGAGCGCCACGGTTGGCGACTCGCGCGCCGCCTGATCGGGGGTCCCCAAGGCCTGGCCGATGAACGACTTGCGTGACACTCCGAGCAGCAGCGGGCGACCGCCGACACTGAGTTGGTCAAGCTGGCGCAACAGCGTGAGATTGTGCTCGAGGTTCTTGCCAAAGCCGATTCCCGGATCGAAGCACAGCGCTTCGGCGGCGATCCCGGCAGCTGTCAGGCAGGCCAACCGCTGCGCGAAATACCCGCGCACCTCCGCCACCACATCGGTGTAATGCGGTTGCGCCTGCATCGATCGCGGCTGCCCCTGCATGTGCATCACCACCACGCCGCAGCCGCTTGCCGCACACACCGCCGCCAACTCCGGGTCGCGCTGCAACCCGCTCACATCGTTGACCACGTCCGCTCCCGCCGCCAGCGCCGCCCGCGCCACCGCGGCCTTCGAGGTATCAATCGAAATGAGTCCGTCCCACTCCGCCCGCAGCGCGGCGACCACCGGCACCGTGCGCGCCAATTCCTGCTCCGCCGCCACCGGCAGCGCGCCGGGGCGGGTCGACTCACCTCCGATGTCGATCAGCTCCGCCCCCTCGGCGATGAGCTGGCGGGCATGCCCCAACCCACTCGCCAAGTCCGCGTGCTGACCGCCGTCGGAAAACGAGTCCGGCGTCACGTTCAAGATACCCATCACCCGTCCCCGGCGCGATAAATCGAGCACTCCTCTGCGCGTTTTCCAGATCATGGTGCAAATGACGCCTTGCGGCCGGCGTCGCGTGCCCCTATTGTGCCCGCCATGAAACTGCTGGCAACCTGGAAAATGCTCTGGCTCCTTTTTGCATTGGGGTGGCTGCCGCTGTACGCGGCCGGCGACCTCGATGCGGTCGACGGCCCGAATGTGCGCGTCATGCAGCACAAGGATGGCTCCAAGACGATTTTCACCCGCAGTCCGAACAACCAGGTCCTGACCAAAAAGACCTACTCGGCGGCCGGCCGGCTCACCCTGATCACGGTCTACCGGATGGATGCCGGTGGCAACCCGATCTCCTGCAAAATTTACGACGGCCAGAAAAACGAGCTCTTCAAGGTGTCCTACGGATACCGCAAATCCGATGGCCAGTTGGTCATGGAGCAGATGTGGGACAGCCGCGTCCGGCGCACCAATCCGAAAAAGCCCGAGGAGGAAATGCCGGTGCAAATCGTCCGCTATGTGATCGACCCCCAAGGCAAGCGCAGTGCGCCCATCGTCTACAACATGCTTCCCGGCAAGACCTTTGAAGAAATTTATGGCTCGAACACCTCGGTCCAGGCCAATCCCTTCCAAGGCGACAAGCCGCCCAAACCCGTCAACCCGCGGGCCAAACCCGGCGCTGGGCGTTGACCCGCCCGATGGGCCTGGTGTTCCGCCTCGGCACCCTCGGGTTGTTGCCCGATGGCATCTTGCCGCCCCCTATCTAACAGCCATGATCGCCAAACGTGTCATCTTCACCGGCCGCGTCCAGAACGTCGGTTTCCGCTACACCGTCAAGGACCTCGCCCGCGCCTTTGACGTGCGCGGCTGGGTCAAAAACCTCGCTGACGGTAGCGTCGAGCTGCAGGTCATGGGTGAGCCCGGCGAAGTGACTTCCTTCATCAGGGAAATCGCCGAGGAATCCAACGTCGCCCATCACGTCAAGTCCGTCATGACAGAAACCATTCCTTTGTTAGATGGGGTGGCCGGCTTTAAAATTGTTAGTTAATGGCGCGTGCAGGCCGGGCCCGCTAGCTGATGCTACTGCCGTCTGACCTGCAGGCGCATGAAGCGATGCGGGGCGCTGGTGATCAATACGTTGTCCCTGACCGTGACCAGCCAATAGGAACCCATGTCAAGACGGCTGGTTTCCACTGAAGACGGGAGCCACGAGCCGTCACTCATGTCATCACTCGCCTCCACGAAGATAAGGATATCCGTGGCGAGTTTGTTAAGGCGGTAGGTCATGGTTAGATACGGTGTCGTGTGGTCTGCGGTGGGCAGGTTGTCGGCGTCGGAGTGCATGGGCTCGAGGGCAAGGGCGTATTCCATCAGGTTGACGATGCCGTCGTGATCGGGATCGGCGAGGTCGCCGCTGATGGTGGGATCGGCCAGTTCGTCGCTGGTGAATTTGATGAGCTTCCAAATGTCATAGGGCGGGGGATCCACGGCGGCGATCTTGACAATCGCTGAAACGCCGGGGATGCCATTGACGAAAACCGTCACCAGCGCGGGGCCCTGCGGAAAACCCGCGACGATCGAAGCCGAGGCGAAGGTGGTGGGCGACCAACTTGAGGGTTGCAGCATGGTGGTGAGGCCGCTGTCGATCATGCGCAGCTGGACCACCGGCAGGTCGCTCGATGAATTCTGCGTGCCATTGCCGCCGGAGGCGCCGGACAGCCCGCGGAATTGGGTGCCGGTGAGAGTCAGGGCATTGCCTGGCACCAACGCGGCCGGGGCGCTGGTGATGACCGGTTGGGAAGCCGCGCTGAAAGCGAGGCCCACATCGTAGGTTTCCGCGCTGGCCAACGCCCCGGAACTGTCGCTGCCGCCAATGGCAACCACCCGGCCATTGACCAGCAGGGTCGCGCTGTGGGAGCTGCGGGCAGCGCCAAGCCCACCGCTGCTTTGCCAGATGCCGGTGGCGGGATCAAACAATTCCGCCGTGGCGGAAACCACCCCGCCGGTGACGCTGCCGCCGCTGACGAGCACCTTGCCATTGGGCAGCAAGCTGGCCGTATGATAGGCCCGCGCCAGGCCGAGTTGGGTTGTGGTTGCCGTCCAGGTCCCGCCCGCCGGAGTGTAGAGCAGCGTGCTGTTTTGATAGGTGGAGCCGTTGACGCCGCCCGCCACCAGCACCTTGCCATTGGGCAGCAGCGTGGTGGTATGGCCCTTGCGCGCGGCGCTCAAGCCGCCGGTGGCACCCCACGCGCCCGTGGTGGGATTGTATAACTCAGCACTGGCAAGCGCGCCGCCATTGTCCCCGGCGGTGACCAGAACCATGTTATTGGCTAGCAAAGTGGCGCTGTGGGAATCGCGCGCGGCACCCAACGAGCCGGTGGTCGACCAGAGTCCGGTTAGGGGGTTATAGATTTCCGCGCTCGCCAGCGAGCCGCTGGCATCCCTGCCGCCGGCGATGAGCACCCTGCCGTCGGCTAACAAGGTGGCGGTGTGGAGATAGCGCGCGGCGTTCATGGTGCCGGCAGGAAGCCACACGCCGAGAGTGGGATTGTAGAGTTCGGCAGTGGCGAGGGGCGAAGTGTTCTGGCCGCCGGTGACCAGCACCCAGCCGCTTTTCAACAGCGTGGCGGTGTGATCGCGGCGGGCGCTCAGCAAGGAGCCGCCGGCCGCCCAAGCGCCGGTGGCTGGAGTGAGCACCTCGCTGCTGTCATGGGTGACGGCGCCGTCCCAGCCGCCCGCGACCAGCAGGCGGCCGTCTGGCAGCACGGTGGCGGTATGATGGGTGCGCGCCGTGCTTGCCGCCGCGCTGGCCGACCATGTGCCGAGCGCGGTATCATATAACTCCACACTCCCAAGATTCGCCGTGTTGCTGTAGCCGCCGGCAATCACCAGTTTGCCGTTGGCCAGCAGGGTGGCGGTGTGATCGTAGCGCTTGGCACTCAACGAACCGGTTTGCGTGGCCCAGGCCCCGGTCGCCGGATTGTAGATGTCCGCACTGGCGACCGCGGCGGGAGAGCCTAGCACCAAGCCCTTGCCGCCGGTAAGAATCACCCTGCCATTGGGCAGCAGGGTGGCGGTGTGAAGGTAGCGCGAGGTGATCAGGGTGCCCGTTGCGGCCCAGGTTTGAGTGGTGGGATCATATAACTCCGCGCTGCCGAAGATAGTGCTGCCATTGTAGCCGCCTGCCACCAGCACCTTGCCGTTAGGCAACAGCGTCGCGCTGTGATTGTAGCGGGCCGTGCCGAGCTGTCCGGTGGTTGCCGTCCAGGTGCCGACGGCCGGATCATACACATTCGCGGTTGCCAGCGGCACGAGCGGGGTATTAGCAAGCCCGCCGAGCACCCCGAGCCCGCCACACACCATGACTTTGCCATCCGCCAACAAAGTGGCGGCATGATAGTAGCGGCTGTCTTTCATGCTCCCGGTAGCGGTCCAGGAATTGGTGCCCGGATCATACAACTCCGTGCTTGCCAAAAAGGCGGTGCCCTGGTTTTGTCCCCCCGCTACCAAGACCTTGCCATTGGCCAGCAACGTCGCGGTGTGATAGGTGCGCGGGGTGGTCATGGTCCCACCCGTGGTCCACAAGCCGGTGGCCGGATTATACAACTCCGCACTGGCTAGGTTCGGACTGCCGCCGCCGGTGACCAATACCTTGCCGTTGGCAAGCAGGGTGGCGGTATGGTTGAAACGAGCCGCATTCATGGAACCGGTGGTCGTCCAGGTCCCGCTCGCCGGGTCAAACAGCTCCGCCGTATTCAGAGCAAGGCCCGCGGTACCCCCGACCACCAGGATCTTGCCATTGTTGAGCAGGGTGGCGGAATGATAGCGGCGCACCCCGCTCATGGCCGTGCCACCGGTAAAGGACGTCGCCCCGCTGAGCACCAGCGTGGCGGTGCCACTGCCGATATAACTGGGATCGGTGATGGTGGCCACCACCGTGTAGGAGCCGACCTGGCTCGGCGGGGTAGGCGAGGTGGCATAGACCGTGCCGGCGGTGCCGGTGTAAGTCAGGGTCACCGCGAGGCCCGGCGGGGTGGTGGTTGCCGTCGCGCTCTTCGTGGCGCCATCCACCGCTTGGGACAGGCCGCTGAGGGCGACGCTGGCGGGCGCCTTCACAATTTTCGTTAGAATGGCGCTCGGGACGCCGTTGACGGTCATGGTTAGAACCGCGGTGCCGGCCGGCAAGCCCACCAAGGGTGAGGAGTTGAAGGAGGAGTCGGTCCAGCCGCTGGTGGCGGGCATGATGCAGCGTCCGCTTTCGACGTTGTAGAGTTGCACGGTGGGGAGGTTGGCGGGGGCGTCCTGGGTGGTGCCGGACGAGCCTGCGGAGATGCCGCGAAAGCGGCTGCCGGTGAGCGCCAAACCGCTGCCAAGCATGATGGCGGATGCCGGCGCGTTGAGCTGCGGCTGCCAACCGCTTTGATAGCCTAGCCCGCTATCATATAACTCGACGCTGGTTTGATAGGTCGTGCCGCTCACGCCACCGGCGACGAGCACCCGGCCATCGGTCAGCAACGTTGCGGTGTGGCTTTTCCGCAAATTGGCCAGCGCGGCCTCGCTCGTCCAGCTCGCCGAGGCCTGATCAAACACCTCGGTGGTTGTCAGTGACGCGCTGCCATTGGCACCGCCGCAAACGAGCACCTTGCCGGTGGGCAGCAGGGTGGCGGCATGGGCGGTGCGGCCACCGGCAAGCAGGCCGGTGGCAGCCCATAGGCCGGTGGCCGGGTCAAACACCTCGCAACTCGATAGATAGGTGGTTCCCGCCAAGCCGCCGGCCACCAGCACCTTGCCATTGGGCAGGAGGGTGGCAGTGTGGCCGCCGCGGGCGGTGGCAAGCGAGGCGGCGGTGGCCCACAGCCCGCTGGCCGGGTCATACATTTCCGCGCTGGCCAGGGCGGTGCCAGCCGCCGTGCGGCCGCCGACCACCAGCACCTTGCCGTTGGCCAGGAGGGTGGCGCTGTGCCCTTGGCGCGCGGTGGCCAGGGCGGTGGTGCTCGTCCAGGTGCCGCTGGATGGATTGTAGAGTTCGGCCGTGGCGATGGGGGTGCCAGCCGTTTGGCCGGCGGCGACGAGGACCTTGCCATCCGGCAGGACGGTGGCGGTGTGGAGTTCGCGGCTGCCCACCATGGCGCCGGTGCTGGTCCAGGTGCCCGCTGTCGGGTCATACACTTCCGCACTGGCGAGGGTGGCGGCGCCGCTGTTGCCGCCAGCCACCAGCACCTTGCCGGTTTGCAGCTGGCTGAGGGTGTGCAGGTAACGCGCGGCGGCGAGCGGATTGCCGGCCGTGGCGGTGCCAGCGGTTGGATCGTAGATCTCGACCGAGGCGAGCGCCACACCGGCGAAGCCGCCCGCCAGCAGGACTTTGCCGGTGGCCAGCAGGGTGGCGGTTTGTTGTGCGCGGGCCACCGTCAACGGCCCGGTCGCGGACATCAGGGAGGTCGCCGTGTCAAACACCTCAGTGGTGGCCAGCGAGGTGGCGCTGTCCTCGTTCCAGCCGCCCGCGATCACGAGTTTGCCGCTGGGCAGGAGGGTGGCGGTGTGGGCCAGGCGGGCGGTGGCAAGCGAGCCGAGGGGGGTCCAGGTGCCGCTGCGGAAATCAAATTGCTCAGCGCTGTCGACCATGCCGCTGGTGCTGTTGAAACCCCCGGCAATGAGCAAGTTGCCATTGGGCAGCAGATTGGCGCTGTGCGAGAACCGGCCGGTGGCCGGGGCTGCCGTGGTGGACCAGGTCCCGGCACTTGGATCGTACACCTGCGCGCTGGTCAGCGACGTGGTGTCGTTGGCCTTGCCACCCACCACGAGCACCGTGCCATCGGGCAGCAGGCTGGCGGTGTGGTAGACGGCAGCTGCAGCGAGTGCGCCGGCGCTGCTCCAGGTGGCGGTGGCAGGGTCGTAGAGTTCCGCGCGGGCCAGGCCGACATCGGGCAGGTTGTCCCCGCCCACCACCAGCACCCTGCCGTCGGCAAGCAAGGTGGCAGTGTGGTTGAAGCTGGCTGTGGTCAGCTCGCCGGTGCTCGTCCAGGTGCCGCTGGCCGGGTCGTAGAGCTCCGCGCCGGAAGTGATCCCGCCGTTGGTGAAACCGCCAGCGACGAGCACTTTGCCGTTGCCCAGCAAGGTGGCGGTGAACGAGTCGCGCCCTAAATTCATCGGGCCGGTGGCGGTCCAGGTGCCGCTGGTCGGATCAAACAAGGCGGCACTGGCAAGCGACTCGGCACCGGTGAAGCCGCCGGTCACCAACACCTTGCCATTGAGCAAGGTGGTGGCCGTGTGCCAAAAGCGGGCGGTGCCGAGTGCGGTGGCCGCCGTCCACGTGTTGGTGCCCGGATCGAACAATTCCGCGCTGGCCAGCGCGGTGCCCGCCGTATTGCGCCCGCCCGTCACCAACACCTTGCCGGTGGCCAGCAAGGTCATTGCGTGGGAATCCCGGCCGGTGACCAGCTGCCCGGCCGTGTCCCAAGCGGTGGCGTGAGCGAGCTGGAGGCCCACGAGACTCAGTGCCAGGGCCGGCCAAGCGGTGGCCCAACGAGGAAAACGGTGCGAGAATTGGATCATGAGAGGAGGGAGGGTTCAGATGCCCTTAGCGGAGATATTTTTACGGTCGGACCCGCGCTTTTCCAGCTTCTTTTCACATATTCGCCGCGTTCACGGGTTTCGGCAATGCCACCGGCCACGCTTGAAGCGCCCGCTGCTCGCCGGCTTGTTGATTTATCCGCGCTTGCACTGCGCGAGGGGGTGGCTTTCACTCCGCCATGACTCGCCCCGACGGACGCCTCCCCGACCAGCTTCGCAACATTTCCTTCATTCCCAATGTGGCGGCCCATGCCACCGGTTCGGTGCTGGTGTCGTTCGGGGCCACCCGGGTGATTTGCTCCGCCACGGTGGAGGACGACGTGCCGCGCTGGATGCGCGCGCAGCGGGTCGAGGGCGGTTGGCTCACCGCCGAGTATTCGATGTTGCCCTATTCAACCCTGGACCGCAAAGCCCGCGACATTTCCCGCGGCAAACTCGATGGCCGCTCGTCGGAAATCCAGCGCCTCATCGGCCGCGCCCTGCGCGCGGTGGTCGACCTGAAAAAGCTCGGCCAGCGCACGCTCTGGATCGACTGCGATGTGCTGCAAGCCGATGGCGGCACCCGCACCGCCTCGATCACCGGCGGCTGCGTGGCGGCGGCCATCGCTTTCAACCGCCTGTTCGCCGAGGGCAAAATCCGCGACTTCCCGTTGAAGAAACTTGTCGCCGCGGTTTCGGCCGGGGTGGTGGATGGCGTGCCGCTGTTGGATTTGAACTACCTTGAGGACAAGGCCGCCGCGGTGGACTTCAACGTGGTGATGACCGAAGCTGCCGAGTTCGTGGAAATCCAGGGCAGCGGCGAAGAGGCGGTGTTCTCCGCCGCGGAAATGACCGCCATGTTAGAGCTGTCCCGCAGCGGCATCGCCCAACTCATCACCCTGCAACAGCAGGCCATTCTTGCCGCCGACCGCGCTGGTCCCGCCGACCTCGCCTCCCTCGCCGCCGCCTTCGGCCGGTGAGTGCGATCGATGCTTGCCACAACCGCGGCTGCGGGGTAAACGTGGGTCATGCATGTCCCCCTCGTGATGACTCTGATTGGCAAGGACCGCCCGGGCTTGGTTGAAAGCGTCGCCAGTCTGGTGGCGGCCCATGGCGGCAATTGGCTCGAAAGCCGGATGTGCCGCCTTGGCGGGGAGTTTGCCGGCATCCTGCGCGTCCATGTTGCCAGGGAGAACCAAGCCGGCTTGCAAGCCGCCTTGGGCGAGTTGGGGCAACACGGGCTGGCAGTCCAGGTGCAAGTGGATCGGGGCGCCGCCGCCGCGCCACTGCAACGCCTGGCCCGCCTCGAAATCGTCGGCCAGGACCGCCCCGGCATTGTCCAACAAATTTCCGCGGCGCTGGCGGTGCACGGCGTCAACGTCGAGGAATTCACCAGCGAATGCTCCAGCGCGCCGATGTCCGGCGAGATCTTGTTTCACGCCAACATCACCATGCAACTGCCCGCCACCTGCCAGCTGGCCGACTTGCGCCGCGAAGTGGAAAAACTCGCCAACGACCTGATGGTCGATGCGGATTTCGAGGAGATCGGGTGAGTCTCAAATCCCGTAGGCGTCGCCAGTGCCGTAGTGCTCGATCATGTAGTCCATGTCCTTGTCGCCGCGGCCGCTCAGATTGACCAGCACGGTGCGGGCCAGGTCCGGGTTTTCGCGCGCCAGGCGCATGGCGTGGGCGACGGCATGGGCGCTTTCCAACGCCGGGATGATGCCTTCGTTGCGGCTCAGCACATAGAACGCCTCCACCGCGGCGGTGTCGGTGGCGGTGACATAGTTGATGCGTCCGGTGTCTTTCAGATGGCAGTGTTCGGGACCCACGCCGGGATAGTCGAGGCCGCTGGCGATCGAGTGGACCGGCGCGGGTTCACCCTGGTCATCCTGCAACAGGTAGCATTTGAAGCCGTGGATGACCCCTTCCTTGCCATAGGTCATGGTGGCCGAGTGCTCGCCGAGAACCGAGCCCTTGCCGAGCGGTTCGACGCCGTGCAGCGCCACCGGATCATTGATGAAACCGGCGAAAATGCCCATCGCGTTGCTGCCGCCACCCACACAGGCGGTCACGATGTCCGGCAAGTCGCCGGTCATTTCAATAAATTGCTCGCGCGCCTCGATCCCCACGACTTGTTGGAAATCACGCACCATCATCGGGAACGGGTGCGGGCCAACCACCGAGCCGATGCAATAGATTTGGTTAACCGGGTCCTGCACGTAGGCGGTCAGGGCGGCGTCGACCGCCTCCTTGAGCGTGCGCAGGCCATGGGTGGCGGGGATGACCCGGGCGCCGAGGATTTGCATGCGCGCGACGTTGGGCGCCTGTTTGGCCATGTCCACCTCACCCATGTAGATGTCGCATTCGAGGCCGAAGTAGGCGGCGGCGGTGGCCAGCGCGACGCCATGCATGCCGGCGCCGGTTTCGGCGATGAGTTTCTTCTTGCCCATGTAGCGGGCGAGCAGGCCTTCGCCCATGCAGTGGTTGAGCTTGTGGGCACCGGTGTGGTTGAGGTCCTCGCGCTTCAGATAGATCTGGGTCCGGCCGAGTTTCTTCGACAGCCGCGCCGCATGATAGACAGGGGTCGGCCGGCCCTGGAAGTGGCGGCGGATGCGGCGCAATTCCTCAATGAAATCGTGCGAGCGCGACACAATCTCATAAGCCTGGCGGATTTCCGCCAGCGGCGCTTCGAGCGGCGGCGGGACGAAACTGCCACCGTAGGTGCCGAAAAATCCGGCGGAATCGGGCAGGTGGCGGAGGGCTTGTGGGGTGGCGGTCGGGATCATGGTGAGGGCTTGGCTTGCGTGCGCGCGAGTTTTGGCATTTGCGCCCGCGCCTGTCAAGGGACCGCTTTTGTGTTGAAGCCTTGGCCCGGATGGGCTTAGTTCCTTGCGCCTGCCCGTGGGTGCAGAAATGGTTCAAGGCATGGTTCGCTCGCTACAACTTGAGAAAGTCAAACGTCTGTTCGTGGCGCTGCTGCCGTTTGCGTGGCTGGCGGTGCTGGTGTTTGCCGTGACGTCATTGTATCGGGAATGGGGTGGCATCCACGTGTCCGACATCAACGCGGCATTGGTGCGCATCGGGCCGGGACACTTGGCGATCGCGCTTGGTCTAACGGCCGTGAGTTTGCTCCTCAACGCGTCGCTGGATTTGGTCGCGCTGCGCTGGTTGGGGCGCTCCCTGCCGCTGGGCGAGGTGCTGGGCACCGCGCTGATCGCCAGTTCCTTCAGCATGAATGGCGGCGGCACCGTGTTGGGCGGCGGCACCATCCGCATGCGCTTCTACGGCAATCTGGGCTGGGCGGCGCGGAGATTGCGAAACTAACCGGATTTTTGTTGGTTGCCGGCTGGCTTGGCCACGCGTTGTTGGCCGGGGTCCTGCTGTTCAGCGCGCCGCCGGACCTGCCGTGGTTGCCGGCGGCGGCCGGACGCGCCGTCGGCACCCTGTTGCTGCTGTCCTGCGGCGGGCTCGTCGCGCTCGCCATCACCGGCTGGCGGGGCCGCCATCTCGAGTTTTTGCCGCCGTTCAAAATCCTCCTCGCCGCCTTGGTCGTTTCGGCGCTCGACTGGCTGTTCGCCGGCCTGGCACTGCGCGTGTTTCTGCCCGAGGCCATCTCCACCACCGCCTTTCTCGCCGCCACTGCCGTCGGCCAGGCCCTCGGGGCCGCCAGCCAAGTGCCGGGCGGGGTGGGCGTGATGGAATTGTCCGTCAGCAAGTTGGCGGCCGGGTTGATGCCCTCCCCCATGCTCGCCGGGGCACTGCTGACCTATCGGCTCGTCTATTACCTCATCCCCTTCCTCATCGCGGTGGCCGCCGTCGGCGCACGCGAAATGTGGCGCAAACGCCACTGGGCCAAGCGCACCGTCGATGGCACCGCCCGCGCGTGGTCGGCCATTGCACCGCGCTTGGCGGGCATGAGCGCGCTGGCCGGCGGCTTCGTGCTGATGCTCTCGGCGACCACGCCGATGGAGGCGAACCGCCGTGTTTTGTTGGAGCAATTCATCCCCTTGCCGTTTGTCGAGGCCTCGCATTTTCTATCCAGCATTGTGGGGGCGATCATGATCATCGTGGCCAACGGTTTGCTGCGGCGGGTGCATGCCGCGTGGTGGATCGCGGTGCTGATGGCCGGTGGCGGGGTGGTGTTCTCGCTGCTCAAGGGCTTCGATTGGGAGGAAGCTTTGGTGTTGTGCGTGTTCCTCGGCGCGTTGTTGCCGTTCCGCGCGAAGTTCCATCGCCACGCCGCCATCTGGACCCGCCGCTTCACCCCGCAGTGGTGGGCCCTGATTCTATCCATTGTCGGCGTGACCATGTGGTTCGGCTTCTATACCACCCGCCACGTCGGCTACGAATCCGACCTGTGGTGGCGCACGTCGTTTGAAGACGACGCGGCGCGCCTCCTGCGCAGCATGGCGGGCAGCGCGTTCATCGTGTTGTTGGTGGCTCTAACACAGTGGCTGCGCCCCGCCCCGCCGCGCGCGCCCGGGCCGCCTGCCGACCTTGCCAAGATCGCCGAGCTGGTGGCCCACTCGGCCCGCTGCAGCAGCGCGCTGGCGCTGGTGGGCGACAAACGGTTTCTTTTCAACTATGATCAAAGCGCGTTCCTGATGTTTGGCGAACAGGGCCGCACCCGCGTGGCGCTGGCCGATCCGGTGGGCGATGAGGAAAAATTCGAGGGCCTCTATTGGCGTTTCACCGAACAAGCCCACGACGAGGGCATGCGGGTCGCATTCTATCAAGTCAGCGCGGCCCTCATCCCGACCTGTGTCGAAATGGGGCTGCGCGTCTACAAACTCGGCGAGGAGGCGATGGTGCCGCTCGACACGTTCGACCTGGCGTCGGGCGAACTGAAGAAATTCCGCAAGGTGGTCAACCGCATGGAGCGCGAGGGTTGGCGCTTTGAAATCTGGCAGCCCGCCGAGGTCGCCGCGCGCATCGGCGAATTGCGGGCGATTTCCGACGCCTGGCTGGCCCATCACAACGCCCGCGAAAAGGGGTTTTCGTTAGGCCGGTTCGACGACACCTACCTGTGCCGCCTGCCGGTGGCCGTGCTCATTGTCCACGAGCGGGTGGTGGCCTTCGGCAACGTGTGGCCGGGCAATGGCAAGGATGAGCTGTCCACCGATTTGATGCGGCACTTTCCCGATGCGCCCAATGGCGTGATGGACTGTCTGTTCGTGCAACTGATGTTGTGGGGCAAGCAGCAAGGCTATCAATGGTTCGACTTGGGCATGGCGCCGCTGGCGGGCCTGGCCGCCCGCCAGTTCGCGCCGTTGTGGTCGCGTATCGGCGGGCTGATCTATGATCGCGGCGAGGCATTTTACAATTTCAACGGCCTGCGCGCCTGGAAAAGCAAGTTCCAGCCGGTCTGGCAGCCGCGCTACCTTGCTCTATCAAAAGCATGGGACCTGCCCGCGGTGATCCTCGATATCACCACGCTCATCGGCAAACCGTCGTTCCGCTCCCGCAAACCGCGCGCGGGCCCGGAACCGGAAATTCAACCTGCCGCGGATCCCGCCTCCCCGACCCTAACATGACCACCTCGAACTGGACGCTGCTGCGCCGCGCGTTCCTCGTCATCCAGATATTGCTGCTGTTGCCGATTGGCTGGTTCATCTATCACCTGCTCATGCCCCGCGGCTATTCCAGCAAGAAGGCCGAGGTCCTGCCGTTGCAGCTGTCCACCGGGGCGTTCCAGACCACCTATTACCCGGCGGCCAACCCCAGGGGCGTCCTCATCGTCGCCACCGGCGATGGCGGCTGGTCCGGACAATGGGAGGAACCCTTGGCGCTGCATGCCGCCGGCGCCGGCTATGCCGTCGGCGGCTGGGATTGCCGCAAATTCGCCAACACCCGCAGCTTCAACCAGGCCCAACTGGTGGAGGCCTTCAATGCCGCGGTGGCCGCCGTGCGCCTGCGCGCCAAGCTGCCCGCCGCGTGCCCGGTATGGTACACCGGGTGGTCCACCGGCGCGGAATGGTCGCTGGCCGCCGCTGCCAGCCCTGACCGTGAACCGCATTTGGTGGGCATCCTGCCTGCCGCTCCCGGCGAGCGCAGCCGCTATGGCATCAACAGCCAGGATCTGCTAGGCCTGCCGTCCACCGGGCCGGGCTCCTTCGCCCTGGTGGATCTGGCCCCGGCGCTGCAAGGGGTGTACGTGGTCCAGTTCTCGGCCGGGCTCGATCCGTTGGATGATGCCACCTGGCTCGACGCGCTCGGCCCGCGCACGCCCCACAAGCTCATCCGCATCCCCGGCGTGCTGCATGACATGGACCGCGCGGGCGAACGCTTCCAAGCCGAGTTTGACATGGCGATCCAATGGATGCTGGATACGCCAATTGCCCCGCGCGCTTGACTTGCACTGGCGCCGTTGCCACATTGCCCGCCTTATGAAAACCAACCGATCCCTGGCCGTGGCCGCCCTAGCGGCCGTCGTGAGTTGTGCGCTCCCCGCCCATGCCGAGACCAAGCCGGAGACCAAGGCGGAAAATGAGGCGCGCATGGGCTGGTTCCGCGAGGCGCGCTTCGGCATGTTCATTCATTGGGGGCTGTATGCCGTGCCCGCCGGCGAATGGCACGGCAAACAATATGGCGGCGGCGTCGAGTGGATCCAGAGCCTGGCGAAAATCCCCAGCGCGGAATATACTCAGTTGTTAGATAAATTCAATCCAGTCAAGTATGACGCCGAGGCCTGGGTGCGCCTGGCCGCCGACGCCGGGATGAAATATATCGTCATCACCACCAAACACCACGACGGGTTCTGCCTGTGGGACTCGGCGCAGACGGATTGGGACGTCGGCTCCACGCCCTATAAGAAAGACCTGCTCAAGCCGCTGGCCGAGGCCTGCGCCAAGCACGGCATCCGGCTCTGCTTCTATCATTCGATCATGGATTGGCACCACCCCGAGTGGGGCTCCCAGGAGCCGTGGCGCGGCAACGCCGCCACCGCCAAGCCGGACATGGACAAGTTCAGCGCCTATCTGAAGGCCGAGCTGGACGAGCTTCTAACCTACAAGCCCGGCATCCTGTGGTTTGATGGCGAATGGGAGCCTGCCTGGACCCACGAGCGCGGCGTCGATCTCTACAACTATCTGCGCGCGAAAGCCCCCTCGCTCATTATCAACAACCGCATCGACAAGGGCCGCAGCGGCATGGCCGGCTTCAATACCGGCAGCCAATTCAAGGGCGACTATTGCACTCCCGAACAGGAAATCCCCGCCTCCGGCCTGCCTGGTATCGATTGGGAATCGTGCATGACGATGAACAACACCTGGGGTTATTCCGCCCACGACAATGCGTGGAAATCCACTGAGGTGTTAGTCCGTAACCTGATCGATATCGCATCCAAGGGCGGCAACTACCTGCTCAATGTCGGCCCCACCAGTGAGGGGTTGTTCCCCGGCCCCAGCATCGAGCGGCTGCAAGGCATCGCCGCCTGGATGAAGGTCAATGGCGACGCCATCCACGGCACCACCGCCAGTCCCTTCCCCAAGGCCCCAGCGTGGGGCCGCTGCACCACCCGCAGCCTGCCCGATGGCAATACCCGCCTCTATCTGCATGTGTTTAACTGGCCCGCCGATGGCAACCTGGTGGTCACCGGTCTAACCAAGAAACCAGTCGCCGCCCGTCTCCTGGCCCAACCCGGCGCGGCCCTCAAGCTCACCAGCGACGGCGCTGCCCTAACCATCTCGGTGCCGGCCCAGGCCCCCGATCCCATTGCCACGGTCATCGCGCTGGACGTGAGTCCGTAAGGAGCAACGACATTCGTGTCGTTGTAAGGACTAACGACCTTACTGTCGTTTCTTCGATCCGCGGCAGATGCAGAAGGGACAATAAGGTCCCTGTTCCCTATTGGAAGACGGGACCGTAAGGTCGCCGCTCGTTAGGCTTTGGCGGCGGGGAATTCGGCGGCGAATTTGCGGGTGGCTTCCTCACTGCCGCAGATATACACCGCGTCGCGGGGCTCGAAGGCAAAATCGCGCTCAAAGCGCACCAGCACGTGCTCGCCGCGTTCCACCGCAACGACCGAGCAACCGGTGCGCTCGCGAATGCGCAGTTCGGCGGGATGGCTGCCGACGAGTTTCGGCGATTTTACCAGGGTAACCTTCAATGCCTGGTCGAGCAACACGGTGCGCTTGCCGAGG
>Ga0118677_10005707_pt1 | contig 21613 bp, 23 predicted proteins | sample AliMusrvi5mmetaG_FD_86154 | JGI IMG/M metagenome (GOLD analysis project Ga0118677, IMG submission 86154)
TTACCGAACTGTGTATTTTTGACTGATACTGAAAATAAATAGAAAATGTAAACAAAATGATCTATTTTATATTTTTAGATTAGAAAATTCAATTTGCCGAATCCCTCTATTTTTAGTACTTTTGTTCTACTTTTCAAAAAGAATGAAACCCTAACACGAAGATAAAAGTGATTGAAATAATTCCTGCCATCGACCTGATTGATGGAAAATGTGTTCGCCTGTCTCAGGGCGATTATGCACAGAAAACCGTATACAACGAAAATCCATTGGAAGTTGCCAAAATGTTTGCAGATGCAGGCATTCGCAGATTGCACTTAGTGGATTTGAATGGAGCTAAAGCTCATCATATTGTGAACCAGAAAGTATTAGAGAGAATTACTGCCGGAACAGATTTGATAGTTGATTTTGGTGGTGGTCTTAAATCGGACGATGACTTGCGAATAGCCTTTGAATGCGGAGCAAGCATGGTAACGGGTGGGAGTATAGCTGTTAAAAATCCTGATATTTTTACTTCATGGATTTCTAAATTTGGTGGAGAAAAAATCATTCTAGGAGCTGATGTAAAAGACGAAAAAATAGCCGTTGGTGGTTGGTTGGAAACAACCGAACTCGACTTAATGCCATTCATTCTCAACTATATGAAGCAGGGAATTAGTAAAGTGATTTGTACTGACATAAGTAAAGACGGTATGTTACAGGGACCAGCCATTGAGCTTTATAAAAAAATGCTTGCCGAAAAACCGGATATATATCTCATTGCCAGTGGTGGTGTAAGTTCTATCCGTGATATCGAATTGCTGCACGAAGCAGCTATTCCGGCTGTTATTATCGGAAAAGCTATTTATGAAGGTAAAATTAAACTGGAAGAATTGACCCGTTTAATTATTAAAAATTAATAATTTGAAGTTGAAAAACTAGCAATTAGTGTTATATTTGTCGGTTCAAAATATTCTAAAAAAATTCATTACGCAAATAATTATGTTGAAAGAAATCTTATCCGTAACCGGTAAACCCGGACTTTTCAAACTAGTATCACAAGGTAAAAACATGTTGATTGTTGAGTCACTAATTGACGGTAAACGCATTCCTGCATATACAAAAGATAAAGTAGTGTCGTTGGGCGATATTGCAATTTTTACTGAAACTACAGAAGTTCCACTTGGAGAAATTTTTGAAGCTATAAAAGTTAAGGAAAATGGTGCAGTTAGCTCACTCGATCCTAAAGCAGATAACGATAAACTTCGCAAATACATGAGCGAAATTTTGCCTGAATATGACCGCGAACGAGTTTATCCAAGCGATATTCGCAAATTGATTTCCTGGTATAATATCCTTATCAATGCTCAAATTACAGAATTTTTAGCTGAAGAAAAAGTAGAAGAATCCCTAACCTCTAAAGGGGAATAAGAAAATAGTCATTTTCTCTGAATCATAATAATTAGTAATCAAAAGTAACTTAGTTCCTCTTTTGGGCTAGAGGTTTTATTTTTATGAAAATTCAATCTATTTGTGAAATTATTGAAGAAATTGCTCCGTTGGCATTGCAGGAAAGCTATGACAATTCCGGACTTCTTGTGGGGGAATTACAAATGGAAGTTACATCGGCGCTGGTTTGTATTGATATTACCGCAGAAGTAATTGCGGAAGCCATTCAGAAGAAATGCAATTTGATTATTTCTCATCATCCGCTTATTTTCAGTGGCTTAAAACGATTAACCGGTCAAAATGAAGTACAGCGATGCGTAGCAAAAGCTATAAAAAACGACATTGCTATTTATGCAGCTCATACCAACCTGGACAATGTTTTGCAAGGCGTTAGTGGTAAAATGGCTGAGAAAATAGGATTGAAAAATCTTCAGATTTTACAACCGAAACAGAATGCATTGCTGAAACTTATTACTTATGTTCCGCAACTTCATTCTTATCCGATTCGACAATCACTGTTTGAAGCAGGAGCAGGGCAAATCGGGAATTACGATTCGTGTAGCTTTAATGTCAATGGAACAGGAACTTTTCGGGCTAATGAAAATGCTCAACCTTTTGTCGGAAATATCGATGAATTACATTCTGAACCAGAAACCCGGATTGAGGTTATTGTTCCTGAATATCTGAAGTTTAAGGTGCTCGAAGCCTTGCTGAAAACACATCCTTACGAAGAACCGGCTTACGATTTTATTCCCTTGCAAAACGATTGGAATACAGTTGGATCTGGCGTAGTCGGAGAATTGGAAGAGGTTGAAGATGAATTGGCATTTTTAAATCGGATAAAGCATATATTTGGAGTACATACTATTCGCCATACCAATTTGTTGAACAAGAAAATTAAGCGAGTCGCCTTGTGTGGTGGTTCCGGAAGTTCATTTCTTTCTGATGCTATTTCAGCCGATGCAGATGTCTATATTTCAGGTGATTTTAAGTATCATGAGTTTTTCGATGCCGAAAATCGCATTTTGATTGCTGATATTGGACATTTTGAAAGTGAACAGTTCACAAAAGACATTTTTTATGAGATAATTACAAAAAAAATACCTACATTTGCAGTCCAAATTTCAGACAGTAAAACCACCCCCATAAACTATTTGTAATCAATATGGCTACAGAATTAAAAGCAGAAAAAGAAATTACCGTTGAGGAAAAACTAAAAGCACTTTATGAGCTTCAAAAAGCAGTTTCTCAGATAGATGAAATAAAAATTTTACGCGGTGAACTTCCATTGGAAGTACAAGATTTAGAAGACGAAATTATCGGTTTAACTACCCGAATGGAAAATTTCGAGACTGAAATTGCTGAAGTTATTGCCACTATTGCAAGTAAGAAAATTGAGATTGAAGAATCTCGTATGAAAATTGCAAAATACAAAGAGCAACAAGATAACGTACGCAACAACCGTGAATACGATAACCTTTCTAAAGAAATCGAATTCCAGTCATTAGAAATTGAACTTTGCGAAAAACGTATCCGTGAATTTACTGCAGCTCTAGAAACCAAACAAAACGAACAAAAAATTTCGGCAGAACAATTGGCAGAACGTAAACTTGACCTGGAACAAAAGAAAGGTGAGTTGAACGAGATTGTTTCGGAAACCAAACAGGAAGAAGAAAAACTTCGTGAACACGCTAAAGAGATTGAATCATTAATTGAGCCACGTTTGGTCACAGCTTTTAAACGTATCCGTAAGAATGCCCGTAATGGCTTAGCAGTTGTTTATGTACAACGTGATGCTTGTGGTGGTTGCTTTAATAAAATTCCGGCACAGCGTCAGCTTGATATCCGTCTTCGTAAGAAAATCATCGTTTGCGAATATTGCGGTCGTATCTTGGTCGATCAGGAATTGGCAGGAGTTGCTCCGGTATCAGAGGATTGATTTATTCATTTAATAATATTATAAATAGCCCGAAAATATTTTCGGGCTATTTTTTTTTGCCATATACTCTTATATTTATGTACAAAATCCCATAAACAATTAAATACTCAATTCTCATCGAGTCAATTTTTATGTAACTATCAGGATTATTGTGCATTATATAATATTTCAGTGTTTCTTAAATTGATTAATCTAAGTTTTTGCACCATTCAATCATAATTTCTTTAAAATTATCCGGCATTTTCCTTCAAAAAGGAGTTGATCAGGTATTATCTTCTATAATTTATTCCTTCTCTTACAACAAGGATTGAAAATTGTAATTTCTCATACAATTGAAATTGTAATTATATTTTCGATTAAATAGGAGCTGGTTTATCACTAATGACATTTCTTTCTATTTATGTTATTATAACAAACTTCACATGCAATTCAATAATTACATTTGTAATACATTGAGCTATTCACAAAAATATTCATTGGTATCACAAATGTAAATCTTAATTATTTATAACTTACATTACATATGTAACCACAAATTATTTACAATCATATTTAATTTACTTGAATAAACTTTGTTTATGTAAACCAATAAATAATGTTATTATTAAAAATTAATATATTATTATTCAGTAATATATAACAAATATATAATAATTATATTTAAATATATATTCACATTAGTAATATATAGTTCATATGGCACTAAAAAATCATATATACACTAATTAAATAACTGACTATTAGTATATTTATAGTGTTTAATATAATATTATACTTTAATCAAACAAACATATTGTCTTGCTATCATAAATGATTTATATATTAATGTTTTAGCTATATAATATATACAATATAACTTTCAAAATAATGATTACAGATGTAATCATACAACTGTAACATATTACTTTTGTAATTGATTTGCAAATGTAAAACATTTCACATATATTTGTATCGTAATTAGAAATGTATAATTCACATAAATATCGTGTGTTATGGCTGAAAAAGAAAGAATAGAAAAGGTAATGCAACTTGAAGGAATGAATTCTGCTGTTTTTGCGGCTGCAATTAATATCCAGGGCTCCACTCTATCTCATATTTTAAACGGGAGAAATAATCCAAGTCTAACTGTATTACAAAGTATACTTAATCGATTCCCGAATATCAGTCCAGAATGGCTTATAATGGGTCAAGGATCGGTTGAAAGAGTTTCAAAGCAATCTCAGATGCCTTCATTATTCCCAACTGATGATGAAAGTATAAGTAAATCAGTCAGTTCTGAGCCAAAAATGGTCGAAAAAACTGATACTACATTTTCGCCCATTCAGCAAAAAACAGTATTTACAACTGAAATCCCTGTTCAACCTGTACAAGATCAGTCACCCTCACAACTTATTCCACAATTTGAACAGAGTAAAAGGAGTGTTCGAAAAATTATTGTTTATTATACTGATAATACTTTTCAGGAATTTCAGTAAAGGATTACTTTAGTATGAACTTCTTTATTTTGATATTAAGCTCCTATATTATTTATATCGACTGCAAATAGCTTTAAAAGAGACTCTGTATCTTATTTAAAACTTTCATCTATTATATACTTGTCTAAATCAGTATATTTTAGTAATTTTGAATCCGATATCATTCGTAATTTTTTACCTGTATCATTCAATATAAAGTATTGATACATAATATAATATCCTTGATGAAGAAATTCATGCTTGATTTGATTGTAAAGAAAAATGAAGCACTAAACAATCAATACTCCTTATTAATTCTGACATCGTCCGAAAAACTCCCTGCAATGCTTCCGGGGCAATTTGCAGAGGTACGTGTTGATAACTCACCAACGACCTTCCTACGTCGTCCTATTTCCATTAATTACGTTGATTATGAAGCGAATGAGCTTTGGTTATTGGTTCAGATTGTAGGCGACGGTACGCGTAAATTGAGCGAGTTAAAGGTAGATGATATATGTAATCTGGTATTTCCACTTGGAAATAGCTTCACATTGCCCGAAAATAAGGATGCTAAGATACTTTTAGTGGGTGGTGGAGTTGGAATTGCACCTTTGTTGTTTTGGGGATCATACCTGAAAGAGCGAGGGTACAGTTGTAACTTTGTATTGGGTGGACGTTCAAAGGACAATTTATTGCAGCTTTGTGAATTTGAGCGCTTCGGAAATGTGTTTACTACTACAGAGGATGGTTCACATGGAGAACGTGGATTTGTAACCCAGCATTCGCATTTAAAAGGCTCAAATTTCGATTATATTTATACTTGCGGACCAACGCCCATGATGAAGGCTGTGGCTGCTTATGCTTTGCAAACTAAGGCTAATTGCGAAGTCTCTTTAGAGAATACAATGGCTTGCGGGATAGGAGCATGTTTATGTTGTGTGACCGACACAACTGAAGGGCATTTGTGTGTATGTACTGAAGGACCTGTTTTTAATATTACAAAGCTGAAATGGCAAATTTAAATATCAATATTGGCAAATTACAACTGAAAAATCCAGTGATGACAGCATCAGGCACATTTGGTTATGGGCCGGAGTTTTCAGACTTTTTGGACTTATCGCGAATTGGTGGTATATTTGTAAAGGGAACTACGCTTCGCGAGCGTCAGGGTAACCCTTATCCACGCATGGCAGAGACTGCTTCTGGCATGTTAAATGCTGTGGGACTGCAGAATAAGGGTACTGAGTACTTCATAAATCATATTTATCCAAATGTAAAGGACATCAATACAAATATACTTGTGAATTTGTCCGGTTCAACGATAGAAGACTATGTTGAAGCAGCAGAAATGCTAAATGAGCTTGAAAAAGTACCCGGAATTGAATTAAACATATCTTGCCCGAATGTAAAGGAGGGTGGAATGGCGTTTGGAACGAGCTGCTTGTCTGCTAGTCAAGTAGTTAGCGCAGTGCGAAGAGTGTATAAAAAAGAGCTTATGGTGAAGCTTTCGCCGAATGTAACCGACATTTCGGAGATTGCACTGGCTGTAGAGGCTGAAGGAGCCGACTCAGTGTCGCTTATTAATACCTTGCTCGGCATGGCTATAGATTCGGAGAAAAGAAAGCCTATTTTATCGACCGTAACAGGTGGTCTTTCGGGTCCGGCAGTGAAACCAATTGCACTCCGAATGGTATGGCAGGTTGCCAAAGCTGTCAAGATACCTGTAGTTGGTTTAGGTGGAATAATGAACGCTGCTGATGCTATCGAATTTATGTTAGCAGGTGCTTCTGCTATTCAAATTGGAACAGCAAACTTTATAGATCCGACAGTCTCGGTGAAGGTTGTTGATGGTATAAATGATTATTTAGACAGACATGGTTATAAATCGGTTACAGAGATAATCGGAGCATTAGAAGTTTAGCTTCAAAATTATCTATAAAAAATATAGGGATTTCTTTTATATTGTTGAAATAGCGTATTTTGTTGACAAATTGTGTATTTTTGTTCTGTAAATGCCTTGTTTCTAAGCTTTATGAATAAATACCTGTTGTTATTCGCATTATTGTTTCTGTTTTGCAGTTTTCTGCAAGACAGTGATAAGAATGTGTCGCTTCTGCCTGAAGATGATTCAATTACGCTTATATTTGCAGGCGATATTATGGGTCATAAGCCTCAATTTAAGGCCGCTTACAATTCTATAACAAAAAAGTATAATTACGATTTTTGCTTTCAATACGTAAAGAAGTATATAGAAAGTGCCGATTTTGCTATTGCCAACCTCGAAGTCCCTATTGCCGGCAAACCTTACAGCGGCTATCCTAGTTTTTCTACTCCCGATGCCTTACTTGATGCACTTAAAAATGCCGGTTATGATATGCTCTTAACCGCTAATAATCATGTGCTTGACCGTGGTAAATTTGGTCTGGAACGCACTATACGTCAGATTGAAAAACGAAAACTGCTTTATGCCGGAAGTTATATTGATAGTAATCAGCGTGATAGCATTTATCCATTGATTGTGATTATAAAAGGAGTGAAACTAGCTTTATTGAATTATACGTATGGCACTAATAAATATGTGGTTTCAAACCCAAATATAATAAACTATATTGATTCACAGCAAGTTATTAGTGATATTCAAAAAGCAGATAAGCTAGGTGCTGATCTAAAAATCATGACAATCCATTGGGGGGCTGAATATGAGCTACATTCTAATGAAATTCAGCAAGGATTGGCTCATTTTTTTGTTAGCCATGGTATTAATCTTATTATTGGTTCGCATCCGCATGTTGTTCAAAATGCAGAAGTGCTTTATAATAAAGACAGTATTGCGGTTCCGGTGTATTATTCGTTGGGAAATTCCATCTCTAATCAGCGAAAATTAAATACAGATGGTGGTATTCTTGTAAAAGTGGATATAAACCCCAAAACAAAGACAGTTATTAATACTTCATTTCTTCCGGTTTATGTTTATAGAGGCGTGCTGAATGGTGTTTATCAGTATCATTTACTTCCTACAACTGACTTTATTCAAAATCCATCTCAATTTTCTATCAATAAGTCAGATAGTATTTTATTGACAAATTTTGATCGGGAAACACGAAATAGACTCTCTAATATGAAATTATTATGTAATTATAATTTAAAATGACTGTACAAGAGGTACTTGCTGAATTAAATGCTTTGTCAACTCATGAGCATTTCGCTAAATTATCTTATTTTGGAATAAAGGATGACAATGCTTTAGGTGTCAAGATTCCATTGTTAAGACAATTGGCAAAAAAAATTGGTAAAAATCATGAATTGGCTTTAGAGTTATGGAAAACTAATATTCATGAAGCCAGAATATTGGCTGTATTTATAGATGATTCTAAAAAAGTTACTGAAAACCAGTTTGATAGTTGGGTTAGGGACTTTAATTCATGGGATATTTGTGATCAATGTTGTGGATTATTGATCAGAACGCCTTATGCATTATCTAAAATTGAAGTTTATTCAAATGCGAAAGAAGAATTTGTCAAACGTACCGCATTTGTATTGATGTGTGCCTTGGTTATTTACGACAAAAAGGCTAAAGATGAATCATTCTATCATTTTTTTGAGTTTATAGAACGTGAAGCATGGGATAATCGGAATTTTGTTCGTAAAGCAGTGAATTGGGCATTACGTCAGATTGGTAAACGCAATGAAACTTTGCGGTTAAAGGCCATAGAGAGTGCTGAACGAATTTTAAATCAGGGTTCAAAGTCAGCTAGATGGATAGCAAATGATGCTTTGCGGGAATTGAAGAGCGAGAAAACCAATGCTTATATAAATAGGTGCAAGAAATAAAACAAGAGAGGGGCATTTTTGGGTTGAAGCATTAAATTATCAATTATATATGTTTTTGTAAATTAATCTGATTAAAATGAGGAATTTCGGAAAAGAACTCGTACCGGGAGGTTTCTGTGTTCACTTTGCAACAAAAATGTTCAATTCCGTTAGAAATCATAAATAAATTGACCTTTAATTTGGCATTATAAACGGCTACCTGATCAAAAGTTGCTTGAGAGATTGGCACATTAGGAGCTTTTAATTCAATAATCAGGATTGGTTTCGCTTCATTATCGTATAATATTGCATCGCAACGCTTTTTCATCCCGTTCATATTTAGTTGTTTTTCAATTGCCAATAATGCAGCCGGATAACCTTTCACTTCAATTAAAAAACGGATAAAGTGTTGACGAACCCATTCTTCGGGCGTAAGCGACACGTATCGTTTACGTTGTGTATCGAAAATGAATAATTTTTCGTTTTGTTTTTTTATTCGAAAATCATACTCGGGTAGATTTAATTGCGACATTTTTTAGTATTTTTGTTTCAACTTTTTTTAATATTGAATGCCAATTACGCAAATTTTCACAATTATAAGGTCGTGTAGAATAACACTATGTAAATTATAATTTTTATTTGTGTTGATTCACGTAATTTGCGTTCTAAGATATTGCGAAGTTACAAAAACAAACTATAATATCAGATAGTTATGAAAACAAAAAAAGAAATCGTTGAGAACTGGCTTCCTCGCTATACAAAACGACCTCTGGATGAATTCACCGATTATATATTACTTACCAATTTTAATCACTATGTAGAACTATTTGCCGAATGGTATAATGTTCCGGTAGTTGGAAGGGATGGAAATATGCCAAATGCATCGGCAAATGGAATTATGATTATCAACTTTGGTATGGGTAGTCCAAATGCTGCTGTAATTATGGATATTCTTTCGGCTGTTCATCCTAAGGCGGTTTTGTTTTTAGGTAAATGTGGTGGTTTGAAAGATAAAAATAAATTGGGCGATTATATTTTACCGAGTGCAGCCATTCGTGGTGAAGGAACTTCAAATGACTATTTTCCACCCGAAATACCGGCATTGCCGGCATTTAACCTTCAACGTGCTGTTTCGTCAAACATTCGTGATATTGGTAAGGATTACTGGACAGGAACCGTTTATACAACTAACCGCCGTGTTTGGGAGCATGACGAAAAGTTTAAAGAATATTTACGCGCATCACATGCTTTAGCCGTCGATATGGAAACAGCTACACTTTTTTCAGTCGGGTTTTACAATAGAATTCCAATAGGAGCTTTATTACTTGTATCTGATATGCCTTTGCACGAAGATGGAATTAAAACTACTGAAAGTGATAAGAATGTGACTGCTAGTTTTGTGGAAGAACATATTAAAATAGGTGTAAAATCATTATCTTCATTGATTAATAATAGTAAAACTATCAGGCATTTACGTTTTGAGTAGTTTTATTGACTGATAAATGTACAGACAGGTCTATACTTGTCCCAAACAAAAATTGAACTGTGGCCAAACAAGAATTTACATACGACCAGATTATATCTGATTTACGAATAAATAAATATGCGCCCGTATATTTTTTAATGGGCGAAGAGCCTTATTATATTGATGTTATATCTGATTTTATTCAAAATCATACGTTGGACGATGCCGCGAAAGAATTTGATCAGACTATTTTGTATGGTAAGGATGTGGACATTTCAACAGTTATAAATGCTGCGAAACGCTACCCAATGATGGGTGGTTATCAGGTGTTGATTGTAAAAGAGGCCCAACTTATTAAAGAATGGGATAATATTATTCATTATCTTTCAAATCCATTAAAGTCCACTATATTAGTGTTTTGCTATAAATATGGAACACCTGATAAGCGTAAAAAGTGGTTTCAGGAAATGGGAAAAGTGGCCACCATTTATGAATCTGTAAAATTGCGCGATTATGAGGTTGGAACCTGGATATCTAAGTATTGCAAATCCAAAAACGTTGCTATTGATGACAAAGCAATAGCAATGCTTGCTGAGTTTTTAGGAACTGATTTGAGTAAGTTGGTGAATGAACTGGACAAACTAGTACTGACTAAACCAGCTGATAAACCAAGAATAACCCCTGAATTGGTAGAGAAAAACATTGGAATAAGTAAGGATTTTAATGTATTTGAGTTGCAGGCAGCACTGATTAATAAAGATGTTTTAAAAGCAAACCGTATCATTCGTTATTTTTCTGAAAATAAAAAAGCCAATCCATTGGTTTTAGTCTTGTCTCAACTCTTCAAGTTTTTCAGCGACCTAATGATTTATCATTACCTATCCGATAAAAGTCAGGGTGCTGTTGCCTCCGAACTCAAGATAAATCCTTATTTTGTAAAGGATTACCAAAAAGCTGCCCAAAGCTTTGGACCTTGGAAAACCATGAATATCATTTCGTTTATCCGCGAAACCGATGCTCGTTACAAAGGGATTGATAACCCGAGTACGGAAGAAGGTGATTTAATGAAAGAATTGATATTTAAGATTTTGCATTAGACCCCCAACCCCTAAAGGGGCTTTAAGACTTTTTCTATGAGTATTCAACTCTACTTTTAAACTTTAAAAACTTTCAACTTTCTTACATGTCACAAATTCCTTCCAAATTTATTTCGTTGATAGCTTCTTCGCTTCAACTTTCTGAAAAACAAATTCGTAATGCCATTCAACTCTTAGATGAAGGAGCAACAATTCCTTTTATAAGTCGTTACCGCAAGGAAATGACAGACGGCATGGACGAAGTGCAATTGGGCGATACCAAAGAGCAATACGACAAATTGTGTGAGCTAGCTAAACGCAAACTGGCTGTAATCAAGTCCATTGAGGAACAGGATAAGCTGACTGATGAACTGAAAGCAAGAATTGACAATTGCTGGAACATAACTGAACTGGAAGATATTTATCTGCCATATAAACTTAAACGCCGCACAAGGGCTGAGATTGCCCGTGAGAAAGGTCTGGAGCCACTGGCCAAGATGCTGATGAAACAACAATCGAACGATGTGGAACGTATGGCTCAGCAATTCGTTAAGGATAAGGTTTCAACTGTAGAAGATGCGTTGGCTGGAGCTAGTGATATTATGGCCGAATGGATCAACGAAAGTGAAGCAGCACGAAATTCTATCCGTATGATTTTTGCCCGTGAAGCCATTATTTCTTCCAAATTGATTAAAGGCAAAGAGGAAGAAGCTCAAAAATATCGCGATTACTTTGAAATGAGCGAAAAACTTGCCCGTTGCTCGTCGCACCGGTTGTTAGCCATGCGTCGGGGAGAAACAGAAGGTTTTTTGCGCGTAAATATTTCACCTGAAGATGATAATTGTCTGGAAAAACTGGATCGGATTTTTGTAAAAGGTGAATCAGAATCGTCGCAACAAGTGGCTGAAGCAGTTATAGATGCTTATAAGCGCTTATTAAAGCCAAGTATTGAAACCGAATTTGCGTCAGAAAGTAAAGCAAAAGCTGATACAGAAGCCATTCGTGTATTTGCCGAAAATCTTCGACAGTTATTACTGGCTCCACCTTTGGGACAACAACGTGTGTTGGGAATTGATCCGGGCTTCCGTACAGGTTGTAAAGTGGTTTGCCTGGATGCGCAGGGGAATTTGCTGCATAACGAAACCATTTATCCACATCCACCTGTAAATGAAACTTCACAAGCCATGCGTAAAGTGCAAAAAATGGTAGAAGCATATGATATTCAGGCTATAGCCATTGGAAATGGAACAGCAGGTCGCGAAACGGAGCAATTTATTCAAAATACCCGTTTTGATCGCGAAGTAAAACTTTTTGTTGTAAGTGAAAACGGTGCTTCCATTTATTCAGCTTCTAAAATTGCCCGTGAAGAGTTTCCGGATTATGATGTAACGGTTCGTGGAGCGGTTTCTATTGGACGACGATTGATGGATCCGTTGGCAGAATTGGTAAAAATTGACCCAAAATCAATTGGTGTCGGGCAATATCAGCACGATGTGGACCAGTCGCAATTGAAAAAAGCATTAGACCAAACGGTTGAAAATGCCGTGAATCGAGTGGGAGTGAACCTGAATACTGCCAGCAAGCATTTGTTGACATATATATCGGGACTCGGTCCACAATTAGCACAAAACATTGTTAGTTTTCGTATTGAAAATGGTCCTTTCAAAAACCGTAAACAGCTTATGAAAGTGCCGAAAATGGGAGCAAAGACCTTTGAACAGTGTGCAGGATTCCTTCGCATACCCGATAGCGACAATTTGCTCGATAATTCAGCTGTACATCCCGAAAGTTACTTCCTGATAGAAGCTATGGCTAAAGATTTGAAAGTGGAAATACAGGAATTAATCCTAAATAAAGAACTAAAGAAAAGTATTGATTTACAGAAATATATAACTGCGAAGGTAGGACTTCCAACACTTACCGACATTTTAAAAGAACTCGAAAAACCCGGACGCGATCCACGAAACGCGATACAGGTTTTTGAATTTGACCCGAATGTAAAGACTATTTCCGACTTGCGAACGGGCATGGAGTTACCCGGGATAGTTACCAATATCACTAATTTCGGTGCTTTCGTGGATATAGGAATTAAAGAAAACGGATTGGTGCATGTTTCCCAAATGGCCGACCGCTACATAAGCAATCCGGCAGAAGTGGTTTCGGTGCATCAGCATGTGAAAGTACGGATTATGGAGGTGGATGCTGTGCGAAAACGGGTGCAATTGAAGTTGCTGTAGGCTTAGAAACTGTTTAAAAATAAACGTTAATATATAATAGTGTCTGTTTTCCAGAAGAATATAGGTTCCTGATTTTTCGAAGCGGCAACTATCTTATTGTTTTTCATTCTTTTTTGTCTATTTGCACCTTGGTCGCACGATTGCATTGTGTGGCAAGTTATCAAATCAACCTACTGGAATTGAAATATTCGATGAACAATACTTATAAAAGCGAAAGGCAAGGAATGTTCCTGTGGGGAAAATTGCGAGATAAAATAATCGGGAAGTTACTTTGTCCAACGTTTTAATTCGGTATATAGCCGCTGTACAGGCAACCCCATAACATTAAAGTATGAACCTTCAATATGTTCCACCCCAATGTATCCTATCCATTCCTGAATGCCATATGCTCCGGCTTTGTCGTAAGGATCATAATTAGTCACATAAAATTCAATTTCAGCTGCTGTGAGCCTTGCAAAACGGACTTCGGAAATAACATGAAACGTTTTTCTTCGCTTCATGTCACATATACAAACCCCAGTGATAACCTGATGCGTTTTGCCTGATAATGCTTTAAGCATTCTGGTAGCATCAGCTTTATCGGTAGGTTTTCCAAATACTTTACCCTCGTGCCAAACAATAGTATCAGCGGTAATAAGGAGGGTGTTTTCATCCATTTTATATTTAAACTCATTTGCTTTTTTCTCGGCTAGATACATAGGAATATCTACGCCAACTAGTTGATTTGGATAAATTTCTTCTACCTCAATAGCCTGTACTTCGAAAGGGATGTTTAATTTGGAGAGCATTTCTTGTCGGCGTGGCGATTGTGAGGCAAGAATGATATGGTAATTATTTAAATGAGAAAGCATGATGAAAAATATTTATTTCTAATTGATAAAAAACTAACTAAATTTTTAAATTAAACAAATCCATGTTGAAACAGTTCAACAGCCGATGTTTATTGTACCATAAACAAATTAAATAAACTTATTCCGTAGGCTTTTGCCTGCAAATAATAAAACATAAAACTGTAAAGAACCCCAATGAGCATTATAACTTTTGTCAGAGTTGCCGCCTGATGGTAATGTGTTGGTATTTTAGCGGTTGCAATGAGATAAGCTACTGCTGCAAATGGTAAAGCTATTCCGAACGAAATATATCGAAGTGTCAATGTGCCTGAAAAAGGAATAAATAATCCATTTACAAGATACAATCCGGCTACTGTGATAGCGATTAATCCATAAATGAATATCTTTGTTTTACCGCTTCCCCATTTTATGGGCATAGTTCGGCACTCCATTTCGCGATCGCCTTTTTCATCTTCCATATCTTTAATGATTTCGCGAATCCAGTTGCATAAGAATGAAAAGACACTGAAACCGCCAATCCAGGCATAGAATTGTGTCGGAATGGGTGTTTCAAAAATCAGTTTACCATATTCTTTTTGAAGAAACGCCAATTCTGAAATCCCAACTACTAAAACTGTGAGTCCCGACAGGAAAGCAACGACCAGATTTCCAGTTATAAATTGGCGTTTGTAACTGGCTGAATAAAACCAAAGTAATCCCGGTACAACTATAAAAATAAAACCTAACGTAAAACTTTTGGTCAGCAATGCCATCAATAATCCACAAACTACTCCAATACCCGTGAGTATTTGATGCAGTAGCATTGCCTTGCTTCGTGGAATTGTATTTCCTACTACTTGATTTCCCGGATGGTTTATTGCATCGATTTTAACATCAAAATAATCATTCAAAACATATCCGCCGGCTGCAATAAACACAGTTGCCGCAATCAGCAAAAACAACATATTAGTTTCTGACGCAACATCAAATCCATAGATTTGCAAAATAGGAATAATCACAATCTGTCGCATCACATACTGAATGAATGCTATGAAAATCAAATTCCAAAAACGGATAAGTTTAAAATATGCTCCCATAAGTAATTAGTTTTCAGTGGTTAGTAAACGGTCGATAAAAAATATAATCTTGTCTTTTGCAGAAATATTTTCTTTTGGCGAATGCCTTTTATGGATGTTTTTCGACAACAGTTTATATATCTTTTTTAGTTCGGGTTTCTTAGTTAACATATAAAGATGTTTCTTGATAATTTTTTCGTCATATCGAACAGCCGGTCCGGTTTGAGCAGCATACGGAGTCATTGTTTTAATTTTATATGCAGTTTCTGCAATCAGCGGTTTAATAATTTCAAATTCGATACCCGAATCTTCCATAATCTGAGATGCTGCATCATACATATAATTAGTAAAATTGCAGGCAAATACAGCTGCCAGATGTAGTTTTTTTCGTTGTTCGGAAGTAATAATATAGGTTTTATTACTTAGCATTTTTGCAAGTTCAAGCAATTTAAGTTGAAGATCAGAATTACATGCTTCAATGCAGATAGGTACTTCACTAAAATCGACCTGTTTACCTTTGGAAAAAGTTTGCAACGGATAGAAAACGCCGTATTTGTTAGCAAATCCCTCAAATTCACTCATCGATATACTTCCGGCAGTGTGCACATGAAAAGCATTGGGCATATCGAAATTTCGGATAAAATGCTTAAAAGCCGAATCTTTCAGGGCATAAAAGTAAATGTCGGCATCGGTACAAATGTCATAAATATTATTTGTATAAGGGCAGGCAAGCATTTTTCCGAGCGTTTCAGCATTCGATAGAGTTCTGCTGTAAATCTGACCGATAATAATGCCTTTCTCTTTTAAAGCCGCTGCTAAATGGGTAGCCACATTACCGGAACCTATAAAAACTGCCTTCATAAGATATTTTTTTTAATGACTGTATATAACTTGTCTTGTCAAATGCGGGACTCGTTTCATCTGTTTAAAATTTATTTCCTTTTCATTCCGAAAACCATAATTGCACCAGCAGCAATCAGCAGTACAGGCCAGATAAAGTCTGATATATGCCTTGTCCACAAGATAATATCGGATAATCGGAAAAGCAATGCTACAACAATCAACACAGTTCCAATCGTTTTATTGCTGTGACAGAGCAGAAAAATGATCCCCATGATAAGAGGATAATTTTTGAAATCAAACATGACTGATTCAATTTCAGGAGGCAGGATGTGGAGTTGACGTATAAGAAAAAAACAACCAAAAACGAGTAACGTTACTCCCCAAGCTAAGCGATTATCTTTTTTTGCCGGCATAAAAAGTGATTATTTGATGGTTAAATTTATATGCTATGAAATTTATTGATGTGTTATTCTACAATAGATTCTGATAAACAGACTTGTAACTTGTAACTAAATAATTGTAACTAACTGCTTATATTTTTTCAGAACTTTTCGGCATGTATTTTTTCTGTCGGAAGCTTATCTTCATCAAATGGTTTTCTTTCTTCGTCGGGGTAACCTATTGAAATAATGTTTAATACAGCATAATGTTCAGGGATATCTAACTGTTCGCGAATATAGCTTTCGGTACTTGTTTCTTCATCTTTGTGGCGTCCGTACACTTGAACCCAACAACTTCCAAGTCCTAAATCATGCGCTTGCAATTGAATAATAATGGATGCAATAGATGCATCTTCCATCCATACGTCACTTTTAGTCGTGTCAGCAATTACGATAATTCCCAGAGGCGAACCTGCCAGTAATTGTGAGCCGTGAGGGCGACAATTGGCTAATTTCTGTAAGGTTTCTCTGTTTTCAACTACAATAAATTCCCACGGATTACTTCGCTTCGAAGCCGGCGACATCAAAGCGGCATTGGTAATTTTTTTAATTTTATCCTGTTCCACAGCCTGAGGTAAATACTTACGAATGCTGCGTCTGGTTTTTAAAAGTCCGGAAAATGAAATCATAAAATAGATTGTTCTGAGAATTATTGTTTTGCTTGTTTTTCAACCAGATAGGCAATGATGCTGTTTGGTTTCAGTAAACTTTTCAGGCGGCTGAAAGGCAGTGTAACTTCTGTTTGTCCCATGTAATAAGGAGCAATTTCGTAGGGATTAAACACATAATTAATGCTTTCATCAGTGATATAAAAATTGCCGTTAGATTTGATTGAATCAGTCCAGAAATCTGTATCTTCCAAATCAGTTATAGGCTCAGAATTTTTTTCATCTTTATACTCTTTGCTTTCTTCCATAATGCGTGCTTTTATCAATTTTGCCAGTTCTGATTCGAAATTAGCTTTGAAAAGATCTTTTTCTGTGATAATTTTCCCTGTTTTCAAATCGAAGTTATAAAAATTGCGGGTTTCCAAACCATGGGCACCACCCATATATATATATCGTTCAATGCCATAGGCATAAATTTTTTTGTCACTAAGTAAACTGAAACCCGTAACGGTGTGCTCATTGTTGAACGAATAATGGCTAGTACTATCCAATTCGTTGATTAATGGTTCGTTATTGTCTCTGTAATCAGATAAAAGCTCTTTTGCAAAAATCGGCACTAACGAATCGTTTGGTTGTGAAATGTATTCGTTGCCAAATAAATTAGAAATAATGGTTGCGCGAATAGATTTTAATACGTTTGTATCGGCAAATTGAGTTGGAATTTCCACTTCAATATCCACATTTAACCATCCTTTTGTGGTATCTTTTGTCAAATAATACCTTTTTGTGAGATCCTTTTCTTCCGTTTTTACTGTTTTTGATGTGCACGAGAAAAAAGTTACCGAAACTAATACGCTCATCAATAGCAGAATAGATTGTCTTTTCATAATCAAATACCTTGTTTTATTTATGGTGCAAATTTACAATTTAAAAACAGATACTGTCCAAAAATAACCAAAAAGTTTTCGGGATAATCATAAAGCTGTTGTCTTTGTTACGAAAATGAAAATAAAATACTTAAAATACGTATTTGTTTGTCTTTTTACTTTCTGTTTTTTTATATAATAGCTATTTAACTGATAAAACCTTAATAAAACTGAAGGTATATTGAAATCTTTGTAAACTCATTTTAGATTTCTATCTTTGTACAACTAATAAACAAATAATCACTTATTTAATCAAATTTAAAATGAAAAAGAGAATTGCCATTTTATCGCTTATCGCGATTTTTGTAGCTGCAACAACTATGACAGCTCAAACTACAACAACTCAAACACAAAAAGTACAAACTGAAGTAAAATGCAAAATGAAAACTGATGCTAAGGCTTGCTGTATAAATCAAAAATCGACTGCATGTAAGAAAGAGGTTAAAGCAGGCCGATGCTGTAAAGCGAAACCCACTGCAACTTGTTGCAAAATCAAAAAAACAGAAGTAAAAAAGATATAATTTAACTTGAATTCGAAATAAAAATAGTCCGTTAGGACTTGAATATCAATAGAAAAATAATTTTCGTTCTGAACGATTTCCCGTTAGGGAATCAACATATTTATCCCCTAACGGGGAATTAAATTTTAGAAACAACACATTTTATTGATAGAAATTCCCTACGGGAAATATAAACTCCTATATTTCTTTTAATTAGGAGACAACTTATATCGAACTCATATTAATTTAGAATCTGATACCGGTAAAAAAGCCCTGAAATATATTGAGGGCACTGAAAAAGTCTACCTTTTAAAAGGACTTCAATAGAAAAAGAAACGAGCAGAAGAAATTTAAGTTTCAACTGCTCGTTTTTTCATTTTCAAGAATACTCGTTTATTTGAAGTTAGAAAGTCTGTATTTAGCTTTATTTAGGAGTATTTCTATCCGTTTTATATCTCCCACAGGCCTTCACTCTGCTAACTTGAGGATTCTTTTAAGGTTTACCGCAAAAATTGCCATAGCTCCTTGCATTTGCATATTCTCAATACCATATGAAGAGGCTTTTCGATACCCATGAACATTTTTCAGTTCACTGTTCTTTGCTTCGATTTTATATCTATGTTTTGATTTCTCTCTAAAGCATTCAGTTTCTTGAAACGCCATTTGATCTTGATGCTCTTCAGATTTAATAGAAACGGAATAGCTTTTGGATTTTGCATCTGGTTTATAACAACCATCTCTTAAAGCACAAACATTACATTTTTCTACATCAAAATAATATGCATCAACTTGATTAGTCCCATCACCTTTTTTCCCTTGACGAGCCTTTCTGATAGCCATATGTCCGGCAGGAGATACGAACATTCCAGCATCCTTGTTGTAATCAAATTCATCTTCTCTTTTGCGATTACCTTGCGTAATACCTGGATTTAACTTTGCAACAACTTTTATTTTTTGCTCATGGGTCAATTTAAGATTTTCTTTTCCTGAGTATGCTGCATCTCCTATGATTGTGTCAACTTCAATTCCGTTCTTTTGACTGATTTCCGACAGTTCAGGAAGCTCCCCACCATCACCCTTTTCTCCTGATGTTACAGTTGCGGCTGTGATAATACGCTCCTCTGTCATGGCTATGTGGGTCTTGAATCCAAAAAATGATGTGTCTGTTGTTTTATGACCAGTTCTGGCATCAGAGTCTTTGGATACAATATAATGATCCTTTACATCTTGAATCGCTTCTTTTAAAAGATTTAGCTTTTCCTTACCTTGGGCAATGAACTTAGAACCGCATCAGATGCTATTTCCTTTGTGAGCTTGTCACAGTAGGCAATTTCATTTGACAGGTCATTATTCTCGTTCTTTTCGGGTAGAATTCCTTTTCTGTATTCATTTACCGAAAAACCACCTTGCGAAGTTGCTTTGCACGTTCTTTTAGTACTTCTGTTGGTGATAGTGGATTTGAACGGGACAATGTATTGGGTAGCATCAACAATAATGCACTTTGATTGAATAATCCCTTTTTCTATGGCGATGGAAACAGTTTTACTGATGAGTAAATTTAATAAATCCGTATCCTTTAGGCGTAACTTCCTGAACTTGGTAAGGGAACTTGGATTAATGACATCTTCCTCTGGAGTCATATCCAGAAAGTACTTGAAAGACATATCGAAACGGGAACGTTCCACTACATCTACATCGGATATGTTGTAAATGGTTTTTAATAGCAAGCATTTGAACATGCGGATGGGACTTTCCGCATTTCGCCCATTGTTTTGACAATATTTGTCGACCAACTCATCGTAAACAAAAGTAAAATCTATTAGTTCGTTAGTTTTTCTTAGGAGATTATCCTTGGGAACTATCAAATCATATAAATCGAGGTAACTACTCAGGGACAGTTCTTGTTGTTGTTTTAACATATAAGTGCGTTGTTTGAACACTTAAATATACAAAAAAAGCAGCAAATATAAGGTGATATTAGCTATTTATTTGCTGCTAATTTACTACTCAAGTTAAGAGGACTTTTTCAGTGCCCTCGAGTAAATCTTCTCCTTTTTTATTGAATAATTACCTGATAATATCTGGTTCCGTTTCCGTACCAGATTCCAAAACCGGGAGAACTGATATTTGATTTTAAGGCATCTTTTTCCCCAATAAAAAAGTTAGAGCCAATGCCTGATGACGAGAAAATTGTCAATCCTTTAAAAAACTGAGTAGAAACACTGTCGATCGTACACAATTTTACCTGAACAGTATCACCTACTACAAAATAATTACCTTCCGATGAGCTGGGGTCTTTATCATCCGGTTTTGGGCTGATGTTGAATGTATTAATTCCTGAAAGTGAGAATTCTGAATTAAAAACTATCGGCGTTTGAATATAAAAGCCATCTTTTTTCTTTTTAGTAAATATGCGATATCCGTTTTTCTTAGTGGCATCAATATCTAAAGTCATTGTAAGTAATCGCATTGAATTGTTTCTAATGACCGATGTCGTATTAAATTTATGAATAGGTGTCGAATATGGAATAGTTGTTTGTGAATGTAAAGTGTAGCCACTATAATCTACCCTCAGATAATAGGTTTTGCCTTCAACTCCTTTCATTTCTGTGCCCCGATAAACGTAAGGAGGAAAGTGTGTTTTATCCCAACTAGAAGTTAGAATTTCAGTTTTTTCTCCATCCGAAATTGTTACTTTGGCAGTTCGTATTACATTTTCGAGGATAGTTACCGTATCAATTGTTTTTGAAAGGGGTATATTTAGCGACAGATATACGCTTGGAAACTCACCATTGGAAATATATCCTTCCACAATAATTTTTTGCGTATAGCCACGAATCTCATAATTCAAATCCGGTTTACAGGATATAAGTAATTGAAATTATTTATTGATGTATTTATTAAAATTAGTTGTGTATTTCAATTTTAATTCGTATATTTGTCTTATAATCAATACAGTATATATATTATGAGATACATTATAT
>Ga0118677_10005710_pt1 | contig 21610 bp, 17 predicted proteins | sample AliMusrvi5mmetaG_FD_86154 | JGI IMG/M metagenome (GOLD analysis project Ga0118677, IMG submission 86154)
GTCTGATATTTCCTTCGACCTTCGACCTTCGATATTCGATAGTCTACGATCTCAATCCGATGCCGCTGCGACGAAGAACGTCCTGCATCGCAACGAACGCTTGCTCTCATGAACTACGTTCCTTCCATCGGCCTCGAAGTGCACGTGCAGCTTCGCACGCGGACCAAGATGTTCTGCGGCTGCAGCACGGCGTATGGCGCGTCGCCCAACACGCAGGTTTGCCCGGTCTGCCTGGGGTATCCGGGTGCCATGCCGGTGATGAATGCGGAGGCGATCCATCAGACAGTGGTCTCCGGGCTGATGCTGGGTTGCGAGATCGGCACGTTCAGCAAGTTCGACCGCAAGAGCTACTTTTATCCGGACATGCCCAAGAACTATCAGATCACCCAGTACGACAAGCCGCTTTGTCTGGGCGGCGGCGTGGCAATCGTGGTCAACGGGGCGGCTAGGACGATCCGCCTTACGCGCATCCATCTCGAGGAGGACGTGGGCAAGAGTACGCACCATGCGGCGTGCAGCGGCGTGGATTTCAACCGCGCGGGCGTACCGCTGATGGAGATTGTGACCGAGCCGGACCTCGCCTCGGCGGACGAGGCTATGGCCTTCCTGCTGGCGCTTAAGCAAACGCTGCTCTATGCCGGCGTGAGCGACTGCAATCTGGAAGAGGGGAACCTGCGCTGCGATGTGAACGTCAGCGTGCGCCCCGCAGGGCAGGAGAAACTCGGCACCAAGGTCGAGATCAAGAACATGAACACCTTCAAGGGTGTACATGCGGCGCTGTTGTACGAGATCGACCGGCAAAGCGCCCTGCTGGCCGGCGGCGGTCGGGTGGTGCAGCAGACCCGCCGGTGGGAGCCAGACAGTGGCGAGACGTTCCCCATGCGCAGCAAGGAGGACGCCCACGACTACCGCTATTTCCCCGAGCCCGACCTCCTGCCGGTGGTGCTGGACCGTGCGCAGATCGAGGCTTGGCGGGCGGGTCTACCGGAGCGTCCGGCAGACCGACGCACAAGACTGGTGCAATCCTACGGCATTCCCGTGTATGATGCGGGTGTGTTGACAGCGGATCGGGCCGTGGCGGATTTCTTCGAGACAGCGGCGACACGCTGCGGCAACGGCAAGGCGGTCTCCAACTGGATCATGACCGACGTGCTGCGGTTGCTAGGTGAGCGCAACTGCACGCTGGCGCAGTGCGCGCTGACGCCGGAGACGCTGGCAGACCTGATTGCGCTGGTGGACCGGCGGACGATCAACCTGCCGACTGCCAAGGGGCTGTTGCCGGAGCTGTTCGAGACAGGCGGAAACCCCGCCTTACTGGTGACGGCGCGCGGGCTGGGGCAGATGGGTGACGCGGACGAGATCAGCAGGCTGGTGGACCAGACACTGGAGGCCAACCCGCGGATAGTGCAGGATTTTCTGGGCGGCAAGCAGGCCGCCGCGCAGGCGCTGGTAGGGCAGGTGATGAAGTTGAGCCGGGGAAAGGCGGATCCGCAACTGGCCTCGAAGCTGGTGGCGGAGAAACTCGCCGCACGCAAGGGTTGATTTGTCGGACGCGAAGCGGATTCCTGGCAAGGGAATCGGGGAGAAGCCGCGTGACGCTGAACGACGATTATGTGCTGCAGATCCTGCAGGAGCACGGCCTGGTCCAGCCCGAGCAGGTGGACAAGGCCGCCATGTCCGTCAAGCAGGCTGGCGAGACGGTGGTGGACGTCCTGATCCAGCTTAAGGTGGTCAAGGAAGAGGACGTCCTGGCGCTGGTCGCGGCGCAGTTCGGCATGGAACTGGTGCACATCGACCCGGCCGCTATCGCGCCCGAGATGAAGGACGTGCTGTCCGCCGACAAGGCCCGCAAATACGGCGCGGTGCCGCTGGCCAAGAACGGCAACGTCGTGACGGTCGCGATCAGCGACCCGATGAACTATGACACCCTCGACAGCCTGCGCTATGTGCTGAAGTGCAACGTCGACGCGGTGGTGGCGCGCAAGCAGGAGATCGCCGACGCCCTCGACAAGCTCTATCCGCGCGAGGACCTGGAATCGTTGGTCGACTCCATGGGCGATGGCGAGGTCGACGTCAAGAGCAGCGACGACGGCCTCAGCAACCAGTTGGCCGGCAGTTCCGACGTCACCGAGGCCGATGCGCCGGTCATCAGGCTGGTGAGCGTTATTATCATGGACGCCTTCAGGCGGCGCGCATCCGACATCCATCTGGAGCCCATGGAGCGCCGGTTTCGCGTGCGCTACCGCGTGGACGGCGTGCTTCAGGAGATGGAAAACCCACCCAAGCGCCTGCAGGCCGCGATTCTGCAGCGTGTGAAGATCATGTCCGGCATGAAGATTTCCGAGAAGCGCGTGCCGCAGGACGGGCGCATCCAGATTACCGTCACAGGGCGTGACCTCGACTTGCGCGTCTCCTCCGTCCCGACGAACCATGGCGAGAGCATCGTCATGCGTATTCTCGACAAGCAGAATCTGGCGCTGGGCCTGCCGCAGCTTGGGTTCCTGTTCGACGATCAGCAGCGGTTCGAGCGCTTGATTTCGCTGCCGGACGGCGTGCTGCTGGTGACCGGCCCGACCGGCTCTGGCAAGACGACGACGCTGTACGCCTGCCTGGGGCAGATCAACCAGCCGGACCGCAAGATCATTACGGTCGAGGATCCGGTGGAATATCAGATGAGCGGTATCAACCAGGTCCAGGTCAACCGCGATGTGAATCTGGATTTCTCCGCCGCGCTGCGCTCGATCCTGCGCCAGGCGCCGAATATTGTGATGATCGGCGAAATCCGCGACGAAGAAACCGCCGACATCGCCATGGAGGCAGCGCTGACCGGTCACTTGGTCTTCAGCACCCTGCACACCAACGATGCGCCCAGCGCCATCACGCGTCTGCTCGACATCGGAGTCAAGCCGTTCCTGGTTGCCTCCGCTGTGCGCGCCTGCATGGCGCAGCGTTTGGTGCGCGTGATCTGCCCCAACTGCAAGGAGCCCTATACGCCCACCGACCGCGAGAAGAAGATACTCGGCCCGGCTGCCAAGGAACTGGCCAACTCCCCCTTGGTCAAGGGGCGCGGATGCCCCAACTGCAGCCTGACCGGCTACAAAGGGCGCAAGGGTATTTTCGAAATGTTCCTGATCGACGACACCATCCAGCGCATGATTTTTGAGCACCTGCCCGCTACGCAGCTCCGCATCCGGGCTCGCGAGATGGGTATGCGTACGTTGCGCGAGGACGGCCTGCTGAAGGTGGTTTCCGGCATGACGACGCTCGACGAGGTCCTGCGCGCCACCATGGGAGATGCCGACTGATGAACGCCTCCGCCCACAACGCCGAAATGGACGAACTGCTGCAGCTGACGGTCGACGAAGGAGCGTCCGACCTGCACATCCGCGTGGGTATCCCGCCCATGCTCCGCATCCACGGAGCGCTGACGCCGCTGGACCTTCCGCCGCTGACGCCTGAGGACACCGAGCGCCTGATGAAAGCCATCACCAACGCCCGGCACCAGCAGATGGTGCAGGAGCACGGCGGCACGGACTTCGGCTTCGCATTCAAAAAAGCCGCACGGTTCCGCGTGAGCGTCTTCCGCGAGCGCGGTAACATCGGCGTTGTGCTGCGCCAGATTCCCACCAAGCTGCTGACGCTCGATCAGATCGGTCTGCCGCCGCAGGTGAAGGAGCTGCTCTACCGCCCGCGCGGGCTGATCCTGGTGACCGGGCCCACCGGCTCCGGCAAATCCACCACGCTGGCCAGCATGATCGACATCATCAACACCGACCGCGACTGCCACATCATTACGGTCGAGGACCCGATTGAGTACTACCATACGCACCGCAAGTCGATCGTCACGCAGCGCGAAATCGGCGTGGACGTGCCGAGTTTCGCCGAGGCCATTCGACGCGCGCTGCGTCAGGACCCGGACGTGATTCTGGTCGGCGAAATGCGCGACCTTGAGACCATGCAGGCGGCCATTACCGCCGCAGAAACCGGCCACCTCGTCTTTGCCACCCTGCACACCACGGGCGCGGCTGCCACAGTGGACCGCATCGTGGATGCCTTCCCAACCACGCAGCAGGAGCAGGTCCGCACGCAGCTCTCCGTGGGGCTGGTGGCGGTGATCTCGCAGCTGCTGCTGGTGCGCGCAGACAAGCCGGGGCGCATTGCGGCATTCGAGGTGATGATCTCCACGCCGTCCATTCGCGCGCGCATCCGCGACAACAAGTCCTTCCAGATCACCTCCGACATCCAGACCGGCACCAAAAACGGCATGATCACGCTGGACGCCCACCTGCTCGATTTGTACCTCAAGGGACTGATCCACTACGAGGATTTGATCACCAAGTCGCAGGATCCGGACACGATCGTGCAGCAGTTGCAGGAAGTCCTGCGGGCGCGGGGAAAGTGACGTCATGAGCGCAGATACCGTGCAGCAGTTCGATCCGGTGCTGGACTTGGCAATCAGCAACGGCATCATGGACGCACAGCAGGCGCAGGACATCCAGGAGGAGCACGTCCGCAGCGGCAAACCCCTGCACACGCTGATCGTGGACATGGGCTTCGCTACGGAGGACGAACTGCTGTCCATGATGGCCGCCTATCAGGGGTGCGAGGTCGTCAATCTTCCGGACCTCGAGATCCCGCAGGAGGTGCTGCGCATCCTGCCGGCTAGCGTGGCGCGCACATACAACATGATGCCCGTCTCCTGCACGCCGGGCGCCATCACACTGGCCACCTCGACGCTGGTGGAACCGCACGTGGTCGACGAACTGATGTTCGTCCTGACGCGCGACATTTCGTTCGTCATGGCCAAGGAGGGCGACCTGACGGCGCGGGTCAGCCAATACTACGGCGACGAAAGCGAGACCGTCGCCGACATGCTTAGCGACCTCGAGGGCGACCTCGAACAGGATGCCACGCTCACCGCCGAGGAAGCGCTCGACGAAAAGGCCATCGAAGCGCAGGCCAAGGCGGCGCCGGTGGTCAAGTATGTGAGCCTCGTGCTGTACGAGGCTGTGACCAACCGCGCCTCGGATATCCATTTCGAGCCGTATGAGAAGGACTTTCGCATCCGGTACCGTGTCGACGGCGCGCTGTACGAAATGAAGCCGCCCAGTCGGCGCATGGCCCTGCCGATCATCTCACGCATCAAGGTCATGGCCGGCCTCAACATCGCCGAACGCCGCGTGCCGCAGGACGGGCGCATCGCGATCGTCGTCGCCCGCCGGCACATCGACTTGCGTGTTTCATGCCTTCCGACGCAGTTCGGCGAGAGTGTCGTATTGCGCGTGCTCGACCGCTCTGTGGTCTCGCTCGACCTCGAGAACCTCGGGTTTCCGGAGGAAATGTTCGAGCAGATCACAATGGACGTCGAAAAGCCCAACGGCATCTTCATCGTCACCGGCCCGACCGGCTCTGGCAAGACCACCACGCTCTATTCCGCCCTGCGCCGCATCAACACGATCGACCAGAAGCTGCTGACCGCCGAGGAGCCGGTGGAATACGACATCGACGGTATCATTCAGGTGCCGATCAATCCGCTGACCGGCAACACGTTCCCCAAGGTGCTGCGCGCCTTCCTGCGCCAGGACCCGGACGTGATGATGATCGGCGAGATCCGCGACTTGGAGACAGCCCAGATCGCCATCCAGGCTTCGCTCACCGGCCACCTGGTCTTCAGCACACTGCATACCAACGATTCCGCCGGCGCCGTCACCCGCCTGGTCGACATGGACGTGCAGCCCTACCTGATCTCCTCTACCCTCGAGGCTGTGCTCGGCCAGCGCCTGATCCGCACCGTCTGCGCCAACTGCAAGGAACCGCTCGAACCGGACGACGAGACCCTCGTGCGCCTGGAGCTCACCCGCGATCAGATCAACGGCAAGCCTTTCTATTACGGCCGTGGCTGCTCGATGTGCAATAACACCGGCTACAAGGGGCGCAAGGGGCTCTTCGAGTACCTGCGCATCAGCGAGCCGATCCGTGAGCTGATCAATGAGCGCAAGCCCACGCTCTTCATCAAGGCCAAAGCCCGCGAGCTCGGCATGCGCACCATGCGCGAGGACGGCATCCGCAACATCCTCGACGGCTATACCACCTCCACCGAGGTGCTACGCTACACGTAGTTAATAGTCATTGGCTAGTGGTCATTGGTCACTGGACGGCAGGGGCTGACGTCGAGCGGCGAATGTCGAATCGTGAAAGTTCAGCCTCAACCTCGTGCTTGGACTTTCATCCGTTTTTCCCTAATGACCAATGACGAATGGCCAGCTCATCTGGATGCTTCCCATGGAGCAGATCATTCAGTTGGGACTGACCGGACGCGTGATAGACATAACCGCGCCACCACGCATCGTTTCAACCGAATACAGCAATTACGAGGAAAATATTATGCATGGCATCAAGCGTGTCGTTTCCGAAGTTGCAGGACTGGTTGTGGCTGGATTTCTCGCTGCCTGGCCGGCAGGCGTTCATGCGCAAATCTGGGTCGCCGGGCCATCGCAGAAAGTGGCGCGGCCGGAGAAGGCCCCTGCCACGAGTGCGATCTGGGATGCCGGCCAGAAACAGGTGAATCTTTTTGCGGCGTGCAACGAGTTTGTGGCATTCCAGATCGTCTTCCCGGGGCCGATGAAAGACGTGAATGTTGCACCGTTCACACTCCAGGGGCCGGGCGGTAAGACGCTGGACGGGGTTGAACTTTTCCGCGAGCATTACATGCTCTGCAAGGTCCTCACCCAGTATAGCGCCAAGCAAATACCTGCTGATGTCCAGCAACTTGCCGATACCTACGAAAAAAAACAACTGGCCGCGCGAGTTCCCGGATCAACTCGTGCCGCTCCACGCGAAGAAATTCGGCGCGCCATTCGATGTCAAGGCCGGGTCGAATGAGGTTGTGTGGGTGGATATCTTTGTCCCGGAGCAGACGCCGCCGGGGGTGTACACGGCGGCAATCAAGGCGGGCAACGAGACGCTGAACGTGAGGCTGACGGTCTGGAACTTCACGCTCCCCTCCGTGAATCACTTCCCCTACTGGGTCAGTATGTCGCCTGAGGAGATCACCTAGGGATGGGGTAGGAACCATCCGGAAATCAAGAACATGATGGCCATCTGGGACTCGTTCTTCCAGATGGCCCATAACCATCGCGTGGCGTTGCAGGAAGATTTCTCGATCGATGTGGACTACATCAAGCTGCCGACGCGGCGCTTTTACGACTATCTCACCGGGACGGCCTTCAAAGGGCCGTTTGGCGCCGGCATCGGGCAGGAAGTGGTGGATATCCGGCCCTGCGCCTACAAACGCTTCCTAGGATTGACCCAGCAGGAGAACTGGTACAACCGCGCGTTTGTCTACACCAAGGATGAGCCGCACGGCAAGGATGCCTACGACGCGGTCCGCCGGATCGGCGCGGAGGTCAAGGAGGGCAGCGGCGGCAAACTGATGCGCATGGTGACCAAGCAGTACGCCGCGGCCACGCCGGAGTTGGGCACACTCGAGAACGACATCGATATTTTCTGCGGCCCCACGCCCGTCAGCCTGATCCCGGAGGCGGTGAAGAAGGGGAAAATCATCTGGACGTACAATGGCGGAATGGCTGGCGGTCCGTATGTGGACGCACCCGCCGCTGCCTGCCGAACGCATGCGTGGGCGGGTTTCATCACCGGCTCGCGCCTATGGTACTTTTGGCGCGGCATGTACTGGGTGGACAAGTACAGCGCGTTGAGTCAGGACGCGACTAAGGCGCTTTACAAGGACAAGGACACTTCAAAATATCTGACCGACCTCTGGAATGATCCGCTTACCTTTGACGAATCCAAGAAGGTGATGAAGAACGGCAAGTTGTATCCCGCAAAGAACGCGCTGCGCATCAATGGCGATGGCGTCCTGTTCTATCCGGGCAAGGATGTCGGCATTGATGGCGCCATTGCCACGGTGCGTCTGAAGAACTGCCGTCAGGGTGCAGGCGACTTCGAGTACCTCTACCTGTTGGAGAAGATGGGGCGCAATGATGCTGCGGAGGCGGAGGCGCGGAATCTGCTGGGTCCGGCGGGCGCCGGCGCGAAATCGGCCGACGGTCAGCAGAGCGGAGGAGACCGGTTCAACAACTACGAGTTGGACGGCGCCAAGTGGGATGCGGCCCGGATCCGGCTGGGAATAATACTGGACAGCCTGGGCGAGTCTGCGATTCGCGCCAAGGTCTCCCCGTGGAACGAGTTTCCTAATCCAACCGGGGCGCCCGGCTATCTTGGCGGGAAGCGGTACTGAAGGCACAGGATCGCTCCAAGGTTTAGGCCGCTGGTGATTGCTGATGTTCAGCCCCGATTCCGGGGTTTCCCAGGGGCGGCCGACCCTGTTATGATGCATGCTGAACCTTGAACCCTGCATCCCGCATCCTGCATCTCGAATCCCGCATCCTGATTCCCGCATCCCCACCGCCCCGGCACATGGGAAGGACCTCACGTGGAGAACGTCGTCATCATCGGCAGCGGCCCGGCCGGCCTCACGGCCGCCATCTATTCGGCGCGCGCCAATCTGAATCCGCTCCTGATCGAGGGGCCGCAGCCCGGTGGTCAGCTCACGCAGACCACGGACATCGAGAACTTTCCCGGTTTTGCCGGCCCGATCGGCGGGTTCGACCTGATGATGGCCATGCGCCAGCAGGCGGAGCGCATGGGCGTGCGGTTGCAGATGGACGAACTGGTCGGCTGCGACCTGGCCGTTGACCCCAAGCGCCTGCAGCTCGCCGCGCAGGGGACCCTGGAGGCGCGCGTCGTGATTATCGCCACCGGCGCCAGCGCGCGCTACCTCGGCCTGCCGTCGGAGGAGCAGCTCAAGGGGCACGGCGTCTCCGGGTGCGCCACCTGCGACGGCGCCTTCTACCGGGGCAAGCGCGTGGCCGTGGTCGGCGGCGGCGACACCGCCATGGAGGACGCGCTCTACCTCGCGCGCCTGGCCTCGCACGTAACGATCATCCACCGGCGCGACAAGTTCCGCGCCTCCCCGATCATGGCTGACCGCCTGCTGAAAAATGAGAAGATCGCGGTGGCATGGAACTCTGTGGTGGCGGAGGTTCTGGACGTGTCGCAGAAGACCGTCACCGGCGTGCGCCTGAAGAACTCGGTCACCGGCGCGTTGACCGTGGTTTCTGTGGACGCCCTGTTCGTTGCCATCGGCCACACGCCCAACACGGCACCGTTTCGCGGCCAGCTCACTCTGGACGGGGACGGCTACATCGTCGCGGACCGCACGCGCACCAACATCCCCGGCGTTTTCGCCGCTGGCGACGTGCAGGACCGCACCTACCGCCAGGCTGTCACCGCGGCCGGTACCGGCTGCATGGCCGCCCTGGAGGCCCTGCGGTTTCTTTCGGAACGGAACTGAACCATGGCGACAGGGCATGGGAAACCGCGGAATATCGAATAGCGAACCGCAGAATCAGGAAGTCAATCCCGTGTCTAATTTCTTCATGATTCAGTATTCGATATTCCACGGTTTTCTCCCCAATGACCGCTGACCAATGACTTTTCCCATGCGCACCTCTGATTTTGACTACGAACTCCCGCCGGATCTGATCGCGCAGGAGCCGCCAGCCGTGCGAACTGCGGCGCGCATGCTGGTGCTGGACCGCGCCAGCGGCTCGTGGGAACATCGCACCGTCGCCGATCTTCCGCAGTATCTGTGCGCCGGCGATCTGCTCGTTCTCAACGACACCCGTGTCTTTCCGGCGCGGCTTCTGGGCGCTTGGTCCGACACCGGTGGCGCGGTTGAACTGCTGCTGCTGGAGCGGGTGGGGGTGCCGGACACGTCATCCCCGTTGGACAAGGCGGACGGGGGCATTTTCTCCGAGACCTGGCTTTGCCTCTGCGGTAGCGGTCGCCGCCCGCGCCCTGACCAGCGGGCAATGCTGGCCGAGGGCCATGTGTCGGCCGAGATTTTGGACGCGCAGGGCGGGGGACGAGTGACGGTCCGGCTGTGTGCGAATCGCCCGCTGACCGTCGTTCTGGAGGCACACGGCCGCATGCCTGTGCCGCCTTACGTCCGGCGTGCGAACGACGATGCCCGCGGCGCGCTGGACCGCGAACGCTATCAGACCGTCTACGCCCGCGAACGCGGCGCTGTGGCCGCGCCCACGGCTGGCCTGCATTTCACACCGGAACTTCTCGTCACCCTTGCTACGCAGGGTATCGCACACGCCTTTGTGACCCTCCATGTCGGTCCCGGCACCTTCCAGCCGGTTCAGACCGAGGAACTGGACGAACACCGCATGGAGTCCGAGCGCTACTCCGTTCCTGAGCCAACCGCAGCCGCAATGGCCGCCTGCCGGTCGCGTGGAGGCCGCGTAGTTGCCGTCGGCAGTACCTCGGTCCGCACGCTGGAAACCGTAGCCGCGGCCCACGATGGCCGGATCGTGGCCACAAGTGGGCGCACGGAGATTTTCATCCGCCCACCGTTCGCGTTCCGCGCCGTGGATGTGCTGCTGACCAATTTTCATCTGCCATGCTCAACCCTGCTGGCCATGGTCGCCGCCTTTGCCGGCCGCGAGCGTGTGCTCGCCGCATACCGCGAGGCGGTTGCCCAGCGCTACCGATTCTTTTCCTATGGAGATTGCATGCTGATCTGCTGAGCCTGGCCGTGTGCGACAGGTGGCCACAATCAACAGCCACGGGACCGAACGGATTTTTGGCATGAATGATGTTTTCCAATTTACGTTCCTTGGCACGGGCACCTCGCTGGGGGTCCCGATGATCGGCTGCGACTGCGCAGTCTGCACGTCCACGGATCCGCGCAACCGCCGGCGTCGGTCGAGTGTGTACGTCGAAGCCGGCGAGACACGTTTCGTGATCGACACCTCGCCAGACTTTCGCGAGCAGGCGCTGGCCTGCGGTTTGCGGCAGGTGGATGCCGTCCTCTACACCCATGCGCATGCGGATCACATACTCGGGTTGGACGACATTCGCCGTTTCAACACTCTCCAGTCCGCCGTGATCCCCGTGTATGCCATGTCGGAAACTTTGGCCGAATTGCGCCGCGTCTTCTCCTACATCGGCCGACCGGTGCAGCCCGGGCTCTACCGGCCGCAGGTGGACTTCCGCCTGGTGGAAGGACCCTTTCGCGTAGGCGATGTCGAAATTGCCGCGCTGCCCGTGGAGCATGGCACCGAGCACACCGTCGGATTTCTGCTAAGTTGGCGTGGCTGGCGCGTGGGATATTTCCCGGACTGCCACCGCATGCCGGAGGCAACCCTTGCCGCCGTGCGCGGTGTGCAGGTCATGGTGCTCGACACCCTGCGCTACCGTTCGCACCCAAGTCATCTGTGCGTGGCCGAAAGCCTGGCACTCCTGCAGGCCATTGGCGCGGGACGCTCCTACCTGATTCATCTCTGCCACGACTTGGAGCATGCCCGACTGGAGAGCGAGCTGCCGCCCGGCATCCGCGTTGCATGCGATGGAATGGTTGTGAAGGTCTGACACCTGTGTTATTTTTGCGCTATTCCGTGCCTCTGCCGCATGCGTGTAACGCGGTGTGGCGCGCACAGGGAGGTGTTTATGAATACGATATTTTCTCCTGGCCGTTGGCTGGCAATCGTCACCGGCGCGTTGCTGCTGGCCAGCGTGCCCCACGGCGTGGCAATTGCATCGCCCGACGCCATTCAGGCGGCCGAACACCTGCTGGCCGTCACCCAGTTGCGCGCCACAACCACAGCGGCGGATCAGGTCAAGGCCGACGCAAAAAGCCAGAGTGCCGGACTCGAGAGCGCAACGGCTGCGGACCGGAAAGAAATCGCCGCCCTGCAGGAACAGCTGCTGGTTGTGCTGGCCAAGGACGATACTGCCGCTCTGCAGGTGATCCGCGCCAGGCTGTCAGCCCGTCAGGCGGCGCTGGACGCGGACGAGGGGGCGCTGTCACTGCTGCAGCATCAGGTCGAGGAATCCGACCGCGAGCGCGATCTCTGGCAAAAGCGCGTGGCCACGCTGGAGCTGGTCCAGCGCATGGATTTGAAGGTCATGCTGGCCGGGGCAGCCGAGATCGCGGATCGCGTCAAGCGCGTTGAGGCCGCCGAGAAGGAGATGGAGACGCAGCTCACACAGATCCGGAAGTTCGCCGCCCGGCGTGAGGCCGCCCTTGCCAGACGGGACATGCTGCGCCGGCGGCTGGCGGCACTGGAGCCCTGCGATGTGGCCGAGCTGCAGACGGCGCGCACCAACGAATGTGCGCAGCTGCGCCGCCTGATCAGCCAGCAGGAAGAGATCTTCCGGCAGAACCGTGTCCTTGACCTGCGCGCCCGGCGCAATCTGGCGTTTGCCCGTTCGGACTACCTGATCAGCTGCCGCTTTGCCGAGGCGTTGGAACGCAAGGCGGATGTGCAGCGCGCGGCCGAGTTGCAGGCCACAGCAGAGCATTGCGACGGCCAACTGATGCAGCTTCGCACGGCGCTGACCCGCACGCAGCAGCGCGCCGCCGCCAACCTTGCCGCCGCCGTAACCGAGACCGACGAGGCGCAGCACGCCATTGGCGAGGCCCGCGCCGCCGCCGAGGAGGAGAAGGCCCGCGCCGTCTACGCCCAGGCTCAGGCGCGCAAGAATCGGTGGGAGGCGGAGACCGACTGCTGGAAGGAACTCGTCGCCCTCCAGCGGGCCGGTGTGGCATTTGCGCATGAACTGGGCGACCGGGCCCGCGGCCTGGCGGAAGACCGCAGCCTGACGGATCTCACCCAGGAAGAGGAGCAGCTGCGCGCCACGCTCGTCACCTCGGAGCAGTATGCCAATACGCTGGAGCTGCAACTGCAGAAACTCGACGCCCAGATCGAGGCTGCCCGGCACGAACTGGGGCTCGACCCGGCGCGCGTGCCAGAATTTGCCGCGACTTGGACCGCGCTGCTGGCCTCGTATGATCCCAGCCACCCGCCCGCCATCGCGCTGGTCGCCGATCTGTTGAGCGATCTGGCCGACCATCGCATCCCGGATGACTCTTCCCTACCGCGCGCGTGGCGGGAGCAGCGGCGCGAGGTGGGCGGCGAACTCGTGGCGCGGATCGCTCAGCGCGAGCTGTTGCGCACGCGCAAGGCGATTTCCGCGCGCTGGCTGGCGAACACGCATGCAGCGATCGAAACGCTGGAACAACTGGCTGGCCGCCAGTTGTGGCTGCAGCACGATCCGCGCCTGAATGCCGTCACCTTTCGTGAGACGCTGGCCATGGTCTGGTCCGTTGCCGAAAACGCTAGCTTTACCTGGGTTTGCTGGCGTCGCGGGGTGCCCGGCGTGCCGGGAGTTCCGGGCGCGCATCGCATCCTGCTGGGCGCGGTCCTGATCCTGGCAATTGGCGTGGCGGGCTGGTTGGCGTCACGCGCCATCAAGGGGAATGACCGCCTGCGCCGGTTGGCGCGGGAGTTGACAGCCTATCTGCCTCCCCTGGTAGTCGCCGCCATGCTGGCGGGGAGGGCGGGTCAGAACGGCGGACTGCCCCTGACGTGGCTCGGCTGGTTCCTGCCCGCGATCACAATCTGGGTTCTGGTCCGCAACCTTCTGCTGGTCTGCACGCCAAAGCACGAGATGCCGTCCTTCGCCACCATGGGTGGCGCGCTGCTGCGCGCCGCAGACGCGATTCTGCTCTGGACAGCCCTGCTCTGGCCGTTTGACCAGGTCGCCGTCGGCATGGCCAACAGCGGCGACATCCGGGCGGTGCTGGAGCGCGGGTGGCTGTTCGGCGTATGCCTTGCGGTGTTCTGCCTGGCGATGCACCCGGCGCTCATGGGACGCTTCCTGAACGGGCACTCCAAGAACGCGGTGTTGCGGGTGTCGGGAAACGTGACAACCCTCGTTTGCGTGGTGGTGGCTGCGCTGGTGGTCCTGACGTATCTGGCCCGGCTCGACAGCCTCGGTCGTTCCGTGCTGCACACGGCGGAAGGCACGGTTGTCTCGCTGGTGGTGCCGATGGCCCTTGCTGCACTACTGGGCCGCACCATGCGGCATGCGGTGGCGACTTCCAATGTGGTCTGGGCGCTGGTCCGTATCGCGCAGGTGCTCGTGCTGCTGGTGTCGGCCATCGGCGTGGTCTGCATCTGGTGGCTGCTGCTGAACCGCGCCGTGCTGGCGAGCAATGCGCCGCCGCCGCTTCCGGAGATGGTGCAGGCCACAGGGCGGGCGCTGCATACGGTTGCGGGCGTCTGGCATGCGCACCTGGGAGCGAGCATGACGGTGGGGAGTCTGGTGCGCGGTCTGCTGATCTTCGTGGTGTCGTTCTGGGTGGCGCGCCACGCCAAGGGCGTGATGCACCAGCGCGTGCTGTCGCGCACGCCGATGGACGAAGCTACGCGACACACGTTTGCCAACGTCTTTGGCCACCTCGTGATCGCCCTCGGCTTTCTGGTCGCCCTGAACGTGGCCGGATCCTCGCTGCAGAACCTGGCCTTGCTGGCCGGTGCCATCACGATCGGCATCGGCTTTGGGCTACAGAATGTAATCAACAACTTGGTCAGCAGCCTCCTGATCCACTTCAGCCGCTCGATCCGCGTCGGCGACTACATCGAAGTCGGCTCTCCGCCCATCCGCGGCACAGTGCGGGAGATCGGCATGCGCAACACGACGCTGCAGACGGACGACGAAATTTCCGTGCTGGTGCCGAACGGCTCCTTTATCACATCCAACATCGTCAACTGGACCATCCCCACGCGCCGCATTCGCCTGCACGTCCCGCTGATCGTCGTGCGAAAGGCGGACCTGACAGCTGTGTCCGAGATGGCGAAGGCGGAGGCCGGCCGTCACCCGCTGGTCCTCAAGGTGCCCGCGCCCACGCTGGAAGTGCGCGGCGCTACTGCCACGCAGGTTACCCTGGACCTGCAGATCTGGATCGAGCACCCAGAGAAGGGCACCTCCATCATCGGCGAACTCACCCTGGCCCTCGATCACACGCTGCGGGAGAAGGGCTTTGTGGTGTAGGGGAGATGCCGGACATATCCGGGATTTTGGCAATTCACTCCGGAGAGCGGCAGGTCTCTGCTTGAGCCGTGCGTGGCGGAAAGGCAGCAGGCCATGGTTCGGCAATACCAATTGCGCCTCACCAGGTTTGAGTGGCAGTTTCGATTGTGACCGCCAGGGTCGCACGTAGCCAGCTGAACTTCTCTTTCATGAAATCAAAATCAGGGCCAATTGTCACGAACCTCGCCTTCCCCTTGATCAAGAACCCGGCACCCATCCCATGCAGTCCCGCCACTTTGCTGCTCCCCAATGTAATCAAAACATCCGGATTGTGGGCAATGTTGGCCTCCGTTATGTGCATATATCCGGCGGGGATGAACAGCCGTTCATCTTGCGAGATCCTGAGGTAGCTGTTCCATGTATTGACCATGTGGGGGCCATCAGGTCCCAGTGTGGCAATGGCAACAACTCCATCTTTCCTCATGATTTCCTGCAGTTTCTGCGCGATCATGGTGGCTACCTCCTTCAGTATGGTTTGTTATTGTGCGGAACGTAGCGCTGTGGCGTTCGAGGCGTTGATTCGCCTGAACTATTGACTCGTTCCTGTTGCCGTCCCGCGCCCCGGCTGAACGTTTTTCCCAAACCAGTCCAACAAGAGCTTCATGCGGTCGGTCGGTTTCTGGCTCTGCTTGTGGTCCTGCGGATTGCTTCCGTGCTCGACGCTCCAGCCATCCCACTCGCGATAAGCATGGTAGGTCCAATCCCATCCGTATTCCTCGAACAGCTCGATGCAGTCACGCAGGTAGTTGGCCGCACCCGGCGCCCAGCGGGTCGCGCTGAATTCCCCGACATAAATGTGCACATGGTACGCGAGTTGAAATTCGCGCACCGGCTGGAGTGCCTTGCGAAGCTGCTCCTTGTCCCACACGGTGTTGCCGATCTTGCCCGGATACGCCATGGGGGTCCACTTGCCGTGAACCCCCTGATGGGTGAAACCGCCGGGAACGTACATGTGGACCTGATAAACCACGTTCGGTATATCAACAGGTTCGAGTTCGCGATATCCTTCAGCTGAATCCCACTCGGCAGCCTCGATGAATAGGGGCATCTTTGGGTCAATCGCGCGGATGGCCTTTGCGGCGCGTACCTGCACGCCGAGATAATCGACCCCGCCCGGTGGTGGCGGCGTATTCTGTACTGGTTCATTGATCAGATCGTACCCCCAGATGGCCGGTTCGCTTGTATAGCGTCGTGCGATCTTCTCCCACAACGCCACATAATGGTCCTGGTACTTGACTTCGTTGAAGATGGCAAGGTCGTTGTTCGGGTAACGCCCTCCCGGCGGCGAGTGCAGATCCACGACCACCTTGATTCCGTACCGACGACAGGACTCCAACGCCTTGTCCAACTCGTCGAGTCGGCCATCCAGCCAGCGGTCATATTCAGCCAGATCACGGTCTGTGCCGGGGCGGCTCCAGTTGCGCGTAATTTGCCAGCGTACGACATTGGCGTGCCATTCCGTGCCGAGCACCCGCATGTCATCGTCACGAAACACGTTCGGCGACATCACGCCGCGAAGGCGGGGTAGGTCGTGGCCCCGGAAGGGCGGCGGCGGGTTTGTTTGCGGCTTGGGGCGGCTCGGCAGCGGCCCTTTGACGACCGTGATCCTGACGGCGTCAAACCAGACCGTACCGACGCTGTCCTGTAGGCCGAGGTCAATCTCGCCATCGCTGGCATCGGGGGCAATCCGCTTGCCGAACTGGAGTTTGCGCCAGTCGAATGTGCCAAACACATCGTTCTCGTTCTGCCAGAAGGGACCCGACTCCTTCGACTGGTAGTGCAGCATGAACTTGACGCCGAGATAGGGTGCCGGAGGCTTGCTTACGTTGTCAGCTTTGGCCATGCATTCGAACAGGAGTTGGCAGCCGCGGTAGCGGGTCAAATCAAGCGGCAGGCGAATCATGTGACTGCCCGCGGATTGATCGGAAGACACGGATATGCAAAGTGCGGTTGTTCCCTGATATCCCTTGTCCCATTTAGAAAAGTCAGCCTGTGCCCACGCGTTCTGCTCTGTCGGGGTATCGAAATGCGTTTCGAATACCACGTCGCCGGGCCGAGGCGAGTCGCTGCCAGCCGCGTGAAAGACGGCCGCCATGCCAAGGAGTACCGCGCCTATTGTTTTTTTCATCTTTTGTTGAGTCGAACGTCAGCGATCACCAGCAGCCACACATCCAAGGGCACCTACTTGCCTTCATCTGACCGCTGGTGCATCGCTTGGTTCGGTGTGTTTTCGTTTGCTTCGTAGAATCGGGTCCACCAGTGATCGTTGCCTTCAGGGCAGAACAACAGAATCTTCCGACCGGAGGAGCATTCGATTAACGCTGCCATCCAGTGTGCTTGAAAACCGCTTGGCAAAGTCACCGTCCGTATTTCCAGTATTCGAAATACGTCATTTGTCTTGCTGTTTATGCGCCACGCCTGAGCAGCAGCCATAATCACTTGAGTTGGAGTCGCATTGGATGGCACGGCAAAACTGGGTTGGATGCCATTCACCCACAGTCCTCCTACCTCCGCATTTAGCTTCTGTGTCAGGTTGGAAATGGGGTCGTCAGCTAGGCATATTGATCCTGCCAAGAGACATATGACTATGGTGGCATTTCTCATTTCGATTTTCTTTTCACCGAACGAATAGCGTTTTATCCCTCGTGCGGAGTAGCATAGCACGCTGCGCCTAGCCGGGGAAGAGGTGGAACCTGTGGCGGCTGCACGGGGGGATAAAATGCCGTTGGACGGAGCCGCGTCGGAAGTGGCTATGGGGTTTGAATGGGTGCGGCCGGTCGGTGGCGTGTTCATGATGGGCCTGCACGTGCGGGTGGCAGTTGGGCGATGTAGTCGAGGTGCCCTTGTTTGCAGTGCGGACACACGGTGACGTCGACGCCGGTCAGGCGCAAGATGCGCTCGACCGGCGTTTCGCGATCAGGTGTGGTAGACGGCGCCGATGCGCCGAGACTGGCGCGGATGGCAGCCAGGGCCGTTTGCTTGTTGCGCGGAGCGAGCCAGCCATAGGCGCGGACTTTCTGGAAGCCGCACGGCAGGACGTGCAGCAGGAAACGGCCGATGAAGTCCACAATGGGGATCGCCAGTGTCTTGCTGCGGTTGTCGTCGGAACGGTCTCGCCAGGCGAAAGTGACCTCGCCGTTCTGAACATTCAGGATGCGGTGATCGGAGATCGCCACGCGGTGGGTGTAGCGGCCGAGATAGTCCAACGCCTGCTCCGGGTTCCTGGCCGTGGCCTTGGGGTAGACGACCCACTGCGACTGCCGGAGTTGCCGGATCAGCGCATCCCATGCAGCGGGTTCGTCATCGAACCGCAACTTGCCGCGTTGCCTCAGGCTTTCGAGGCGGTGAATGAATCGCGCCCGGAAGCACGTTGCCAGCGCGTCTTTGCCGAAGAGATAGCGGGTATGTGAACTGCGCCAGACGTGCTCCGCATCATTCCACGAGCCGCCGGCCACCAGACAGTGGAGATGGTAGTGGGCGGTCAGGCGTTGTGTCCAGGTGTGCAGGACGGCAATGAACCCGATCTGGCCGCTCAACTTCCACTGCGGATCGGCGGCGAAGCGTTGCAGCACCCAGTTGACTGAGCCGAACAACTCGCCGAGCAGCAACGTGCGGTTGGCGCCGATCAACGGGTTCAGGACATGCGGCAGCGTGAACACCACGTGGAAGTACGGCACGGGCAGTACTTCCGCACGGCGTTTTTCCAGCCAACGCTGCTTGCGCAGGGTCTGGCAGGTGGGGCAGTGCCGGTCACGACAGGAGTTGTACAGCGGCACTTCCGCGCCGCAGGTGTCGCAGCGATGCAGGTGGCCGCCCAGCGCGGCCGTGCGGCACGTCAGGACGTGCCGTGCGACCAACGCCAGGCGGGTTGGCACTGCATGTGAACCGCAATACGCTCTCCAGCCAGACCGGAACACCTCCGCCACCCGATGGGGCGGAGGTGGCATCTACTTGGCGTCTGCGAGTCGGTCCGCCGGGCTGCGCACGTTCTCCAGCAAGGCCCGTGAGACATGGCAGTAGACGGATGTGGTGCTCAGGTCGTTTTGCCCCAGCAGACGCTGGATCAACGGCAGAGCCACGCCATCTTCCATGAGATGACTGGCGAAGCAGTGCCGCAGGGTATGGATGCCGTGAGCGCGGGCGCGGCTGATGCCAGCCTTGGCACAGGCATTCCAGTACACATGTTGCGCCCCCGCGACCGAGAACGGTTCCGAGGTTCCCCTGCGAGGGAACACCCATCCGCCCGTGAGACGGTACTTGAGCCAGTACTCCCGCAACAACTCCAGCGCGCTGCTCGACAGAAGGGTGTACCGGTCTTTCCGTCCCTTGGCCTGTTCGACGCGCACCATCATGCGATCCGGCGCGCTTTCGATGTCACAGGGGCGCAGCCGACAGGCCTCGCTCACGCGCAACCCCGAACCATACACCATCGCCAGAAAGGCGCGGTGCTTCAGGTTCTTGTGTGCGTCGAGAATCTTCCGCACGCTGGCACGGTCCAGGACATGCGGACGAATCCGGGCTCGCCCGCGCCGTGGAAGCGAAAACTCGCTATTCGGACGCTGCAATAGATCGTGAAAGAAGATCTTGTATGCGCTGACATATACGTTGATCGTCGTCCACGCCAGATGGCGTTCGCTCGTCAACCGCGCCACGTGTGCCTGAATCTGTTCGTTGGTCAACAGGTCCGGCGACTTCCCGTCGTACGCACGCACCAGATCGACCAGTGCGTGCTCGTAGCTCTCCTTCGTCGCTTCGGCAAAGCCGCGCAGCAGCATGTGCTGGCGGAACTTCCTTCCCAGTTCGCCCATGACTGACTCCCGTTGGATCGGTCGCTGCACCATGCAGTGACCTCGGGAATCACTCTACGCTTCCAGAAAAGAAAGAACCGCTTCGCGTTGGAGTCTCACTCCGCGAAGCGGTTCCGTTCAACGTCATATGGGCCGCCCATCGGACTTTCCGGTGGTTGCCACCAAAAGGGTCCCGAGCCCATTTACAGATGAAAAGATGAAACTTCGCACTGTTAAGGTCAATCCCTGATGCAACAGCTTTTTAATCATGGGGTTAGGGTGTCGCGATTTTTTGAATTCCGGCTGCCATGCTTATCACAGGACTCGGAACCACGCGGCATCAATATCGAAGGAGGCAACGCCATTGCAGTAGCGATAGTGCCCCAAGACGCGCCAAGCACCAGCGTGTGTCGGTTGCTGCGGATGGACGCGGATTTCCCAGTACCGATCCGCGCGAACAGCGAAAATCAGCGGCGGACAAACGAAGAACTGGATGTGTACTGCCTCGACCCTGGCCTCGACGCCGATATCGCATCCCGCAGCATTCAGAAAGCTCCGCGCCTTGGCGCCTCTGCGCGAAAAAATCTCCACCTTCGCGCTCTTCGCGGCCTTCGCGGTGAAATAACCGGCAGGCGGGACGCCGGCACCACATTCGACGTCTACAGCAGCTTCAATCGCGGCAGGTCCTGGATGTCGATGCAGCCGACAAGGCGGCTAGTGGCGTCCACGACCGGGAGATCGTCGATCTTGCGCTGCTCGAAGATGCGCAGGGCCTCTACAGCAAGCTGTTCCTGCTGCACGGCCGTCGGCTTGGCAGTCATCACTTCGCGCACGGGAGATTCGAGTAGATTGCGGCGCGTGGTCAGCAGGCGGCGCAGGTCGCCGTCGGTGAAGATGCCGGCGAGTTTCCCCTGGTCGTCCACGATACAGGCCGAGCCAGCCTTGGCTCCTGTCATGGCCATGATGGCGTCCTGCACCGTGGCAGCCAGTGGCACGGCTGCTATGCGTTCGCCTGTGCGCATAATGTCGCTCACGCGGCAGAGCAGGGCGCGGCCGATGGCGCCAGCCGGATGGAGGCGGGCGTAGTCCTCTTTGTCGAACCCGCGCGCGTCGAGCAGCGTCATGGCCAGCGCGTCGCCGATGGCCAGGGTGGCCGTGGTGCTGGTGGTGGGTGCCATGTTAAAGGGGCAGGCCTCGCGGCCGATCTTCACCGGCACGACCACGTCGCTGTGGCGGGCGAGGGAACTCGTGGCGTCGCCCGTCAGGGCGAGTATCGGGATGCCGCGGCGTTTGACCACGGGAACAAGCGCCAGCAGTTCGTCGGATTCGCCCGAAAAGCTCAGGACCAGCAGGGCGTCGCCGTCGCAGTCGTAGTGGAAGCATCTTACCGTGTCGTCTGGCTCGATGCCACAAAAGAAATCGATGCCGACACCGAACGCTTTGTATGGCTTCTTTGTGATTGTCTTCAAATTCGGGCTTTGGAATGACCCGCAGTATGCGACCACGCGCCCGTCCGACTTGACTCCGACCCGTTCCTGCGGGAAAAATGACGTGTAACCTACGTTGTCTTCCCGAGTCCTGAATTCCGCGAGCGTAAGCGGACCGTCGTAGATGCTCCTCCATGTCCCGCTTGGCGTGATGCCAACCGCGGCCTGCCCGGCGCCGCCGACGAGAGACTTGTAGACCTTGGATAGCATCGGTGCATCACTATTCCTGCCTCCCGCCCCCCAGCACCGGACGGTGTTGGCGCTGGTAAGGCCGCAAATTCGCCACTCTGCCGGGACGAGTTGGACGATCGGTGGTAACGGCGCAGCCAACCCCATCTTCCACCGCCCCGCGCGCCCGGACACACTCCC
>Ga0118677_10005713_pt1 | contig 21600 bp, 2 predicted proteins | sample AliMusrvi5mmetaG_FD_86154 | JGI IMG/M metagenome (GOLD analysis project Ga0118677, IMG submission 86154)
GGGGGAAACCGGTCCCTCCCTTTTTGGGGAGGGATTTAGGGAGGGGTCCCGAGGCTCGGGCAATATTTCTTTTTTTGCTCGTTACAGCATGCCTCCCGGGATTTTCCTCATGTTTGCCATCCGACACGGTGAAACAGGGTGTTGCCGACAGCTGGGCGTACAAAGTGCTTGACATCGTTCAGCAAAAGGCATCAGCCGGGGTGGTGGTCACGGTGGCGGTGGTTGACGACGGCTTCAGGCTGACCCACAAATCGCTGAAGGATTACATCTATACGAATGAGAAGGAGATTCCGGGAAATTTCCAGGATGACGACCACAACGGATATATTGACGACATCCACGGCTGGGACATTTCGGACAATGACCCGGATGTGTCGGTTCCCGGGGGAAAAGAAAACAAGTATTACCACGGAACCTATATCGCCGGGATCATCACATCGGTATTTCAGAAATGCTACGGCGCTGATGCATCAAAAATGTTGCGGATCATCCCGGTAAAAGTGCTTTCCGACCATGCGGAGAACACCTATCTCGCCGACGGGTACAAGGGGATCAAATATGCCAGCGACCTTGGTGCCGACATCATATGTTGTGCATGGAGCGGCGGCAGGTTTGGAGAAGAAGAACAATCGATCCTCGACGCGGCCTTCCGCAAAGGGATCATCATCATCGGCTCCGCCGGAAATTTTTACTCGGAAAAGGTTGAGCCTCCCTCCTCTTTTCACGGGGTATTCTGCGTTGCATCCCTCGACACCCTGATGAGGAAAAGCAAATTCTCGAATTACGGCATGAGGGTGGATATTGCCGCCCCGGGCGATTCGGTTTACGGGCCCCATCCGCTGGCAGATAACGCCTATGTGCATGAGGACGGAACCTCTCCCGCCACCGCGCTGATCGCGGGATGCGCGGCTATTTTAAAAGCACTCAGACCCCAGGCTTCCGCCGAAGATATTTTCGATGCCCTCCGGAATACGGCCACCCCGGTCGACAGTCTCAACCCGACCTGGTGCGGCAAACTCGGCGCAGGGCTCCCCGACATGGCAAGAGCAATGGATTACCTGGCAAACCCGGACTATAAATTTTCCGCCTTTTCCCCGGCTCGTTCCAAAGGCAAGATCTATTACCGAAAAAAGAAAAGCCCGGATGCATGGAACATCCATCCCGCCGGGGCCTACAAAGGGATGCATCTCTCCGCCGTTTCCCCCGATCCGGGGAAAATGATCAGACTCTACTCGGGTGATTCGCTGTGGTATGACGGAACGGTGGGAGGACTCTCAAAATGGGTCTTTATCCCGGGAAGCAGGTTTAAAATTGCGCTGCAGCCTGAACGAGGCCTTCCAAAGAGCATTGAACTGGATTACTACATGGAGACCATTGATTCTACAATGCTTTACTGCCATGGCCTGCAATATGCAGAACAGGACCATGGTACCATTACAGATGGCAGCGGCGATGAAAATTACGCCAACAACTGTTCCTGCAAATGGCAGATCACCGTCGCGGCGAATAAACGCATCCGGATAGCGTTTACAAACATCGACACCCAGCCAAATGTCGACTTCGTGTGGCTTTTCGATGGAACCTCGACCCTGCAGGAAAATCTCCTCGCGAAATTTTCGGGCAACAACAAGCCGCCTGTCATCACCTCCGTCACCAACCAGGTCCTGGTTTGGTTTGTAACCGACAGCCATACCACGGGCAAAGGTTGGGAGATGAAATACACTTCGGTTGATCAATAGGAAATGTCGGTTCAGCTACCTGTGGGTGGTTATGTCACTGCTCCTTCACCGGTACTCCATAGCTACCTGATAGCTACTTCATAGATACAGGTTAATGATGGTTTACTAGGGAGATAAAGGGTTCTATGATCCGGGATGATAGGAGGCACGAGGGAGAATGATAGAGGAGATGATATAAAGCGACTCTATTCCTGCCTGTTACGTTGGTAAACCGGGAAAACGAGGTTGTACTATTTTCTGTTCTTATGTACTATTTTCTATTTTCAGTATGTTTCCCTGTGTCAGTTTATGCCGGAATCACAACAAAATTTAAACAGATTATAATGATGGGTTGGACCTTGCATTATTAAAATGCAGAAGGCAGGATATAATAATGCCACCACCACGTGGTTAATGGTGCTGCTCCACTTCTAATTCGGGGTGGGTGAAAAAGAAGCAACCATCAGAATATTAAAAATATATGTGTTTGGTTGTGCTGGAATAATGAAAGGTTTTCATCACTTCCTTACACAAACCCTGCATTTTCTTAATCATTTGTTCCTGCAAATTTTTCAAATTGGCAACATAGTTGCCTGATCTTTGCAGGAATAAATGGAAGGATTGATCTAAAACAGCGTAGCTGCGACATCTATCATTCGCTACATTAAAAATGTTTCATTTCTCCCCGCTGGGGCTCACAGGTGCTACTGTTTTCTCAGGCTACCAAGATAACGCCCCTCCGGGGCGTATTGGTTAATGAGTTCGTCGAATCATATTTGGTGTTTTCATAGCTACTTTTTCACCAAGCCCTAATTCTATATACACAGGGCCTTCTGGATTTGACAAATTGAACCTTCTTTTTTTTCCTGATATGTGAAAAATAGCCCTATAAAATTCACGATTGTTTAACGCTTCCCCGTTTGTTGTTTTAAACCGGGAATAAAGTATACGCTTATCAATTCCAGCTTTATCAGTTTAAACAGGAAATGGTAATATAATAAAATTGTTTTTTCCTTCCCATATGTGTCCAGACTAGTCCGGCACATCTAAATTAGAATTAGCCAAATTTTTCCGCTTCCTTTTGAAAAATAACCTAACTTTGTTAAAAATCAATCTTACATTTTCGGATGTGACCAGATGTGGGAGAACAAGTGTTCGGTTCTGAAGATGAAACTACGGGTGTTGCTGATTGCAATGACCTTGGGGTGCTTGGTATATGTGCAGACGACCAGTGCGCAGGTTACTAAAACCATCGGTGGTACGGGAGCCAATTATCCGACCCTGAAACTTGCCTTCGATGCGGTCAACGCGGGCACCCTCACCGGGGCAATCACCCTCCAGATCACAGGCAGCACCACCGAAACGGCTGCGGCTACCCTCAATGCCACGGGAACCGGAAGCGCGAACTACAGTTCCGTAAACATTTACCCAACGCTCACCGGCCTTTCGGTAAGCGGAAACCTCGCGGGCCCGCTCATCAGCTTAAACGGGGCCGACATGGTAACCATCGACGGCAGGGTGAATGCAACAGGTAGTACAAAAGACCTCATCCTGACCAATTCAAACACCGGAACTGCGGCATCGACCATCCGCCTGATCAATTCAGCGGAAAACAATACTATTAAATATTGCACCATCAAAGGTTCGGAAACCAGCGCGACCGCGGGGGTCATCTTTTTTTCGACCGCCACGGCCGGTAACGGGAACGACGGCAACCTGATCGACAACAACAACCTCACCGGCGAGGCTGGGGGAACGCCGATGAATGTCGTCTATTCTTCCGGAACCTCCGGTCATGAAAACGGGAACAATGCAATTTCCAATAACAACATATATGATTATATAAAAGCCGGCAGCAACTCTTTCGGGATAAACCTGGAATCATACTCAACCCAGTGGTCCATCACCGGCAACAGCTTTTATGAAAAAGCGGCATATGCTCCCGTTTCGTTTATAGCGGCATTGTTTGGCGGCATCAGGATCAATAACCCGGCCGGCACCAATTTTACCATTTCCGGCAACTTTATCGGCGGAAGAGACGCGTTGTGCGGGGGCGCTGCCTGGACCGTAACCCTCACATCCGCGACCGTTTTCTACGGAATTTACATCAATTCCGGCACATCAGCCGCCAGTTCAATTCAGCAAAATACCATCAGAAACTTTCAATGGTCGGGATGGGGAAACAACCCCTGGAATGGAATTTATGTGGCCGCGGGAAGTGTGAACATCGGAACGGCGAGCGGGAACACGATCGGGGCGGATAACGGGAATGGTTCGGTTACCATCGAGAATACCAACGAAAACGGGATTTCATACGGAATGTATGCAGACGGGAGCGGTGACCTCGCGATAAAAAACAATTCAATCGGTTCAATAACAACGAAAAACCTCCCGGCAAAATCACATGATTTTTATGCGATCTGCCGGAAAGGATCGGGGTCGACCACGATCAGCAATAACCTGATCGGAAGCCTGACCACCGCCAAAAGCATCGATGCAACCATTGCAACTACAGGGAACTCCCAATCCGTCTATGGCATCTATAATACAGCAACCGGGGCAATCTCTCTCACCTCCAACACCATTGCCAACCTGAACAATGCATTTGCAGGCACTTCCACCAGTGCTCAAACCATCGGGATTTTTTCGTCATCGGGAACAAATACCATCACCGGCAATGCCATCTCAAATTTGACCGGGGCCACTCCGCAAGCCAATTTTTCGGCCACCGCATCGGTGATAGGAATTTCTCAGACAAGCACTACCGCGGGTCAGACGATTTCGGGAAACTCCATTTACAATTTGACAAACACCAACACACTCGCGACCTTTGAGGGGGGTGTGGTAGGTTTGTACTATAATGGGCCGGGTTCGGGAACAAACAATATCTCAGCCAATTATATTTACAATTTGACACTTTCGTCGAATTCAGGTACCTCCAGGATCTATGGAATCCAGATTACCGCCGGGGCGACCACCTGCTTCAACAATATTATCAGCCTGGGTAGCGGTGTCATCAGCGGGAATTACCTGTTCGGCATCTCCGACGACGGGGCGGATGCCTGCAATATTTACTTTAATACGGTTTATATAGGGGGCACCGCGCCGGGCACCTCCTCTCCCACCTTTGCGATGATCACCTCAAACAACAACAGCCAGAGAAATTACCGTAACAATCTTTTCATCAATACCCGTTCAGGAGGTTCCGCAGGAACGCACAATGCCATCTGTGTCGCATCAAAAACCAACCTGGCCATCGACTACAACGACTATTATGCTCCAGGTACGGGGGGCGTGCTGGGTGGCAACGGGAACATCTATTACCGGGTAAATAAGGCCACACTGGCCGACTGGAAAAGTTTTACAGGGCAGGATGCAGGAAGTTTATCAACTAATCCTGTTTTTGCAAATCCCTTTAGTACAAATGCCATCGATTATATCCCGTCGGCCAGCCTGCCCGGAGCTGTAATCAGTTCCATCCTGACAGATTATATTGGAACCACCAGGGGAACTCCTCCCATCATGGGCGCTTTGGAAGGAGCGTTGAACTTCAAAGTAGATGTTTACAAATCAGCGCTGTTCCAATCCAGCTATCCCCGGTTGAAAGATGCCTTTGACAGGATAAACAGCGGAACCCATACAGGCATTCTTGAAGTGAGGATAAAGGCAAACACCTTAGAAGCAGCATCGGCGGTGTTGAACGCCAGCGGAACCGGCAGTGCCAGTTACACTTCGATAAATATTTTCCCCACGGCAACAGGCATCAGCGTAACCGGGAATATTGCCGCGCCCCTCATTGATCTGAATGGCGCTGACCATGTAACCATTGACGGGCGGGTGAATGCAACCGGCAGCGCGAGAGACCTGACAATTTCCAACACGAATACCGGCACGAACGCATCAACCATCCGTTTGATCGCCTCTGCCGAAAACAATACCCTTAAATACTGTTTCATCAAAGGCGCTGAAACAAGTTCCGGAAAGGGCGTCATCTGGTTCTCAACGGCGGGTACCGGCAACGGAAATGATGGCAATACGATCGACAACAACAATATAACCGGCGATGCAGCCGGCAGGCCGGCAAATGCAATTTATTCGGCAGGTACCGCCGGTTTTGAGAATTCCGGTAACACGATCTCCGGAAATAACATTTATGATTTCATGAATCCCAACAGCAATTCATACGGGATATTCCTTCAATATGCCTCATCCGGCTGGAGCCTGACGGGCAACAGCTTTTATGAAACGACCACCCTGACACCTGTGGCAGGCAATATATATCACGCCATCCATGTTTCAACCCTTACAAGCCATTCGATCAGCGGTAATTTTATCGGGGGGAGCGCAGCATCCTGCGGCGGGGCACCCATGACGGTAATTTCCAGCTTTCCACACTATTTTTGCGGGATTTTTGCCGATGGGGGAACTTCTGTTGCCAGTACGGTTGAAAACAACATCATCCGGAACATTGCCTATACCAGCACACAATCCAATCCGTGGGACGGAATTTTCGTCAGCGCCGGCAACGTGAATGTCACCGGCAATACCATCGGCGCAACCACCGGCAACGGGTCGGTGTTGGTCACCACTCCCTGTGCTTCGGCCACTGCAGCCATGAGCGGAGGCGCGATCACCTCCATCACGCTGGCGGGCGGTGGAAGTGGCTACATTGCTGCTCCGGTCATTACGTTCGCGCAGGCAGGCAGTACGACCCCGGCAACCGCAACGGCCGTCGTCAGCGGCGGAGCGGTTACCTCCATCACCCTGAATACCGGGGGCGCAGGCTATACTTCGGTACCCGAAGTTTATTTCGACGGGGCAATCTACTCCACTACCCATGGTGTGATTAATGCGAGCAGCGGAACCGTCGATATTTCAAATAACAACATCGGTTCGATAACCACTGCCGGCTCAGCCACCTATTCCCATGGGATTGAATCAATTTTTATCAGGGACAATGCCGGAATCACCACCATCAGCAACAACCTGGTTGGAAGCCTGACCACAGCAGGCAGCATAAAAACCAGTACCACCGCTGTATCCTCCCCTCAAAAACAAGACCTTTACGGAATCTACAGCTCAAGTCCCGGAACAACCACCATATCCGGCAATACGGTTGCCAATCTCGCCAATTCACTCACCGGGATCAACGGAGGATCAAAAACCAGGGGTATTCAAACTTCTGCAGGTTCCAATACCATTCAAAACAACATGGTAAGGAATGTTTCAACGGCCAGCGGGCAAACAGGGCTTGGATCAAATGCCTCTGCAGCCGGCATTGTGCAGATGAGCACCGCCAGCGGCACAACCCAGACAGTAGCAGGAAACACCGTTTATGCCATTTCGAATACCAATCCCACTGCCAGGGTCGACGTTTACGGGATCTATTTCGAAGGTCCGAACTCCTCCCCTGCCGGCATGGTTTCAGGAAATTTCGTCCACAGCCTCTCCGTTTCATCCTCAAACATTGGGTCAAACATGGACGGGATTGCGCTTTATAACGGGTTGACAACCTGCGCCAACAATATCATCAACCTGGGGGTTGACATTGCTGCTGGTTACCTCATCAATGGCATCTGGGATGAGAGCGGCACGACAAACAACAACAACCTCTATTTTAACACGGTGTACATTGGCGGAAATGTAACTTCAGGATCGACAACTTCGTCAACCGCGGCTTTATGGAATAAAAACAACACCTCCGTCAGGAATTACCGGAACAACATTCTTGTCAATGCCCGTTCGGGCGGAATTACCGGAAAGCATTATGCCATCCGCATCGCGGGGACAACCGGCCTGACCATAGATTACAACGATTATTATGTAAGCGGCACCAATGGGATTTTAGGATATTCGGGCGCAGACAAGACCACGCTGGCCTTGTGGAAAGCCGCCACAGGACAGGATGCCGGGAGTTTAAACGCCAACCCCCTCTTTACCGGCGCCGGCTCGACGCTCGCTGCCGACTATAAAACCGGGATCGACCTGAATGGCATTTCAGGTACCGGGATCACCCTCGATTATGGTTCAAACCCAAGAAGCCATCCTACGATGGGGGCATGGGAGCGGAACCTGGTAAACAAGTGGAAAGGTACGATCAGCCATGATTGGAATACGGCAGGGAACTGGCTGGGAAATACAGTGCCAGCCACTGATGCGGATATTATTTTCGATGATGCCCCGGTAAACCATTGTCTGCTGGATCAAAACCGTTCGGTGACCAGTATTTTCATTACCCAGTCGGCGTACCGGATGGTGACCAACGGATTCAAGCTCACCGTGAAAGGGGTTTTAACTCTTTCAAATGGCGCCCAGATTGATGCTTCAGCGGTCAATTCCACCATCGAATTCGCGGGTGCCGGATCCCAGTCCATTCCGGCCGGCGCATTTTTCAACAACGAGGTGTATAACCTGGCGGTGAACAACCCCGGGAATGTGCCCCTTTACGGGCGCTTGCGTTTGTTGAATGACCTTTCAGCCCCCTCGGGACGACTGGATGCATTCTCAAACACCCCGCTCGTGACCTATGCCGGCGGGGCAACGCAAAACATTGGGAACGGCACCTATCTCAACGATAATATCTATAATCTTACCATCGACAACTCTTCCGGAGTATTGTTGACAGGCAATGTTCTGACCATTTCAGGCGGGCTCACGATCAACAGCGGTAAAGTATTCGCAGTAGCGCCCGGGAAACAACTGGCAGTTGCGGGAATCATCATCAACAATGCCGGGAATGCCGGTTTTGTGCTGCAATCTGACGAAACAGGCACCGCGTCACTCCTGCACCACACAGGCAATGTTCCTGCTACCGTGCAACGCTATATCAACGGAAATAAAGAAGCGTGGCATTTTCTTTCCTCTCCTGTTGCCGATCAGGATATTGGTGCAGACCAGGACAGCAGCAGCTCGTGGTTGCCCTCTGGCACCTACGGGAATGGGACCGGTTATGATCTGTATGTATGGAATGAACCCACCAATTGCTGGATCTACAAACTCAATACCGCCTCACCGGTCAACTGGAACACGGTTCATCCCGGGGCCGATTTTGTACCCGGTCGCGGTTATCTCTATTCGGTGCAGGCCGCCAATCCCACAAAATCGTTTGTTGGGAACCTGAATAACGGACCGGTTGGTTACGGGCTTACCGGCAGCAGCAGCGATGAAAGTTTAAAAGGATTCAACCTGGTTGGCAATCCCTATCCCTCCGCCATTGACTGGAGCGCTGCCGGCGGATGGTCGCGGTCTGTATTGGTGAGCTCCGGGGGTGGTTACGACATGTGGATATGGAACCCGGCCGCAAACAATTACGGAGTCTACAACTCAACTGACGGAGACGGGGTGGGAACCAATTCAGCCACAAGGTACCTCGCACCCATGCAAGGTTTTTTTGTACGGGCAGCCACCGCCGGAAACCTGGTAATGGACAACCCTGTGCGTGTTTCGGCGAATGTTGACTGGTATAAAACGGGCGCGATCGATGACAACAGGGTTACGCTGAACGTTAAATCAGAAGCAGGTTACGGATTTGATGAAATTCGACTGGGTTTTGGCTATGCCGCAAATGAGAGCGGGGCAAAAAAATTATTCAGTGAGATATTGTCCGCACCAAGTTTGTTTTTGAAGGATCAATCTAATAATCTCTCTGTTCGCTTTTTAACAAGCCCCAAAGAAAATCCTGTCGTACCGGTCAGTTTTTCACCGGGTGTTGACGGGAATTATACCATCACATGCAATTTTGACCAGACCAGGTTTGATATCCTGATGCTGGAAGATCGTCAGAAACATTACATCCAGAATTTAAAAGGAACAAACACCTATAGTTTTACCGCATCCAAATCGGATGAGTCCGACCGGTTTGTTCTGTATTTCGGTCCCGACAGAGATCATCCATACAACGGACTTCCCGGGAGAATATACTCCGATGGTACCAGGCTAATCATTGACCTTGTCCTGGTCCCCGAAGAGACGGATGTTTTTGTTTATGACATGATGGGACGGCTGCTATTGCGGCAAAAACTGGCAGGTGAAATCCGGCATGACCTTTTTTTTCAATCCGATGCCCAGGTCATCATCGTTTATCTTAAGAACTCAAGCGGAATTCTTTGCCGGAAATTAATGTGGCCGGGAAACGGGTTATGATACAGGGGAATCCCTGTTCGCAGAAGTGAAGTTTTGGAGCAAAAAGGAATCTCCGGGGGGGAAGGAAATTTCGGATTTCAGATTTCACATCTCACAGTCAAACAACTTATCAACAAACCCCGTCACTTTTATGCCACAACAACCCTGATAAACATAAAAAAGGTATGAAGATAAAAAATGCTCCAACTTTTCCTCTTGATCCGAAGTTTTCGGAGTGGACTGAAAAGTCGGGCAAATACGGACCAGTTAGAGACAGATCTTCCAGTTTTGAGACTATACAGGCTCGAAGTTGCTAATTTTGCCCCAATATATAATTGCATATCAATGCTTTGTAACATTATCATTAACATAGCACAATTTTTGCTGCATCGCTTCTTTATTCAATCAGTCCTATGAAAAAAATCCATGCACTGCCAATTGCAATGATCCTTGGATGTCTTATATTATTGCAAAGCGTAAAAGCACAAACAATCAGAACGGTCGGTGGTTCCGGAGCCAATTATACCACGCTGAAACTTGCTTTCGATGCCATCAACGCGGGTACGCTTACAGGGGCAATCACCCTGCAGATAACGGGCAGCACAACCGAAACTGCTTCGGCTGTGCTGAATTCAAGCGGAACCGGAAGTGCAGTTTACACCTCGGTAACGGTTTATCCCACCGGTACGGGTTTTTCCATCAGCGGCAATCTGGCTGCACCCCTGATCAGTTTGAACGGAGCTGACAATGTCGTCATCGACGGTCGTGTCAATGCAGCAGGAACAGGCAAAGATCTCGTGATTACCAATACAAGTTCAGCTTCAACAACCGGGACCTCTACCATACGGTTTATCAATGATGCGACAACCAATACATTGAAATATTGCACATTGAAAGGCTCGACCACAGATCCTGCGGCAGGCATCGTATTTTTAAGCACCTCCGCCGTGGCGGTCGGAAATGACGGAAACACCATCGACAATAACAACATCACCAATTCGACCGATGCAAACCGGCCGGTCAATGCCATCTATTCGGCGGGAACAATTGCGAAAGAAAACAGTGGAAATACCTTCAGTAATAATAACATATACGATTTTCTTAACAGATCAACCGTTTCCTGCGGAATAAACATCGGTTCGTACACCACCGACGAAACCATCAAAGGAAATAATTTCTTCGAAACGGCCCCGTTTTTACCTGCGGCATCCGTCGCTTACAACATCATTCAAATAAACAACTCCTCAGGAATAAATTTCACGGTATCCGATAACAATATTGGCGGAACCGCTGCTTTGTGCGGAGGCACTTCCTGGACGAAAACCGAGGCATTTGACAATGTTTTCAACGCGATAAGTATAAATGCCGGTACAAGCGCGTTGAGCAGCATCCAGAATAACACAATCCGGAATTTTTCATGGAGTAATTCAGCCGGTGGAGCGTGGGCTGGCATTTCAATTTCAGGGGGAGCAATAAATATTGGCACGACAACCGGAAATACGATCGGGGCATCTACAGGCACAGGCTCCGTTTTTTTATGTTCGACTTCGCAAACGGTCTCTTACGGGATCTATATTAACGGCACGGGCAATGTGACCATTGCAGGCAATACCATCGGATCGGTCACTACCCAGACTTTTGCGCAAAACGCCCATTCTTTTATCGGGATTTACAAGAATACAAACCGTGCGGGCTCGTTAACCATTAACAACAATTTTATCGGCAGTACCGCAACCGGCAACAGCATCCAGGCAGCTTCGGTCAATCTATCGAGTCCTGCTCAGAATGTGTATGGAATATTCATCAGCGGCACGGGTGCCAACACGATTACCGGCAATGTCATCGCGAATTTATACGACGCTCACGCATACCAGTATGCCACCAACGGGCAGGTTGCCGGAATTTGCACGACCGCGGGTGTCAACACCATCCAAAACAATACCATCCGGGATTTGTCCACAACGAGTCCGAATAACAACACCGACCTGAGCGCTTCCATCATCGGCATTTCTCAAACCGGCCCCAGCCCTGGTCAGATTATCTCCGGAAATACAATTTATTCGCTTAACAGCCTCTATACCAATGGCCGTCCCGTAAGCGTCATCGGAATAAACTTTGCCGGTGGGAGCACCACAAATACCATCAACAACAATTTCATCCACAGCTTTTCCATTTCAGCAACCGCCCCGAATGCCAACAACGCCATATTCACAGGCATCAGGATAACAACCGGGACCACCGCGTTTGCAAATAATATTATAAATCTTGGTGTCGGAATTACTTCAGGAAGCACCATTTACGGTATTTATGAAAGCGGGCCATCGGGCAGCAATTACAATTTCTATTTCAATACGGTTTATATCGGCGGGACCCCCGCAACCGGAGCTTCAAACTCCTATGCATTGTACAGTGCCGCTTCAACAAATACCAGGAATTACAGGAACAACATCCTGGTAAATGCGCGTTCAAACAGCGGATCGACCGGAAAACATTATGCCGCTTACTTTAACTATGCAGTCAGCACTTACCTTACGCTGGATTATAACGATTATTTTTCACCGGGAACGGGCGGCGTACTGGGCTTTTATAACAGTACCGACGTTGCTGCATTGCCAATCATTACCGGGTTTGATGCCCGGAGTTTATCCATTAACCCCGTTTTTGCAATGGCGGGAGGAACCACCGCAACAAATTATATCCCCTCCTGCCCCGTGCTTGACGGAACGCCTGTAAGCACTGTCCCGGTTGATTATTTATCCGTTCCCAGGGCCGGCACGCCTACCATGGGAGCTTTCGAAGGAACCTTGAATTTAAATGTATCTGTTTACAAATCAAACGTTCTACAAGCCCGTTATACCCTGTTGAAATATGCATTCGACAAGATTAACGACGGAACACATACCGGTGCGCTCACCATTAAACTATCAGGCAATACCAGCGAATATGCTTCGGCAATGCTGAATGCCAGCGGAACCGGAAGTGCCAGCTACAGCTCGCTGAATCTGTTTCCCACCGTCGCGGGCGTTACGATAGCCGGAAATTTTGATGGTCCGCTGATCGACCTGAGCGGGGCTGATTCGGTTACCATCGACGGCAGGGTAAATGCGTCAGGTTCGGCAAACTCCCTGGTTATTGCCAATGCGTTTACAGGCAATTCATCGTCGAATGCAACCATCCGGCTTGTCAACTCGGCAGAAAACAACAGGATACGATATTGTAATTTAAACGGCTCATGCACGGGCACCTCGACCGGTCTGATCAATTTCAGTTCCGCAGGCACCGGCAACGGAAACAGGAACGACCTCATCGAATATTGCAACATCTCCAATGCCAACGGCAACAGGCCGGTCAACGTGATCTTTTCCAATGGAACAGCCACCCATGAGAACATGTCGGACATCATCAGGAATAACAATTTCTTTGACTTTATCAACCCCGGCATCGGTTCCTACGGATTAAATATTGTCTCAAATTCAGGTGGCTGGACCATCTCAGGCAACAGTTTCTATGAGACCACGACCGTGGCCCCATCTGCGACACTGAGTTATGATATCATCCGGGTGGTGACAGGGGATGGCAATCTGATCAGTGACAATTACATAGGAGGAAGTTCTCCCCAATGTGGCGGATCACCATGGACACTGAATGCAAATACAGTCCATTATTTTTGCGGAATCTATGTTAGCTGTGCCGCAGGCACCACCTGCACTGTGCAAAACAATGTGATACGAAACATCAGTCATACCAGCATCCAGTCAAATCCGTGGGACGGAATTTTTATCAATTCAGGGAATGTCAACGTAACGGGCAATACCATCGGGGCCCCAACCGGAACAGGATCCATTGTCGTTACAACTCCATGCGCAGCGGCAAGTGCGACCATGGCCGGGGGTATTGTGACATCCATCACCCTGATCGGCGGAGGTAGTGGCTATACCGTGGCACCTCTCATCACCTTTTCTCCCTCGGGGAGCACAGTACCGGCTACTGCCACATCGACCATCAGCGGGGGGGTGGTTACCTCCCTCACGCTTATCAGCGGCGGAAGCGGATATACCGGGACCCCTACGGTTATTTTTGACGGGCAATCCAATGGCTATTCAACATCTCACGGAATGATTCAAAACAGTACCGGAACAGTGAACATTGCCAACAATAACATTGGTTCAATCACCACGGTCGGGAACTCCAGCTACTCCCATGGGTTTGAATCGATCTACGTGAGGAGTATCATCGCAACGACCACATTCACAAATAATTTAATCGGGAGTCTGACCACCCCGAACAGTATTTATACAAGTTCCACGGCTGCAACATCGCTGACCAAGCAAGATGTGTATGGGATATACAGCTCCGGAACCGGTACAACAACCATTACGGGGAATACCGTCGCAAACCTGGTTAATAATTACACAGGCACCAATTCACAGTCGCGGACCAGGGGAATTCAAACCATCGCCGGATCCAATACGATTCAGAACAACACCGTCAGAAATCTTTCCACATCCAGTAAACAATCATCGGCTTCATCTTCGGCTTCAGTGATTGGTATTTCACAAACCTCAGCTACGGCCGCAACAACCCAGGTAATAACAGGGAATACCGTTTACAATTTATCAAATACAAGTCCCACTGCCATGGTCTATGTATCCGGTATCTATTATACAGGTCCTGCTTCAGGGTCCTTTTCAGTCACAGGGAATTTCATCCACAGCCTCTCCCTTATTTCTTCCGATCTGACTTCAGGTATCAGGGGAATTGACCTCAACAGCGGCAATGTGACCTGCGCGAACAACATTGTCAACCTGGGAACAGGGATCACGGGAGGTTATAAAATCAGTGGTATCTGGGAAGAGAGCGGCACAGCCGCCTACACTAAAAGCCTCCTCTTCAATACGGTTTATATCGGGGGCACCGTTTCCACAGTAACAACTTCATCGACTTCAGCCATCTGGTGTCAGACAAATTTCGCCACAAGAGATTACCGGAATAACCTCATGGTCAATGCCCGGTCGGGAGGAAGTACCGGGAAACATTACGCCGTCTATCTGAATGGAACAAGCGGTTTAACAATTGATTACAATGATTATTTTGTCAGCGGCACCAGTGGGATCCTGGGATATGCAGGTAGTGACAAACCCACGCTGGCTTTGTTGAGAACCGCCACCGGGCAGGATGTGAACAGCGTCAATACCGACCCGCTCTTTATCAATGCCGGCTCAACCACAGCCACCGATTACAAAATCGGGGTTGCCCTTTCAGGTGTTTCAGGAACAGGCATCACCACGGATTATGGCGCGAACCTGAGATTTTACCCAAGCATGGGTGCCTGGGAGCGCAACTGGATAAACAAATGGAAAGGTACCCTGAACAATGACTGGAACACCGCAGTCAACTGGACCGGCAACGCAGTGCCTCCCGCGGATGCTGACATTGTTTTCGATGATGCACCGGTAAACCATTGCCAGCTGGATCAAAACCGCTCGGTAACCAATATCTCCAATGGCCAGTCAACCTACAGGATGGTGACCAACGGGTTTAAACTTACCGTGAAAGGGGCTCTGAATTTAACGAATGGCGCCCAGATCGATGCCTCGTCACCCAACTCGACCATGGAGTTTGCCGGTGCTGCAACACAAACCCTTCCGGCCGGTGCTTTTTACAACAATGAAATAAACAACCTGGTTGTGAATAACACCAGCAACGTGGTGCTGAACGGAACCCTGCGGTTGTTGAATGCGGTAACTGCTGCGACCGGCCGGCTGGATGCTTTTACCGGTTCTCCTGCCATGATCTATGCCGGATCCCTGCCACAATCGATTGAAAACAATGTTTACCTCAACAATAAAGTTCAGGACATGACCATCGACAATACCGCCGGCGTTTCACTGAACTCGGATTTTACCATAAACAACTCAATCACAATCAATCCGGGAAAACACTTTACGTTAGGGGCATCGAAAAAACTGGAAGTGGCGGGGACGCTCACCAACAATGCGGGAGTTTCAGGTTTTATCCTGCAATCAAACGCAACGGGAACTGCGTCGCTGCTTCATCATACCGGCAATGTGCAGGCAACGGTACAAAGATATTTCAGCGGAACCACCGAAGCCTGGCATTTCCTTTCGTCGCCCGTGGCAGATCAGAATATTAACGAAAACCAGGGTACGGGCAATTCCTGGCTGCCCTCCGGCACCTATGGCAACGGCACCGGTTATGATCTCTACATCTGGCACGAACCCACCAGTACCTGGATTCCTTACCTCGACATCAGTTCACCCATCAACTGGAATACACTGAACCCCGGAAGCGCCTTCATGGCGGGTCGCGGTTATCTTTATGCCGTACAGGCATCGAATCCGACAAAAACATTTGCAGGACATTTAAACAATGGCGTTTTTAGTTACGCGCTCACCGCCAGCAGCAGCATCGACAGTCTAAGGGGCTTTGTTGTGGTGGGTAACCCCTACCCCTCCTCCATCGACTGGCAGGCTGTTTCGGGATGGACACGGTCAAACCTGGTGAACAGCGGCGGCGGTTACGACATGTGGATCTACAACGTGGCCGCGAATAATTACGGAGTCTGCAATTCAACGGCCGGAAGCACCGGAACCAATTCGGTAACCAGGTACATCGCTCCCATGCAGGGATACGTCGTGCGTGCAACCGGCGCCGGAACCCTTACGCTGGATAATCCCGTTCGCGTTCCCGACAACTCCAACTGGTTCAAGGAGCAGTACCTTGAAGAAAATAAAGTAAGCCTTTCGGTCAACGCTGATGCCGGTTACGGATTTGACGAGATACAACTTGATTTCGGTCATGCTGCCAATGAAAACGGCGCCATGAAGCTTTTCAGTTCAGTAGCCACGGCACCAAGCCTCTATATGGCGAATCAATCGCAGAACCTGTCGATACGCTATTGTACCAGCACTGCTGAAAATCCTGCAGTGCCGGTGCGGTTCAAGGCGGGAGCGGATGGAAATTATACCATCACCTGCAATTTCACCGCGGCCAGGTTTGACACCGTTGTACTCGAAGATCATCAGGTGAACAGCACTCAAAACATGAAAGCGGCAAAAACATACAGTTTTCATGCCTCAAAATCGGATCCTGCAAATCGTTTTGTATTGCGTTTCGGATCTGACAAAAAAACCACGAACGCTGCATTTCCTGCAAAAATTTACACGGACGGCGCCCACCTGGTAATTGACCTGTTGCTGGTTCCGGGGAAAACAGAGGTTTTTGCGTATGATCTGATGGGACAGTTATTGTTGCATCAGAGTTTAGCCGGTGAAGCCCTGTATAGGCTTCCTTTACATGCTGCGTCGCAAATGGTGATCGTTTACCTTAAAAATTCCAATGGGACCCTTTGCCGGAAATTGATATGGCCGGGAACCTGATTTTCAACCGGTCATTCCCCGGTTTTGTATTAAAAACAGAATAACATGAGAACGAACCTATTCCAAAAAGCAATGGTGGCAATTGTCATCATGCTGTTGTCCCATCCAAGCCATGCTGCATGGAATCCGGCAATGACATGTACTTATTCCACCGCCTATTCTGTCACTACCGCAACCCGCGACAACCGGGGAATTGCGCTGAGCAGGGATGGATTATATCTCTACCTGGGTTATAATAACGGACCTGATTTCAGAAGGATTCAGTTAAGTAACTCGGCTTACCTGGGCGGCAATACAACCGACCGGGCAAAAAGCATTGCGATTGACGACCTGGGAAGAGTTTACTCTACTGGTCCCGATGGCAACCCGATAAAAATTTACAACAGTGATCTTACAACCCTTCTTTTTTCAATTCCGATGGATAAATGCGAAGGAGTTGCAGTAAAAAGAGAATCAGGAAATTTGTATTTATATGCAACAGAAAGAAATGCCGGCACGATATCCAGGTTTTTACTCACAGAAAGCGGGATAAACATCACAGGATATGCATTGAATGGACTGGATGGAGACGGAGTGGTGCAGGTATCAGGGGGAAGCGGCATCCGCGGCATTGCCATTGGTCCTGATGGTAAAATACTCGTTGCAAACCCGGGAACCGGGTTCGTATCGAAACTTAACGCGGATGGCAGCGGTCAGGTGGATTATAACTATGCCTCCAGCGACAATCCTTACTATTTTGCCATCATGGACGGGCAGGTGTTTGTCACCCACGGTTCATACATGTCAGGGACAAAAGTCTCCGTCCTGAATTATGGCGACATGAGCCTTCTTGGAAATATCATTCCTCCGTTTGCCGCCCTGGGATACAAAACGACTGATGCGGCCGACATGATAAGTGGCATAGCAGCCTTTACAGATAACAAGGGGTTTTACATCACCTATGAGGATGGGTCCGCTGCCAACGACAGTTATAAGGAACCTGTAATTAAAGTAAGTTTCCCACCGGTCCACAACATCACCCAAAACACCTTTTTTACGACCATTCAGCCAGCGATTGACGCTTCTGCAAATAACGATGTGATCGAAGCGGATGCGGGAACATATACTATTTCAGCCGGGACCCAGTTGAACGTAAATAAACAGATAACCTTAAGGGCGGCAGCAGGATTATCCTCCAAACCGGTAATAACAACAAGCTTTTCCAGTTGGACCGGATGTGCCGTGCAAATTGCTGCGGATAATGTCGTAATCGACGGTTTTGAAATAACGAGTTCGTGGGCGATCAGCAAGAACCCGAATGACCTGGTGGGGGATTATGGTTCGGCAAAAAACAACTGGACGATTAAAAACTGCAATATCCACCAGGGGTATCGAGGCATTATGGTTACAGGAAACAACGTAACCATCCAGGGGAATGAGATTCATGAAACATACAGCGATTGCATTGATTGCGAATATGGTAAATGCGGCGGATTGAAGGTAACCCAGAACTGGCTGCATTCAGAACATACCGACCTTTTGCCCAACGCCAAGCCTGCGGGCATTACCTATAACTGTGATGCAACCACCACCGGAAATGTGGAGATTTCATACAATTACTGTAACTCCTGCCGTACCTTCATTGATTTTCAGCATAATGGAGGAAATGCCCCGGCAAACAACATCCTCATCATGCACAATACGGTCGACTGGAACCTCACCGCCCTGCCTGCATCACCTATTCCCAGCGCAACCGTTGCCCAGCAGATGTCCATTGCTTTCTGGACCGGCAGCGGGAACTGGACAGCTTCAAAATTCACCATACGCGACAACATTTTCTCCCGTCAGAAATGGTATTCCATCGTCAATACGAGTGGTTCGTCAGGTCCGTGGGTGGGAAGCCTTAATCTCAACAACAATTTATTTTATCAATGGTATCTGGTGGATGCCTATTACCCGGGCAATGCTTCACCCTATGAATGGCCTGCCGCACGAGGTGCGGTTGGATGGAATACCTATGACGCTGCTCCGACATTTACAAATGATGTATTGGGAAATCCGACATTTATAGCAACCGGAACTACTGCAAATGAATATTACCAGTTGAATTGCGGATCTCCTGCAATCAATGCAGCTTCCGACAACACCAACATAGGCGCAAACCAGACTAACCTCCCTGTTTTACCTGTTAGCATCAGCATTATCGCCAGTGCAAACCCGTTTCTACCCGGTGCCAGTGTAACATACACAGCTACAGTAAACAACGGAGGGAACACCCCGGTATTTCAATGGATTGTGAATAGGGTAAATGTGGGGACCAACAGCAATATCCTCACTTATTCTCCTTTAAATCATGATACCGTAAGCTGCAAAGTCACCTCCGGTATTTTATGCACATCCAACAACCCTGCAACATCAAATAAAATTGTAATGTCGGTTTTTGTTCATCATACAAAAAATTACGTTGCAACAACCGGCATCGATGACCCTGCGGGCGGAACATATATAAATCCATGGAAAACAATTCAATATGCTATAAATAGCAGCAACGCCACCGATACCATCGTAATTAAAACTGGCACCTATCTGCATACCGTGACATTGACGCTGAATAAATCATTGGTGATAACAGGTGATTATTCAGGTTCTCAACCTGTAATCCAGTTTACTGATGCGGAATATCATGGGATTACAATAACGGCAAATAATGTTCGTCTGGAGAATCTGAGGCTTTACAGGAATGGAAACACGGTTGGTGCTAATTCAGCCCTTATTGGAATCCCGAGCGGAGGGACATGGCCTTCTTATACTGTAGCCTGGTCAAATATTGTTGTTAAAAAATGTACGTTCGACTGGGGAAAATACGGCATGATGGTCAACGCGGAAAACATTACTGTTGACAGTTGCTCGTTCCTTAACCAATACAGAAACGGTATTGTTTTATACGGAATCAAAGGCAATACAAACATTACCCACAATTATATCGACGGAACAATCAGAAATGCCAGGAACCTGGTATATATCACCACTGGTTCAGGCACACCGGATATTGAAGGAACGATCAACATCAATTACAATACCAGTTATAAGAAGGTGCAATTTTTTCTGATGGATTTCTGGGGAGTTGATCTGGCCAGGAAATTAAACCTGAATATCATTCATAATACGATTGATTTTGCAACCAGCAAGCCCGTCACTTTTTACTGGCCTCCCGTTAACGGGTTCACAAAATTCAATTCCATTTCAATCCGTGATAATATCATGTCAAATGGAAAACTGGGAGTTGTAATTGATTTTAACACCACTGATAACAACGCACTACCTGCAAACGGACAGATTATAGTTAACAACGATCTTTTTTATAATAATGCCGATGATGTTAATTACACAAAACACCCCAACAACACAAATATCGCGTGGTTGACCAACGGGCCTACCCCGCCGGGTGCCTCCGGAAATATGTTCTCCCTGGCGGCCAACCTGGCCGGTAATCCTTTGTATCAAGCCACAGGGACAATTCCTGACCAATATTTTACGCTGACATCAGGGTCGCCGGCAATAGGTTCTGCTTCCGATGGTACTGATATCGGCGCATGGCAAACACCTGTAAATAAATGGAAAGGGACGGTAAGCACCAACTGGAACACCGCGGCCAACTGGACCGGGAATACAGTGCCTGCTGCTGACGCAAGCATAATATTCGATGTTGCCCCGGTTAATCACTGCATACTTGATCAAAACCGCTCGGTAACCAACATCTCCAATACCCAGTCAACCTATCGTGTGGTAACCAACGGGTTTAAACTTACCGTGAAAGGGGCCCTTAATTTAACGAATGGCGCCCAGGTTGATGCCTCGGCACCCAACTCGACCATAGAGTTCGCCGGTGCAGCAGCTCAATCAATTCCTGCCGGTGCATTCTACAATAATGAAGTTTATAACCTGGCCGTCAATAACATTGCCAATGTATCCCTCTCTGGGACTTTGCATTTGCTGAATGCCCTTACCTCCACGGCTGGTCGATTGGATGCCCTCACCAACTCTCCCGCAATAACCTTTTCCGGCACATCGTCCCAGACCATCGAGAACAATCAGTACCTCAACAACAGCGTATATAATTTAACCATAGAAAATGCAACGAGCGTTCTGCTCAACACCGATTTTACCATCGGCAACGCATTAACGATCCCTGCGGGAAAACTTTTCACGGTAGCTGCATCGAAAAAGCTGAATGTAGCAGGAGCGCTCACGAACAATGCAGGAGTTTCGGGTTTCATCCTGCAATCAAACGCCACTGGAACTGCGTCGCTGCTTCATCATACCGACAATGTGCAGGCAACGGTACAAAGATATTTCAGCGGAACCACCGAAGCCTGGCATTT